>Ga0157367_1001094_pt1 | contig 12214 bp, 7 predicted proteins | sample AttbisABBM2_FD_113142 | JGI IMG/M metagenome (GOLD analysis project Ga0157367, IMG submission 113142) | Fungus gardens microbial communities from leaf cutter ant in Botucatu, State of São Paulo, Brazil - Atta bisphaerica ABBM2 | ecosystem: Host-associated > Fungi > Mycelium > Unclassified ...
CTTCTCTCTCTCTCTCTCTCTCTCTCTCTCTCTCTCTCTCTCTCTCTCTCTCTCTCTCTCTCTCTCTCTCTCTCTCTCTCTCTCCAGTTCGCTTTCTTACTCTTTTATTCTCTTCACTTTTACTCTTTTTTTTATTTATGAAATAAATTGTCACATAGTACACAGTTTATCCGAAGATGGAACAACTGATCCTAAGTGGATAAACTATAGTGTTAATCATGCGTCATTCAATTTGTTAAATAAAAGCAATAGTATTGCATTTAAGTTTCTAAAACGTGCAATGAAAAAATACTACAGATATTATTATGTGATATCTAAGCTCAACTGATATCTATTTTCCCTTCTAAACTTATTTATGTTTCTCAGTGGATGTTTTGTTTGATTTCGCTATTGATTTCGCTAAATTGATTATTTTCTCAATTACTAAATGTTCTCGCTTGCCCAGAGTAGCTCAGAATGAGTTATAAATAGCACAAAACCTTTCCTCGTATGCATGCGTTCTCCATCGCGCTTGCCGAATTCTTAAGATTGTAGAAAATTGCTGATCGCGTTTATGAATTTGATTCACTTCACCGCGACTAAATCTCTCGGTAGAGACTACACAAGGATAATAGCTACTTTTTTTATCATCTACACATTACAGAATCCGAATATCCAAACATTTCTGCCGACTATCTGATTCTACGATCAAGCTACATGCTTTCTTGCTTTCATTCTTTATCTGTTCTTTTGCTTCTTGTTTTTAGATTATAACATAAATCTTACGATCAAAGCGGAATACGTACTACTTGTACGACATATATAGGTATGTATCACAATATATGTGTATATATATATATACGTGTATAGAGGCATATAGACACAACGGAGTACAAACGAAATTAACAAGTCCAGATTAATACGAATTAAACGCTCGCCGCGCTCGCACGCAAATTCGTAGCGATTTCTGCGCAGCGACTAGGCACAACAAAGCGAATCGCGCGACATGGCTTATAATCGATTAAAAATTCGGAAATTGTAATTGACATTTCAGTGGATTTAAATACTACAGACACTCTGCACAAAGCTGAAGTCTCTATGAAGTCCTTTTTTTTCTTTTCCCTTTTTTTTTTTTACAAGTAAAATTTATCAATCTTCATATACTTTAATTTTGAATTTATTGTTACTCAAAATTAAGAGTGAATTTTCCTTTTACAAAACGTGCCCAGTTTTACGAAACAAATCTCATTCAACTTACATTCGCGTTGACTCTTATTAGGCCATATCTTATTCTTTTTATTGTTCCATTCAATTAAATTTCATTCAACCGTTTCTTACTACGGTATAGCGTCGAGAATTTAATCCATCGAAATAATATCGATTTCAATTTCCAATTAATTCAAGAGAGGATATAACACAGCTTGGTCTTAAAAGTAAAAGCTTCCTTACGAGTTAAGCAATTCTGTCTATAGATTCATGTAAAAGTAACATCACATCTTCTTATGAATTAAGTACATTTACGGAGCGTACACGCATACACGCGCACATATACAAACGGATCTCTCTTGAGAATTGTTGTTATGAACACCAGTTTCGCAGTTACAGAATCAATTATGAACGTATAGAACACGGTCGATCACATGTAATTACCGCATTAGACAAAGCATAATCACTTGCAAAGTCTAATTTACCTATATATAATTATAAATGTTCTTATGAACTTTGGAGTTGAAACATCGCTCACTTAACAAATTAGGCTTCCAATTGTTTTTAATTAACAAACGCATATCAAATAATATAGCGTTATATAAAAATTTTAATATTTGTCCCCCCCCTCCCCCAACAGCAGCACGCTGTTGCAAAATTCAGTCATGCGCATATATATATATATATATATATATAACTGATCGACACATTCTTTAAAAGATAAATAAAATTCAATCAATAATTTCTTTAATTCAGCTTTCTTTAATTCAAAATAGTACATAGTTCAGAGATAAATTTTCATTCGCCGGAAGAGCTAATTCATTTACCTCCGAACGATATAGATTTTTAAATATTTGCTTACGCAAGTTTAAATTATGCAAGTATACAGCGATGTTAATAATTTTAGCGATGATAATAATAATTTTAGTCAAATAGCTTCAATTAAGTTAAAAAAAAAACCTATCAGACCCTGTTTATATCGTTTAGTAATCTATACGTAAAATAGCTAGTTATTTTTACGTTATCTTTATCTTTCTCATTCTCTCGCTGAATAATACTTGTTGTTAAGGAATGATATTATACAAAAATGAATGCCGCCAACGAGCGTATTAATATTATTAATGTTATTATCCTTGAGTATCGAGTCCGTATCGATCCGACTTGTTATTTTATCATATACAACGACTTCTCATACATTTCGGCGCGTCAGGCTGACAGTATGAGAAGTCGGCGATCGTAAACGGATCTTAAAGAGGATGCATTAACCGTACTCATACGTGTTGGCTAATAAGAGCTAGTTTAGTCGATTTCATAACGATTAATCAAGCCGGCTATCGCGATTTTGTCGCGATGAATGAAATCGTGGCAGCTCAGGAGATCACGGCGACACTCGAGGGGAATGTACATGAAGCTGTCTCGTGAAACGCGAACACGCGAATATTCTATACCGAGATACGCTTTTAGCTCGAGTGCACGTGCCGCGAGCGCAAGGAACTTAATTCGACAAACACATTCGACAATGCGTTGCAAAAGAATTTGTTTAATTAAATAGAATCGATAGAAGTCTGTTTTGTAAATATATGAATTTTAGAAACACCTGTATAATAGAATATTCCCCTGTATAATAGAATAAACACAGTATAAAATATACGTGGTATAATAAAATATACACAGTATATTATGTGGATATTTTTTCACAAAGATTTCTTTGTGAAAAAAATTTTAATATGAAAAAGCAATTATCTATCAAGTCTAATTAATCGACTCATCTTTTGCAGAATAAATAGGAATGTCTGAGCGTAAAGCATTACAATTAAATGGAAGAACATTCAGAAATGCAATTAGGTATGTAAAGAGGCGTAAGTACCAAATAATAGCACCACGTATTGGATTTGAAGATTAAGTATGAAATAGAAGAAACAACATGTTCTCTGTTAACAATCACGAGCAAAAGAAGTTAAAAAGTCGGTGTCGCTAAAACTCGACATAATGAATGTCAATGAAAATATTTTGTACAAATCTTAAAAATATAAGCAATCTGTCGGTTCGTCTCACAATGCTCGCGAACGTCCTAAAGATGAAAGTATCCGATAAAATGCTTCATGAGATGTAATTAGAAATTGTCGACAATAGGAACCACGAGTGAATAATAACGTTATAATATTATAACGTTACAGGCAGATTGGGCGGCGAAGAAACAAGAAAACCTTCCGACGATCTGTTCGGAACTGCCTGACGTTTCACGGTTCCCATTAACGTCAGATCAGTTCTGATCGTGGTATGCTAAGTTTTGTTCCTCTGCGTCGATACAATAGCCCTAGCTATGAATAAATACTATAGCTAATACGTTACATTATAACAGTAGCTATAATATAGAATTACATGTTAATTATATCATAGCTAAAGATATAATGTTACAATTATAATGTAATTTAGCTATATTATAGCTAGGGCTATAATATAAAGCATGTAATAGCTATGTTACAGTTAGGATTAAAATATAGAATATTTTATAGCCGTATCATAGCAACGACTATAACGTAGTATCTATTATGACTATATTATAACTAGGGCTATAATTTCAAAGGGAGCGACTAATAAAAGTTAGTCAATCAAGGCTGTCGACGCAATTAACCTTTTGTCATCCTCTTACAACCGATATATCGCCATTTAATTGAAAATTACGCAATACAGACGTAATTTTTTCTAAGCGTCAAAAAAGAGAGTACAGAGTAACAGCACAGGCACAGTGTAAAGAGACTTTTAAGATAAAGCATTACTTTCGACATCCCAAAGTATCGCGTTGCATTTTGAGATTAATGCTGCGCACTGATCCCTGAAAATTTAAAGCTACCATCGAAAACGAATCGTAATTTGCTTTCATTAGCTCCGGGAAATATTAGATAAGTAGATCAATATTTATATACTTGCGGCGTTTACACCAGTCGCTTTGAACAGTGGATTTGGCCCCTTTCTTTGGAAGAAGAAAACTGGCTTGATCGTCGAAAAACTAGCATCGGCGCATGCCATACGTTCGTCATCAAAGCGCAAATTTCGTTCATCGCAATCGCGCGTGAGTAGCATCGTCGAGGACAGCGCGAATGTTCGCAAACGTATGATTGGTCACCGCACTATCATTCCACTCTAGAGATGCGGAAAGGAAGAATGAATTCATGCAGAACATCTTTTTGTTTTGATGTGCACAGAGTGGCAAACAGTAGAAGGAAAAACGAATTATAATGTTCGATAAATCGGGCAACAAATCAACTAAGCGAGTCTTCCCTTCCACGTTCTCGGACGGGATTCTTCCACGCACGAGCTAATAATTCAACGCGAAACTATCTATCATTTCGCGCATCCTAAAGTATTATCTATTCTCGCACGGATATAAGGGATGAAAATATGCAAGAGTTACTTAGTCGCGTAGCGACTCGAAACGAACTCAAATACGTTCATTATCCATGGTCACGTATCCGAGAAAAGAAACTCGCTCTCGGATAGTAATACTTCCAAATCGGAGGGTACAGTGTGTAAGTCGGAGTTGGCCGGTTCCGGCAGATCGCCACCGCTATTTCCGATGCCGGTAGGGGCTATCTGTCGTGCTCTGCCTATTCTGACTCGGTCCTTCCTCTTCGCTGTTCGTAGCAACACTCCAGTTCTCGGTAACTTCGTTCTATTCGCGTTCGTATGATTCACGGCCGTGGCCGGTGCTTGCGCCACCTTGTCGGACTTGCGCAGCTTCACGCTGAATCTGAACGGTGGCTTATATACTACCTGGAGCCTCGCCCGTTCCTTCCTGGCGAGGGAATTCAATGAGTTCTTTAGTTCCGCTCTTCCAATCTCCACTCCAGGACGCACTCGCGTGGACGTTAATGCCTGTTGTCTTGACACTGGCACTCTGGACCCCACCGCCCCTCCACTGGCTGTTAGACCTACCGGGGTCGATTTACTTTTCGGCATACCGTTGACGTTGGTCCGTGCACTGGTTTCCGGTCGACATTGCGAAGATGCCAATAACCAAGAACGCACTTTACTCTTAGGATCGGCGTTCGTTTCCGGTTCCTTATCCGCTTGAATTGCCGAGTAGTCAATTACTTCCTTTCTATGTTGCTTTTTACGCTTTCTCTTATCGTTATCGCCGCTGCTTCCGCCTGGATTATTGCTAGTCCCTTGTCCTTTATCTCTAACAGATGTAATCTTCTTCCGTTTATTCTCTTGAGTTACAGCAGCCAAAACTTCAGCTGGTCTCTTTCGCGCAAAGTCATCGACCTGCCCGGTAGACGATCTCTTTGTTTGTTGGTTTTGTTTCTTTTTGGTGTCCTTTAAATACAAACAAAAAATTTATTTTAAGTATTTAAATTCAAAAATATAAAATATCAAATTAATATATTAGTACTTAAATGATTAAATTAAAAAATAATTTATTTTCTTTTTAAATTAATTTTACCTTATTGTTAGACTTGTCGGTGTGGCCACCATCTTTATGTTTGCGATGACACCTCTTCTCTCTGACTTTTCTGCTAAGAGGAAGTTTGGCACGTACCGCCGGTGGATGCACTGTTACTCCTTCCGTACCTTCTGGCGGAAGCCGTACCGTTTCCGTCGTAGAACTATGGATAATCGTGACAGACTTTAGCTTCAAGTCCGGTCGCTTGCCCAGTAATCTCATGCTTGCTACCTAAAAGAAGAAAATAAAATCTTTATATCGTAAATGAATTTTCATTTGATTAGTTTATTAATAATTAATAATAATTTATAAATATGAATCAATAAGATACTATTATCGTATATAAATATATATATTTCTTTACGCGTACTATTTTAGTTTTTAATAAAAATTATTTTAATAAAAACTATATAATTTACAAAGGAAATTCAAATTACTATTTTATGCAAAGCTTTAATTAAAGATTATCTAGCAGCTACAAGAATATTTGTTTCTACGCAATACTTTAATCAAATGTAGGTATGTAGAGAAGGTATAATGTAATGCTAGAATTTTTGTAAAAAGCAATTAATTCTCAATTATTTATAACAAACACATACATTATTATTATTAGTAATAACCTACTTTTTATGTATCCCTACACTGACTCTCATTGCATTTTTTTCTTTTCCTTAGTTGTTTCTGATACTAAACATTTTTAATATATATAAATATGTAGACTGAGTGTTTTCTTACGCTTATTTTTACAAAAACACGTTTATTCTATAGATAACAATCTCACCCGCGAACTATTTATTGATTAAAAATAATAAATTATTAAACAACAGAAAAATTAGGAATCTAAATTTTAATTTTAAAAATAAATAATTTTTGAATACATTATTTCTAGAGAAAATGTAATTTTTTTATACATACTAGTAACGATATCGCCGCTAAAATTATCAGAGCGGCTGCATACCAATGTTCAGCGACCCACCGTCTAAAAGTGGCGAGGCTCTCGTCGGATAATAAGAGTTTCCTTAAAGTTGCTAATGGACCGCTTGGATCGACCTAAATAAAATATTTTAATTAGCACTGTTATCTACTACTCGCACGACCTTCCATATTCAAATTCTACTTACCTCGCGACATTTTTGAAAGACATCACAGTAGCCATTATAATCGTTACATGGAGTTCCTGGCTTTGAGAACATATCAGGAATATCATACGGTGGAGAATTCCAATCAAAAGACGATCTACGAAAGAAAAATGATTAATTTAATAAATTTTTACATAAATCGATCGACAAAATAATATGAATTAAACGTACAAGCATGGTTGATTTTCCCCGGGAAGTCGACAACATAACTCGCAAGCCTTCGTCGGTGGATCGTTCGGGCCTGGTATGCATTGGCAAGATTCCAATCCGTATGCTAAGCAAATGCTGCCAGTGCACTCCTGTTGAAACACAAGTTTCACGCACGTGAGATCATATTTGTTCATTTAATGAGAAAGTACGTGTGTAGTTTTTAATGGGATTAATATCTACCCCCATGAAGCAAACCAGCTCACGATTACAGATGGTCTTATTAGGCTTGTTAATGGATGGCGGACAGTACGGAGAACGACCGTCACAGAAGCTCGCATCGCGACAGCCGTTGTCATCTCTGCACTTGTCTCCGAAACGGAGATTACACTCGCTGGTACAGCATGGACCCTGAAAAGGAAAGCAAATAGAGCCGTTGAAATTACATCATGTCATACGCACGATGCGCCATGTAATTACGTTATGTCTGTGAGTAAATTACCTAAAGTAAATTTCATAGGATATCACTTAAATTAATTAATTTTCGGTAAAATAAACGAGCGATGAATATATAGCGAATCTTAATATCTTTTACATAAAATACTATATGTCAATTATTAAACACATTACTTGTCACATTATAAATATACCCAATTTTGTGTAACAGAAATTTTATCAAATATTAAAGATATAATGGCTTCATAAAAAATTGATTAAAATGTGACATTTATATATGCATTCTGTTATTTGAATATTTAAACAATTGAATGAACCTTTAAATATACAACTGGACAAGCAAGCGTTTGAAAAATTTATTTAGACGCTTGAACACTTAGCATTTAATATTAAAGATTGAAAAAGCGCAAGCGCGGCTTTGAGTTAAATTTTGAGGAGGGAAAGCCATCCTAAAATTCCCTCGACAGTACAGTCCAACTCGCATTTTTTACAAGCGTCATACATACTTGACTAGGACTGCACACCGCACGCGGTGTGAGAGTGCACGGGGTCTCCTCGGGCGGTGGATAACGGCGCTGGGGATAACAGCACGAGTCCCTGCAATCCTCCTCCCAGCCGCAATCGCACTCCTCGCCCTCCTCCACCACGCCATTGCCGCACAACGATACTTGCGGTTCTACAATAAACAATGCAGAGTACCGCCAGGGTTAGAGCAAACGAGAGTAGAATAATTGGACGAACAGATAGGAGCTGGTTCGATCAATTTCGTCTCACTACGACGTAACGATATATTGCGTTCGCCATTGCTCCCACAGTATAAAACTCACCGGTGAAGCATCCCTTTGGAGACCGTGCCTTGCTGTTGAGCACAGGATTTATGGCATTCAGGCTACATGGACTGAAGCGATTGTTGTTACGCTTGTCCCCGCTGGTAGCACGAGCGAACATTATAAAGTTGCCATCCTCCCCGCCTGGTGTACATTGTTCCGGATCGTGCTGAACGCAAAAGAACAATGAGATGTACGACATGCGCATCATTCGTTTATTGACGGGACAACATTGTATAACAAGACCACGGAATGTGGAACACGCCGTTTTGAACGTAACTAACGGAAGTGTACGTACCGGCGAGCCGAAGTTGTGGCCGATCTCGTGAGCCAAAGTAACGTGAGAGACCGCAGGCGGTACGTGCTTCCCGTAATTTAATAGGGTCACTATGCCGGTGTTTAATGACTTCATGCTGCCGCGATAATGCTATAACATTATTTCAATAATTATTTTTCATCAAACTTCATATTCGCAACGATTTACGTTTTAACGATCACGAAAAAAAATCATGCGAAGAAATCAATTTTTATCGGAGTAGATCAGCTGATCATCACCATGAATGGGATATGAATGGGATATAATGTTGAGAGTAGAAGATAAATAAATTGTTGTAATTTTTTTAAAAGTCTAATTTAATATAATTAATTCTTTTTAAAATTTAGAATTGTTATCGTACTATTTATAAAAAATATAATCAACATTTCTTTTATGAAGGTCTACTAATATATTTCGCTACGCATACCCCGTTCTTCTCACATACGCCGCCAGCATTCTTGAGATCGCCTGTCCATGCCAAACCCAGAGTTCCCATCTCGAAATCCCGATACGTGAACATATAAGCCAGACAGAATGCGTCATAATCCTCCTCTATAACAAGGCAAACATCAATGTATTAGTATAGTACAATCCCCTCGTTCGCGTATATTGACGTATCGACATTACGCCGTATTGCGGATTATTAACAAAGAACGGCAACGAGGTCTTTACCTGAAAAGAGCTCTAAATATTTCTCCACTCCATAATTGCCCGGAAAACGATAATGAGGATCTCTCAATGCATCTTCGCTGTGCACCTTAACGCGTTTAATCATGAAACTGATGTTATCCGGCCGCCCATCTTGATTGAAATCTGAAAAGAGACATGATTCAAACACTAGTTGTTTCTTAAATTGCATATTCATCAGAACTAAATAATTCACTTAAACTCGTGTATTATTCTAGTTCTGTTTCTTGCGCCTCACATTGACGATTCCCATGTGATTACCGTTCTCTGGTCCAAACAGAGTAATTCGCGTATAATTTAGAACTCAGTGTGTGTTATACATAATGGAACAGTACGGTAATGAAAATACTGTATATACAAATAAATAGATCAGTATATGTTTTACAATGATATCAAGTAATAAAACCATTTTATCGAAAGATTTTAAATTGATATTTATCATAAGAAACATTAAAAACATATCTCGCATTAATTACGAAATATAAACAATTTTACATATATTTGTATTATAAAAATATGTATATACATTTTTATTTTTTATTAATTATATTTTATGCTACTAGTTTAACATTCACAAAATTACATTGTATCTCTCTTTGTGCGAAAAAAAAATACGAGACTCAATATTTTTTAGAATTACATTTTTTACTGGATGAAGATTAATTATATTATATATTTTACAATCAATGTTTTTTGAATTAAATTTAATATTATTATGGATTTAAGTAACATTAAACTGAATTATTCACATGGATAAATCCAAAATTGCATTTTACTTTATTTCCTCTAGTTATATGTTTGCTAATTATTTGCTTTTCAAGCGGTTTTCGCAAGTTTCATCTAATAATTCCATCGCTTTTACTAGAGTGTAACAAAATTATAAATGAGAAAAACAAAAAAAAATTGACTTACACGCGTACAACGACATACAAAGAAAATTAATTTATTATTTCTATCGTATTTTTTCTGTGTAAACATAACGCTTAATTGCGCTTAATATTAAAACATAAATAAATATAAATTTAAATATCAACAAATCAAAATCGAACAAATAATTCTTCCCTCGTACTATCATCAACCACGGTAGGAATTGTAAAATTGCAAAAAATTTTCATAATTCCCATAAAGTTTCCCTGGCATTCCTTAAAAGTCTCTGAATTTTTTCGCTTTTTTCCTCGTATCCTCGATATTCTCTGGCCATTTTAAATTAGATTCTCCTGACGTTTTTCACGTTCCTCAAGTAGTTTTCAATTTCCCCGACTTTTTTCCCCTTCGGTCTTCGCTACATCCGTTTTCCCGACTCGTGGTGAAAATTGTTAGATCATCTCTCACCGTGCTTCGTGCGCGCGGTATATCGCCGCGAGGAAGAACACCCACCTGTGTGTTTGTAGATGGAGTTGACTCTTTGCACGTGCCTCGTCATCACCTCGATACAGGCTTCCTCCGTGCCGTATCGCGCGAAAAACTGATGGTCGGCTTGCAAGTAGAGCATGCAGGTAGTTTTCCGGGGATCTACCGTCGCACGCTTGTGTAGATGCCTCGCGATCCTATCTCTGCCGCTCACGCTGCGGACGGGAAATAAGGTCGCTTTTATTGTTCGATGAAAAACGCCATGTTCCTCACAGACTTCCAAACTCCTCCGAATTCTATTTTAACTTTTGTCGACCGAGGCACATACGATGCCGGTACTTCACTAATAATTGACACGTGAATTGACTCAGAAGAGAGACAAAGCTACTAGAATTTAGAGTAAAACTGTCGTCTCTTCCGTGTTACTCATTGTCTCTCCCGTCATCAAATAAATAACTTTAATCAATTTCTTCTTTCAGAAAAATAGCATACACGTTTCTTTAAATTAAAAAATAAAAAATAAAAAACTAAGAGAGGAGAAAGAACACATTGTAACATAAAGAAACATTTAAGTATACGTCCAGTTTTTCTAAGAACGAAATTGATGATTATTTTTATTCTTTTGTTTTTTAAATAAATATTTGAAACTTTTTATACTGATACGACCTAGTTTAAACTTTCCTACACTTTGAAAAATAGCGCAATGTATGATGAAATATATTTGTTTGTGCGCATTAATCAGGAAAAAGATTCGATATGTTTTTTTACTCGAAATACAAGATACTTACGCGTCCGTGTATTCAACGTCATTATTCGTTTCTAATGTTAACACTCTCGCATTGTTTTCTCTGGAGTAGAGAGCAACATGTTCGCCGAGAAGAGGCTCGTAGAATGCCTGAGAATTGTTGTACCTATATCTAGAGGAACAGACATCGCGAAGTTTAAATTTACATTTAAAGTCCGCCATATGAAGACTGACATAGAACGCATAATATATGATAATCCCGGCCGGCGGGAATTTCCTCTACACGTGTCTAAATTATAGCGCGTTTGCCAACAATATGCTCTTTTATCATTTTCTTCGCGAATGTATTTTCATAAAGTAGAAAATATACGAGAGAACATAAGCATTTAGAAGAATATCTTAATAAGAGCGTAGCTCCATTTCATCACTTATATTTATCATAAATAATACTTGATTATAAAATATGCACTGAGAAAAAATGCTGTTGATTCAATTAAAGTCTATATGACGGACTGTCGCTAACATAAGTAATTAATTCATATATATTTTTATTGACATATACGCTTTGATTATTGAAATAATAATTTGCCTTTGTCAATAAAAATGTACATAAATTAATCACTTATGTTAGTAACAGCTTATAATATAGATTTTAATTGAATAGTAAAGTAAATAAAGTATTTTACGAAAAATTATCTTAATATGATCATAAAACAAAGTCTCGCATCTTAATGTTTAAAAATGTTCTCAAATAAATTAAATGCATTCTAGAAAATTATTTTAAATATAAATGCATGCCTATCGACAAAAAATTATATATTACCACAATTCAAGTTTTAAGTCTATCATATAAAATAAGATAAAAAGTTTCACGAATAATCGTTTTGACATCATCGTTAAACTAAAAACGATAAA
>Ga0157367_1001095_pt1 | contig 12200 bp, 11 predicted proteins | sample AttbisABBM2_FD_113142 | JGI IMG/M metagenome (GOLD analysis project Ga0157367, IMG submission 113142) | Fungus gardens microbial communities from leaf cutter ant in Botucatu, State of São Paulo, Brazil - Atta bisphaerica ABBM2 | ecosystem: Host-associated > Fungi > Mycelium > Unclassified ...
ATACAAATTTATAATTACAGAAAATGATGAACTTTATTATACTATGTTAGAAAGTTTATCATGTATCTATGCATTTTTTTATTTTTTAAGTTTCTTTTACTAGATCATATTGTAACTATACTCAATCTATGGTCTAGAAAGAAAAAAAAATATATATATATATAAACATTAAGAAATTGTTTATTATAAATATTATAAAATATTATAAAATATAATATAAAATCTATACGCAATTTACATACAAAATAATATACGATTTTAAATGCTAATGTATAGATAAATATCATATTTGATTTGCATAACATAAAAATTTAATTATAATTATATATATGTTACAATATAAACAGCTCTTACAAAACAGATAAATATCTATAAGTAATCTGAAAATAAATAAATAATCTAAAGTAAATTAAAATTGATAGTCATAAAAATATAATTACAAAATTATCTTATTTTAGATCAAATCTTTTCCAAATTTTGTGGGTATGGCATCTGAATGAAGAAGAACTCTTCTTTACTAATTTTAAACCATTTCTCTTCAAAATGTAGAGAGCATAATTGATAATTTCTAAAAGAATATTCAGGATCTTTTCCTTCTTTCCACTTCCTCGTACTTCATCATATCCATTACAACCATTTGTTAAAATAATTTATTAATGTAAAAAATATTAAGAACGCATTTATACAAATAATATTGAAAATTGAAAATATTTATATAATATATGGTATACCTCATATTCTTGAGGGAATTTAAATACATGTCTTCCTTTTAATTCAAGATTTCCAGGACATCCATTTGTTGAATAATATTTAATTTTTTTTCTACTCATTTTCTTGATATGCCATCTATTTTCTTTTTATATCTGAAACAGAGCTAAGATCAAAGTGTTTTCTGTAAGAGAATTGAAAATACATATATATGTATAGATGTACAATTCTCTTTAAGGATAATTGTCACTTCCTTTATTCTTTTCACTTCATTTTATTTCACTTCACTGCACTTCTCTTCACAATAATCTACATCACTTTATTTTTGTTTACTTCACTATCAATATCTAAAACAATTTGCAAGACATCACCAACATAAAAGCATATGAACTTAGTACTGTCGTTACCGCCAATTGCTACACAAAAACTTCAACGATTAAGAGAAAGACCGAAAACAAAGAATAAATGAGAGAAAAGTTCAGATGGCGTTATCGTATGTAATGTCTCAAATTGCGCATGCGCGCTACGATTTTGGTCACACATAATAAATAGAGTGCGCTATTGTATACTTTGGCCATGAATGTACATATATAGGCTCGTTCTTGTGTGTGTGTTACAGCGAACGAAAAAATGGCCGACGACTGAACTTATAGGTGTGGAAAAGTTTTGACGACGAAATTTGTGCTGCATGCCATTTCGTTATTATTTGCTTAATTGTGACGTGTCTCGCACTTATGAAAGTTTTAAAAATGGACACTATAATTATTCTGGAATATGATGCGTAAAAGCGTATATTTCATTTATTTCAACAGCTGTTCAAACCGTGTATTTCCGCCTGAAATTAAGCTCACTTTACCTGCCCTTTTTACGATTATTTATTGACTATTAAGGGAGAAAAGGACTGTTTATGCCTATTTTTGCAGGTATTTTAAAGCAATCTCGTTAGATTTATCCAAATTATCTTTATTTACAAATGGCTTGCAGCATAAATTTAGGAGCATTCCTCTCTTCTGATTCCAACATGGCCGCTGCGATTACTCAGGATCTTTAAGCTATAAGAAATAAATAAGAATAGAAGAATCATAAGCCTAGTTTTTACCGAGGATTTAAACCGGATCAAAATATAAGAATCAACCAATTACAGTCGAGTATTTCCCTGTCGTTCGACAGCAACAGCGGAATACTCGACTGTATTTGGTTCTTATATTCTGATCCGGTTTAAATAATCGATGGAAATTAGGCCATAGTTAATTATTCTTCTCAATTATTCGACTGTAATTGATCAATTTCTTAGGGCCATTCCACACAAACTTGCTATGTCCTTTACGATTTAAGGATTAAAATACCTATTGCAGTTCCGGACTAGCCCGATTTAGAGTCCCTAGCAGAGAGTCTGGTCAATAATGTACCCCAGTTTTTATTAGCCAGGAAAGAATAGATTGGCGCGACCAATCATTGCAATCGAAAACTCATTCAAGCGCGACATAACTGATATGGAACGAAAAAATAGAAAAAGAATTAATTTAAGTTCAGTATGACACTGATGAGAGATACTATCAAAGACATCCTTATGAGAATTTGCGTTCGTGTTAATGGGCCTTCTACAATAAGCCATTAATCATAAATTAGAAGTCAGAAACAAAAATTAATTATGATTGTTCACTTTTTAGCTTCTGATTTTTGACTAATGGCTTATTGTAGAAGGCCATAATATTGAAGTGATTAAGAATAAAAAACATAATATTGTACTAATTTTATGATTTATTAGTTTTGTAGACGTATTTATACATTTAAAACTCATTTAATACTCGATTTTTCTTTAAGATTGTGATTTCAGTGTTATCATTAAAATTTGATTAGAGATAATAAGTGCAGAGACAAAATTATTTTTCAGCAATTTTGTAATTTTTCAGCAATATATAGGATATTATAGCTTTACAAGTATACATATTTATTTATGGATTCTTTATGTACAATAATAAAAAATTATGAATTCAAAAATGTATTAGTCAAATATTTATGTTAATAATCGCAAATTTATATCAATTATATCAATAGGAAGGCGTTACAGGATATGATGAGTATGTTAAAAAAATTTTTGGAGGGGAGGAAACTGGAGCTGTGCAGAAAAGACGAAAATAATGGTGTCTAGAGAGAGGGGGAGAAAAAGGAAAGAGAAATGGAAATGGAGGAGTAAGGAACTAGAGGAGGTGCAGGAATTCAAATATTTGGGTTTTAATTTAGATAAGAAAGGAGATTATAAAAGGCATATTAAAGAAATAAGTAGAAAAGGAAAAATGGTAGCAAGAAAGGTATGGGGCTTAGGCGAAAAACTATGCAGAAATGATTTTAATAGAAGATGGATGCTATTCAAATATTTGATATAAAGTGTTATGGCATATGGAGTGGAATTATGGGGCTGGGAGGAAAAAGGCGAATTAGAAAAGATAATGTTAGATTATGTCAAGTGGAATTTCAAACTGGATTTCTGCATCCCAAGGTATGTAATTATGAGGAGCTGGTAATGGATAAGTTCAAAGTAGAATGGGGTTTGAGGGCAAGAAAATACGAGGAAAAAATTAAATCTGGAAACACAGATAATTTGGTCAGGGAGTACTGAGAGAAAAAACAAAGCTATAATTGGAACAATAGATATGGTATGGAGAGAGAGAGAGAGAGTTATAATAGGAACGGATGGGGAATTGAATCAAGGGAAGTAATGGGACGTGGGAATGAAAGTTTTGAAAAAAATTTAATAAATAGGGAAAGGGATTTTTACAGAGGCAATGGGAAAAGGAAAGAATAGATAGATCAAGATATAATAAAATATATAAAGAGATAAATATGGAGAATGAATACCAATAATAAGTATTAAATTATTTGAGAGTGGAGAATTTGGAATGGAAGAGAAGAGATGAGATAAGAGCGTTATTTAAATTAAGATCCGGTAATTTAGAAGAGAAGAATAAATACTGGCCAGGAATAGAGAAGGGAGGATGTCTTTTTTGTGGTGCAAGCGAGGACTTTAACTTTGAGCATTATGTTAAAGAATGCGAGGAGACAAGAGTAATTTTGAAGAATTAGGGAAGGATAAGGACGAGATTGTAAGGAATTTACGAGGAGAAGATTTGAGTGTACTTAAAGGAAAAACGCTAATGGATAAAACGATAGAGAAAAGGAAATAATAAAAGGAAAAGAAAAAAAGGAGAAAGGAAGGATAAGATATAACAGAGACTATTATAAAGATAAAGATAATATAAAGACAAGGAATGAGTATTTTATAAAACAACAAGGCTGTGAGTAAGTGATAAAATAAGATTGTAGCGTAGAATATTATAGTTAGTGATAGATAATTTATTATCTATTTAAGTTAAGGAAACGAATTGAAATGAGAATAGAAAATAAAAACATAGGATATAGATGGAACGTGCAATTAAAGAATAAGGGAATAAGGGAAGATAGGGCGGTAAATAAGGGTAAAGAAATACTAGGTAGAGATAAAAGAAATAGGACATGGATACTAATAATAGACTGTGCTAAGGCTGTGATATAAAGATTATGTATAGGTAAAAGAGAATGTAACAGTTTGTTATATAGGTTTGTAGTTGTAAGATAAAGATTGGAGAGGAGTGTAAGTGTGAATGAGTTAAGTATTTTCATAAACCAAGTCCTCTTCTTGGCTTGTATATGCTGAAGTGTAAATAAATTCTATTCTATATCAATTATATCATTATTCTCGATAATGTCAGCGTGTTCTTCGATTATTTCTGGATCTCTCTCTTTTTGTATGAAGGAAAATCTGTCCAGGATTGGCGATCATTAATAGTATTTGGTTGGTGATATAAATATTGGGCAAGTTTCTTCATTCATCGATTGCATTATGCGTAAATGCAGCTTTTATGGAACAAAATTACATTTGCGCGATTGATCAATCGATGAATTAAAAAACTCGCTCATTGTTTCGATTGTATTGCGTTGTACTACAATGACTGTCGGGAATTCCACACTTGATATTAATCGAAAGAATTTTTCTGCCTGGTAAAAAAGAGAAAGAAGGGGCTTTCCGGGAACATCGATATATTTTATATATCGAGCTTGTTTTTGTCATTATACTGATCAGATAATAAGATTACGACGCAGAAGAATGAGTAGAGACGATCCGTATGTCATTCGACTGATTGACCTGAGTACTTTATAATTGCATCGTGAATCTTCTTCGTGAACAATTTTCACGGAAAAGGGGAATTTGTGCGCGACGGACCAAATATATTCAACAATATCAAGGTAATGCATATTCGTGCATAATCGCGCGCAAATTTTGAAAGACCAATCCTGGACATGCTCTCTTTAAAAAAATTGCATTCCAAATTCAAAATCAAAATTGCCAAATATTGCATCATCTAAAATTTTTGAAATTATGACAGAAACATTGACGAAATCTGGTCGTATTAACTTCCAAAGTTACTTTTTAGTAAACTTTTTTCTTGGAAGGCAAACTGTATTAAATAAAGAAATAAGTGCATAATGTGCGGAAAGTGTTACTTGCCGTTCGTAATCTCCTGATCTAGTTTTCACCGAAATCCTCACTAATTCGATTTCACTCCAGCAAATCAAATTTATACTATTGTTTCCATCAAAAGTAAAGATTTATTGGATAGAAGTTGGAATAATATAAGCACAGTTAAATATGTCTTTGGCATATAAATTTAATTCTATGCAACGTAATAATTCGCTGGAAATTAGATCTTGTATGAACTGACAACAAATTACAAGTAGCAAAATGCAAATAGAAAACCCATTACTGGATATAAGAAGAAAAATAAGGTAGATGTGATACTCTGGCTTTTTATAATGATTCATTATGTTGTTCCGTGGCCTGTATTTAGAACGCGCTTACAACGATGTTAGCGTGCTAACATGCTATAATTTACACATACTATAATTTTAGAGATGAAAGAGCACTTTTATCAAAAAAAGCGCGTCCTGAATATGGGCCTATGTCTTTTCTGAAAAAAATCAAATATTTCGCTTTCTCTACATTCTTGCATGATTATTTTCATGGATGCATTATCTTCAGGTTAATCATAAGGTTCATCTTGTCAATTTCTGTCACAGTTTGATTGCTGCAACTTTGAACTAATTGATTAAACACACCATCACATTAAAAAAACCTCTTTGTCTATGCCATTTCGTCCTGAATCATTCTATTATTCCAATGAAACACATATATTCAATATACTTATTATAATAATGATGTCAAAATGAATCAGATTATCGACAACTGAAAGGAATGACTACAGTTGCATTAATTTTTTTATTTTTTTATTTGCATTATCCAGAAAATTTGTATCTCTTTTCAACATTAAAAATTCCTTCTTTTGATCATATAGATCAAAAGATTACTCTTTTAAATTTTTAAATCCATTCATCTTTAAAACTGAATTTTAATTATTTTATGAATTATAGAGTCGTATAGAGTGATGCATGTGGTAGTACAGATTCTTAAATCATTGTATGAGGTCTGTTACTGATATGTACTTTGTGAAATTATGATTGAAACAAACATGTTCAAAATCTTGATTTGATAGATTATTTTGTCTCAAAATCAAAAAAGAAAATACAAGGAAAAGAGAATATATGATTATTCTTTAACATTTAAAAATCAGCCTGAAATTCAATTAATATTGATTTAATCAATATTAAGTTTCTGCAGTATTGATAATAGTAACTATTAAAAATCTATTAGGATTATATTAAGAAAAACAGAAAAATTATTAATAAGATATTAAAATTTATGTATAATTCTACAGTAAATAAATTATTAAGTTATTAATATTCAAGTGTTCATGAATACTTTCACCTTTTGTATTGCAAAAGGAAATTAAACATAAGTAAACAGAAAGTTTGTTTCAATGCATTTTTAGATGACGCATAGAAGAAAAAATAGATCTACCAAAAGGAAGCAGTGTGATCAACCATCCAAAGTGTCTTCTCTTGTGGCTGAGACAGAGGTTGAGATCATTTGTCTATTCTGAAAGTGCCGATTAGATTGTGAAAATCCATTTATTCGAAATGAAAAAGAATATTTTTCTCAATGTTGCATTTGATGCTGCCTTTTAGAATTTTAATCATCAAAGTTATATATTTATTTGCTTTCCCTGTATCGTTAGTAAACATATTGTGTCATTGATATGTTTAGATGCGTTATCATGAAAGAGTCAAGAATCAATAGATAATGGCTGCAAGTATTGTTGAATACTTTATAATAACGAGATTATAAAATAATAGTTTATTTACGATAATTTTCCTAATCGATAAAGACTTTTAGAGTACTTGTCTTATATATGCCTATAAATTTATCACTAACATCAAAAAGGTAGTATTATAATGACAAATGCAAGTAAATTCTTTTGTTTTAGACTCCTATACAAAGAGCGCTAAAGTATAAGATCGAAGGAAATGTATATTTCAAATCGAAAAAATATGATGAAGCCATTGCTGAATACACTAAAGCAATCGACATTTGTCCCAAGGAGAGTAAGGATGAACTCGCAACTTTTTATCAAAATAGAGCAGCTGCGTATGAGCAATTGGTATTAAGATATTTATAATAGTCATAATAAGTTTAACATGAAAATTTGATTTCATTGATTGTCGAAGTTGTTGGTGATATGTGTGTACAATAGTTGCAATTTACAGAAGAAATATAACTCCGGAAAGGCAGATTGTGCAAAAGCGTTGGAATTAAATCCAAAATATATTAAAGCTTTGCTATGTCGGGCACGTGTATTGGAGCAAGCAGGGGATTTGGAAGCAGCCTTAAAGGACATGACTACCGCATGTATTTATGAAGAGTTTTCTCATCCTGATTCCCTTGTTAAGGTAGAAATAATCTTGAAAAAACTTGGTAAGTTACATATTAAAAGCACTTTGCATTAAGTAAAAATTATTCATAGCAAATTAGAACAAAATTTGAAACATAACAGAAATTTAATTACTTGCAATGAAAATTATTTTTAGTGAAACAACATGCTTATGAAAATTGGGCAAACAAAAAGTTATTTATGCCAAATCAGCTTTTCATCGAATGTTATATTACATCTTATTCTACAGATCCAGTGTTTTCTAGACTTCGATGTCCAGAAAATATTCCAGAGTAAGTATAGGCAGAAAACTGTTTTTGTGTATATGAATATTTACTTTTCAATGTGTTTGTTATTAGATTTTTCAAAAAGCCACTACAAGCGTTAAAAGATACGAAATATGATGACATAATACCATTGTGTACGGAAATTATTGAAAGTCCGGAATTTAATTCATTACCTTCAACTAAACTTGAAGTGTTATTATTACGCGCTACATTTTATACACTTTTGGGCAAATACGGTTCTGCATTCCAAGACTTAGAATGTATACTGAACATCGAATATGCATCCAATGATGTAAAGATAAACGCCTTGTTAAAGAGAGCATATTTACATCTAAAGTTCATGGATCTAGATATGACCTTCATGAATTTCGAATTAGCCATTAGTATAAATCCGCATTACAGCGATATTTACTATCACAGAGGACGGGTATTAAACACATTAACATTGAGCATATTTTTGTCACATGCGTATAAATGTATATATATAAAATAATATAAATAACATTTCGTATTTTCAGTTATATATGCGCATGGGCAAACTAAACAAAGCTAAGCACGATTTTAAAAAGGCTCTTGAATACAATCCAAACTGTAGCATGGCATGCATACAAAAATGCTATACAGATTATTATATTGCGATGTTAAATAAAGATGTAAGATTAATTGAAGCGGCTGTGAGAGCTTTCGAGGAAGTTTTCGAAAAATATACAAACCTTCCTGAATGTATATTTTGTTGTCAATATTATAGTAAGGTATATAAAACTACTTATAATTTAAAAAAAAAATAATTGGAATAAAAAAGGGATAGAAAATAAATTATTACCATTTACATTTCGATTCATTGTTAAAAATTTTCAATTATTTTTAGATGATGTCCGAAAGTCAACAGTACCAAAAAGCTGATATTTATTTTACTAAAATAATAAACAAACATCCGGAAAACACATCTATGTCTTTAGTTTATCTGCAGAGGGCTTTTTTGCAATTTGATTGGAGCGGTTATTCTGATAAAGCTGCGGAATACCTTAAGAAAGCGATAGAATTGGATGAAAAGTGCAGTTCTGCATATGAAGCGTTAGGAATCATCGAAATAAAAAGGTTTCCAATCGTTTCTCATAATTATTGTACTTTAAAATTTTTTTAGTTAACTTATTGTTGTCACATACATGACTCATATAAAGAAAGTTGTTTTTTAATAAAAATATTCTGAATTCGATGTTAGCGAAAATATTCTGAATCCATTTTTTTAATTTAGGGGAAACATAGAAGAAGCAATAAGATTGTTTGACAAAGCTTTAGTATACTGTCGTACATTTAAGGAACTGTTAAATCTGTACTACTTGAGAGATGCAATAAAAATAGAACTTAATGTCAAGAATCAATTCGGGGACAAGTATTCTGATTTTTTCGATCGTTATTTTGATTCACGGATGTATGTGTTATGAAGTATGGGAGAAACCTTCAAAGGTTTAATTATGATTTTATGTTGAGGTATCACTTTTGAACACGATATGTATATATGTTTGTACATATCTATGCGCGCACGCACTCACTCACTCAAAGTATCCTAAAGATTGATGGGAATGGAAGGAGAGGGGAGAGAGAGAGAGAAAGAAAGAGAGACAGAGAGAGTAGGTGCATTATTATTTTATATTAAAGGTTTAAGTTTTTTTGTAATGAAATTTTATTTTTAACTATATTTTATTTCTATACTTATACAATAGAAATAAATCTACTATTAATAAAAAGCCTTTAAGGCTGCCGACGCTGGTTGTCATGCGGAACATAAGTTAATTTATTAATATTTCAGTTTATTAATATTACAATTGAAGTTAGCAACTGAAGTTTGTAAATATTTGTTAGCAACTGAAGTTTGTAATTGACTTTTTAAAATTGAGTTTTACTTTGGAAAATTGTATGTTTGTGCAAATATTAAAATTTATTGGATATCATTCAAAAATCTTTTAAAATCTTTTAATTTTTAATGACTGAAAAAAATACATGATTATAGTATAAGAATTATAAGTTAATAAAAGTTATAGAAGTCATAGTATAAGAATATTTTTTGATTTTTTTCTCACAATATCTAATTATATACGAAACTGTGTCTACAATGTGCAAAATAATAAAAATATAAAAAATACAAATAAAAATAATGCCTATCTTTTTAATTTGCTACTTTCTTTCCATTTTTTTCCATTTCTTTACCATATTACATATCGCATCTTTTCTTTTTCTGTATCTTTTTTTGTAAATATTGTGTTATACGGTACATGAAATTAAAAATACAATTTTTTTCTGAATTTTTGATTCAAATTATAAACCATTCAAAGTGAGATCGATAATTTTTTTTAATATTTAAATGTCTCAGTTAAATTGTGAAAAATCATTTATGTATATACATCATGCATACATGCTGTTGGTGGAGGAGTGAAATGGCCTATTCTTCTTTCTCGCTCGAAGAAATTTGATGAAATTCTGATGACTAGTCTCTGATTAAAGGATTTATATTCGGTACAAGTGTAGCGCCGCGCGCCGAACGCCAGGGAACATCATTCCTGCCATGTACATACACACATTTATAAAAAGTAACCTTGTTAATTTCCATTTCTATCAACGTAGATTAACTTTCATCTCGGTTCAATTTACTCTTTGTCTTTTTCTACTCTTTGTCTTTAGAGCTAGAAAAAGACGAAGAGTAAGTTGAACCGAGATTAAATTTAATCTACATTGGTGAAAAAAGGCATTAAGCTATTAAACGGAGAAAACTCTCTTAGGTCGGAATCAGACTATGCATTGAAGATTGAGATTAAAGATTGAAATTTCACCAATGAGGACAAAAAGTTTTGGCTCCTTTTGTTCTGATTGATCAAATTTTAATCTTTCAATCTTCAACCTCATTCTTCAATGCGTAGTCTGATTTCGATCTTATAAGAACGCATGGTTAATTAACATGCTGAAGCGTGTTCGGATTCCTACCCGGTTCTTCGGATGTCATCCTTAACGTCGATATGTCGACTGTAAGTTGACTTTGCTAAGTCATATGTCTTTCTTGTTTAACATTTTATAAATTACAAGAATAGAGTGATACCTCAGTAGCACTTGGAATCTGAACATAATCCTAAAGATAATTAATTAAGATTCCAGATAAATATGGTGATTAATATGAAGAATACGAATGTTATATAAATAGTATACAGAAAAGCGAAAATGTAAATCAAAATTAAAATGAGTATACAAAACGAAATCGAGGCAATGTTCCTGTATGTATATGTGATTTCCAATCCGCAGGAATTCATTTTCCTATGTTCCATTGAGCGGAACTTGCGGATGTGCGATCAATGACAAACGCTAGATCTAATAGAAAGTGATCTACGGGAAGATTCTTGCAATTGATCGAACCTAATTGTGCATTTCGCAATGTCTGCTCAATGGAACATAGGACAACACATTTTAGCGGAACGGAATCGGCGGAAAAGCCATGACCAATCACGAACGTTCCACAATTCCGCATCTCAGGGAGCGCACTCTACAGCCTTATATCCACGATGCTAGAAATGCTCAGTCCGAGGCCTCGGATAAAGAAAACATTGACTAATCGCATTAAATTGGCCAATAAATTGCTTCAAGTTGTATGTATAACAAGCTTGTAATTGAGATTATGAAATACTGTTATTGCCCATCATCTCTTTCGATCCCCTCTCTCTAGTAGATGCATATGTGAAACGAGAGAAAACACAGAAATCAAAAGCAGTACGTTCTATTCTACGCAGAAGTTCTCCCCCCCTCCCTGAATTTCTGACAATGTTCAGTCTAGTAATATTAAAGCATATTTATATATTATATAATATATAATTATATTATATATTATATATTATATTATAAAGCCTTAAACACAATACGAAGGAATAGCGATAGCGATAGGAATAACACGATTTCAATCTATCAGAAAGTGTATATTCCAGTGTATCTGATTTCTGATAGGTTGAAATCGTGTTATTCTTCGCTATCGCTATTCCTTCGCATTGTGTTTAAGGTTTAAACATGAATATTTGCATATCCGCCATTTTTACTCCTTTCCCCACTCCTTGCTTTGTTCCCACTCTGTCGCTGAGCTGAGAAGGTTATGGTTATTACGGTTGTTATAGATTATAGCTTCTAAGCTATTGGAAACCTTATAGCTTTGTATCTATGTATTTCTGCATTTCGAAATTATATCATAAGAATAAGAGATGAAAAGAAGGCTATAAAAAAACTGAAATATTATATTAGGTGTAGGAAAAAGTTCGTGGCGTTTTTCTCATTAGATGGCATTAAAAAAACGCCACGAACTTTTTCCCAC
>Ga0157367_1001101_pt1 | contig 12164 bp, 19 predicted proteins | sample AttbisABBM2_FD_113142 | JGI IMG/M metagenome (GOLD analysis project Ga0157367, IMG submission 113142) | Fungus gardens microbial communities from leaf cutter ant in Botucatu, State of São Paulo, Brazil - Atta bisphaerica ABBM2 | ecosystem: Host-associated > Fungi > Mycelium > Unclassified ...
AATGCAGAATGTCATTCGTCTGTAGTGGCATGACTGCTATCAGTAATCAAACAAAAGGCGGAAAAATTGGAGTATTTGCCCAAGAACCTCGTATTTTCGCTTGGTCTATGTTTCATGCACAGGGATAACGAGGAGCAAGGAATTCGCCGTAGATGACGTCCACGGGTGGCGGCATCGATGGCGCAATTAAAGGGTGATGGGAAGAACTATCGGCCTCAGGATTTCCGCCATACGAAAAATGAGGATCAGACATCATAGCTTGATTTGCTTCTGGGTAGAGTGCTTGATGGGACGCTTCAAAATGCTTCCACTTAAGCAGAGAGCCTGGCTTTTCAAATGAGAGATTCATTGAGGCTTGCTCGGAGCTCCCTGACGGAATCACATATTGTGCGCCGCCTGTCTAAACAGCGGGTTACAATCAATTCAATTTCTTGAGAAATTAAGAAATTCCAAGTACCATTGAGTTCTGCCAGCACCCTCGGTCATAATGTGCGCTCAACTCCAAATGACTGAATTTCCAATCAGGAACAGCTTCCGAGCTTTGTCTGGAATCATCGATAAATCCATCGAAGTAAGGTCCCGGTGAGGGAAAAGGAAATTGTTCAGGATAAATGGCTTGATTTGACTATGCCATTGATGGTTCGTGTTGGTATTGACCATAATTTCCAGGAATGCTGAGGTCTTGCCAGTTTGTCGAACTAGCGCATGAGTCAACATAGGAAATAGGTGGTGAAAACTGGGTTCCCGGTGCCGACGAAGTCATCAGAACCTGTGGTCCTTCGTGTTGTGTTGTGGAGAGTGATGGTTCTAAATGCTGATGAGGATGTCTGAGCAAAATTTCTTCTAATGGCATCAAACGTTTCCTCCTCCGATATACACGCTTGGGGCGATCTGTAACTGTTGGACTATAGCGATATTCCGGAAAAACCTCCAAGTGGTAACGCCTCTCCAACTCTGCCTTTTCGAACCATGGTTTTTTTTGAGTGTCCGACATTTTCCGCCATATGCAGCCTGCGAGCCTTGAAAGGTCGCGGTGATCGTTGATAAGGTCCTTCGGAACCATTTGCTGGATGAGGTCGCGGCGAAATAATATAAAAGCATTTGGGGGGCGGGGAATATGACCAGGCTTATGCCTACGTGCATTCAACTTCTCTCCATCCTGTTTGAATAGGTTGCTAAAATCTGTCGGGGTAGGTTGAGGGAGCGGAGGATAGCCCGAATACTCTTGGTCCCCTTGGTCCTCTTGGTCGACGTTGGTGCTGGTCACTGAGGCGGATTCAGAGTTGATAGGCTCCATATTGGAAGGTATAGAGCACATATCATTGCTCATCATCGCTTCAGTTGCAGAGCTTTCAGAGCTTGAGAGAGTGGCGTAATTTATGCTGGTTCAAGTACACATTCAACGACCTCGTGTTGTCAACTCCTGAGAATACATCACCCGAAAAGTCCGACCCTGTGCACGGCCAATCACCGAAATATATTGACCTTGGTATATCGAGAATTCCTATGGAAGTGAACTCTGATTTTCCATTTCACTGTGGGTCCCAAAGGGGAAATTAAATAAAAGAACCTGTCGACGTCAACGAGGCGTCTGATTCGATGTCTGATTCGATGGGACGTTTGATGTCCGATCCTGATCTTTTGTTCGCTCATCTTGGAAATGCTCAGGGTCGAGGTGGTCGCCAAGCCTGCACAACATTTGGACCAGGCTTGAGCTCGAGGAATGCATAGATGAGAATCCAGAGTACCCATTACGTTCCACATCTGAAAATTATGGTGAAAATCAGATTAATCAAGCTTGATAGCCGAAAATTCTTGTGGATATAAATATAAATTATCAGAACCACGCTTTAACCGCAAGGTTGTCATTGTCATCGTCAGCCTATGCACTCGAAAATGCAAATATGTCTCTGAAGCTGAGGCATCAACCCTATACTATTCTCTCTGCACTGCTCTCACTACTCTCTTCTAGGCAGCCCCAACTCACCCTTTTGCTGAGAAAAGTGGCTGCTACACTACAGCAGCATAGTGGCAATAGCTTGTTGGCAGTCACGAGAGGTATTGCGGAAGTATGACTTTCCTGGCAAGTGGTCTAGGAATTTGCTGAGCAAGGTAAACAAGTTGGATGGCTGATAGCATGATTGCTGAAATGCACTCTCATGCCAAGCATGCGCCATCATTCTACTCACAAACATGATGTTGAATGTGGAGATGTAGTGTTGCAATATGTATCTACTTTATTCATTTCAATATATCAGGCTATTGTTCTGAGAGTGATAGTGATCCTTCTCATAACCTCTAGCTGGGAGGAAATAGTAAACTAAACTACCCAATCATAACTCTATCGTAACTCTTCAAGCCTCAGAGTATGCCAGCCTTGTTGAATGTGGTTGTGGACTGATCCGATACAAGGGTCATATGATTTCAATAGCGGTCTATTTTCTTTGCCTAAAATACCTCCATTTCGTTATTCGCTTGGTTCACTCGTTGTCTCACTTAATCTCTTGTTCACTCTCATATACATAGCATGCTGATAACCCAAGACACCTCAGTCGCATTCCGCCGTCTGGAACCTGCTGAGTTATAGCTTAGTTGATTGTTGATTCCTCGTCTGAGGGCCCTACCATAAATGGTCAAAATACCGATAAGAGATAACAAGAGATAACAATTGATGGAGTCAGAATTTCCGATCGACTAAAACTTCAATCGTCTCTTTGCAACGTTTGTAATGACTCCATTGACTCATCCTAGTGTCGTTGGTATGTGGTTTAACTACCCCTATTATACTACAGCAGGTTAACATCAGGGTCATATAGATGGCTGGTTTCGCGAAATATCTCCTCAATGGCCAGGTCAAGCCATGACCCTCAGAGTCAATAAAATTCTTCATGTTGAGAAATCTCTGTACCAAGATGTCCTTGTGTTTGAGTCAGAAACTTTTGGTAACGTTCTGGTTCTCGACGATGTCATCCAGTGCACTGAACGTGATGAATTCGCGTATGTTTATCATCGACCCTGATGGTTTTATGTTAAGCTGGTTGTATAGGTACCAGGAAATGATCGCACATTTACCTCTTGCCTCTCACCCCAACCCGAAAAGGGTTCTTGTTGTCGGGGGTGGTGATGGTGGTGTAGTTCGTGAAGTCCTTAAGCATGACACTGTCGAGGAAGTTGTTCTTTGTGACATAGACGAGGCAGGTTGACACAATGTCATTGCAATAAGTCAGCGCTCATTCAATCTCACAGGCTGTTATCCGCGTTTCCAAACAATATCTTCCCCATATGTCTGGACTCCTTTCCGACTCTCGTGTTACTGTTCACATTGGTGACGGATTTAAATTTCTCGCCGATAACGAGGGCACCTACGACGTTATCATTACCGACTCTTCTGACCCTGTAGGTCCCGCAAAGGCTCTTTTCCAGAAGCCCTACTTCCAACTCCTTCATGATGCTCTCGCACCAGGTGGACATATCAGTACTCAAGGAGAATGCCTTTGGTTACACTTGGAATTGATCGCAGACTTGAGGAAGTTCACTCGCGAAATTTTCCAAACGACGGAATACGCTTACTGCACTGTCCCCACTTACCCTAGTGGACAAATTGGATTCATATTGTGCGCTCAAGGGCTTGGTAGGGATCTCCGCACTCCTATCCGTGACGTGGCGAATACCAGGTACTACAACAAGGACATCCATCGCTCTTCCTTCGTCCTTCCAGAGTTCGCGAAGCTTTTGTTGGATGAGGGTAAAGACGTTCGACCTCAGTTCGGGCGTGCCACTAGTGCAGCTGAAATTGAGACTTCTGGTGCTAGCAAGAAAAAGATTCTTTTGTTGGGAAGTGGTTTTGTTGCGCGGCCTTGTGTGGAATATATCGTGAAAAACCCTACAAATCTGTTGACTATCGGTAAGACAAAACCAATGGAATTAGACACAAAATGGTCCCAATTGTTTGACAGCTTGTAGGACCCTCTCTTCTGCCCAAGCACTCGTTGGTTCTCTTCCTGCCACAACCGCTGTTTCCCTCGACGTTAATAATACTGAAGCTTTGGAAAAAGCAGTCGCTGAACATGACCTTGTGATTTCCCTCATTCCCTACACGTATCATGCCACCGTAATTCGTGCGGCTATCAAGGGAAAGACGCACGTTATCACCACTAGCTACATCAACCCTGCCATGAGGGAGCTCGATGCAGAGGCAAAAGCTGCTGGGATAGTCGTATTCAATGAGATCGGTCTTGACCCTGGTATCGATCATTTATACGCTATCAAGACTATCAACGAAGTTCATACTAAAGGAGGCAAGGTGACTCAGATTGATGCTCAAACAAGAACAGGGTTATTTAACTTCAGCCCATCCCTAGGTTAAGGAGTTCCTTTCTTACTGTGGTGGTCTTCCCGCACCCGAATGCGCGGACAACCCTCTCGGCTATAAGTTCTCCTGGTCTTCCCGAGGTGTTCTCCTCGCCTTACTCAATACTGCCTCTTATATTTCAAAATCTCAAGTCTATACTATCACCGGTACTGAACTCATGGGTTCCGCCAAGCCTTACTATATTTCCCCTGCGTTCGCCTTCGTTGCATATCCCAATCGTGACTCGACACCGTTCCGTCAGTGGTATGGCATTCCGGAAGCAGAAACAGTGGTACGAGGAACACTGAGGTATCAAGGCTTCCCAGAATTCATAGGCGCACTCGTTAAGCTTGGTTGGTTGGACCAAACCGAGAAGAAATGGTTGAAAGATGGTATTACTTGGAGACAGATCACCCAGGTCCTTCTTGGCATCAATGTTCAGGATGAGCTGACTGAAACATTTCTCGTTGAACGTATCAAGGACAAGGTTCAGTTTCCCAATGAGAGTGAAGCAGAGAGGATCATTTCTGGCCTGAGGTGGATCGGAACCTTCAGCAGCGAGCCGGCACAGCTTCGTGCTGGAACTCTCTTGGACACCCTTTGCGCTAGGTTGGAAATTCTGATGAAATACGATGCAGGCGAAAGGGATCTTGTCATGCTCCAGCACAAGTTCGTTGTTGAGTGGGCGGATGGAACTAAAGTTAGTAAATGGAAGAGTTTTGACGTCATGCGTTTCTGATCTTGTATTGCAGCAAACACTGACTTCTACTCTCGAAGCCTACGGATCGAAGACACCTGGTGGTCACTCTGCTATGGCTCTTACTGTTGGACTTCCTTGCGGCATCGCTGCTCAATTAGTCTTAGATGGTGTCCTCAAGGAGCCCGGTGTGCACGCTCCTTATACTCCTGAGGTATGCAATCCGCTCCGTAAGGAATTGGAGATCGAAGGACTGGCACTCATTGAGAGGGCTTTGTAAAACATGCATGACTGTATATGTATGATTGTGCAGTATATTATATTACATATCTCTCAGTGTGATCAGCATGACGTAATGCTATTTGCTAGGCTCAGATCAGTTTTTCCAACCATCATGAGCACAGAACACCCCCAACGCAATATTAAACAGGCTCCCATCGATGGTTATCCGACTTCGACTGCAAAAGTACAACAGGAAACAGAGACCATACTTTTGGAGCACGGGGATAATGGTGGTATGTACTTGTGGATATCATCAACCGGTCGAGACTAAACATATTCAGAATTAACATTGCAGAAAAACACACATCTACAGTTTCTGGCCAGAAACATGTTACAAGGTTTTCCTGCACGATATGTATCCCAAGACGCAAGTCAGCCCTGGCTCCTGTTCTGGACACTGCAGTCATTTAGCGTCCTTCAAGTTGGACTCGAACCTGGAAATCGACAAAGGTGGAAGTGCATAAAATGTTCTTCTCAAAACTTTGGACTTGATGATGAAACGTAGAGCCATCGATCAAATGCTCGCTTGTCAGCATCCCAACGGCGGATTCTCAGGCGGTCCTGGACAGTCGCCTCATCTTCTACCGACATACGCTGCTGTATGTGCGATGGCTATTGTTGGAAGGCCTGGGCCTGGTGGAGGTTGGGATCAAATTAACCGGTGAGCACCACAAGAACCAGAATTCTATATGTTCACCACTGCATTGACCACGTTGATAGACCAAAACTTTACGAATTTTTCATGTCCCTTAAGCAGCCTGATGGATCATTTCGTGTCGCAAAGCATATGGAAGTTGACGTTCGGTATTTTCACTCACTATATAGTCCCTGCGCAATGATTGATTGACCTATTTACAAGGGGGATCTATTGTCTTATTGTGACTGCTGCCCTACTCAACATTATGACACCCGAACTGGTTGAAGGAACCTCGACTTTTCTTGCCTCCTGCCAAACATATGAAGGCGGTTTTTCGTCGGCCTCATACCCATTCTACTCCGCGGAAACTGACCGAGTACTGCGTGCACCCAAACCCAACCTTGGGGAAGCACATGGTGGATATACCTTCTGTGCTTTGGCTAGTTGGACTCTATTGCAGAGTTGCCTCGACTTCGAAACACCTTCTGCTACCTCCGGATCCGAAACAAGTTCTGTATTGGAAGCAAAGGTCACCGAAGAACGTCCTAGCATCGATTTGCGGAGACTCACTCGATGGTTGGTGAACTTGCAAGGTTCTGAGGCGGAGTTGGGTGGGTTTAAAGGAAGGACGAATAAATTGGTTGATGGATGTTACTCGTGGTGGTGCGGCGCAGCATTTGCTCTATTGGAAGCGTTGGGACTGGGAGGATTACAAAATTTGACCGAGAGGGATGTTGAGGCCGGTGGAATCATTGACTCCTTGAAAGTTCCGGGTACAGCAGGAGAGGAGCAGCATGATGGATGGGACGATATTGACGAATCCTTGTTCAACAGGAAGGCTCTGCAGGAATATGTCCTTTTGGCTGGCCAGCACCCAGCGGGTGGTTTGAGAGATAAGCCTCCCAAGTGAGTGATTAGTGGTCTATATGCCACAACGAATAATGTCGATGATCGAAAGATCCGCAGATTCCTATCATACTCTTTATTGTTTGTCTGGACTTTCGGCGGCGCAACATCATGTCTACCCTTCTCACTCTAGAAGAATGGATGCATTGAAAGTATGGAAGGACGATGGTAAGATATAAAATGCCTACTGTCCGAACATGACCTGATCCCTTCAGATTCACCACACAATGCATTTCGCAAAGCAGTGTTCATAGATCTGGTTAGTTGGACCGAGGAAGAGGGGACTGCAAAAGTGATCGGTCCATCAGCTACAAATCGTCTTGTACGTAGTTATTGTATCTGCTCTTCCCTCCTTGACCAATTTCCCTCCCTCTCCATTCAGAATGCTACACATCCTTTGACAAATCTCACTCTTACGCATACCGAGGGAATTATGAAGCATTTCTACGGGCAAGAAATACCACCCCGACCATTCTTCAGAAAGACGAGAGAGAAGGAGTCGAAATAGTGTTGGTACACATGCGAAGACTTGAAGCGATTACCTCTCCTGAGGGTGAACAAACAGAGTCCAAATTGTCGTATCACTGATAGGACAATCCCGAGACTTTTCTTTGAGGTTGTATGCTTGCTATCTGGATAGGCTTCAAGGAGTGCTTGGTCGTTGGACCACAACTGAGATTGCAACATGAGGAATGTTAGATGCGGTTCATACTCTGGTCCTGCGTGATAGGCTCATGACAACAAAGCTCAGCGATGACAAAGCATGAATAAGGATGTTGTCAGAATATAATCAGAATTGTGCAGGGTGACATAAAGAAGAGAAGACGCGTATTATCAACTAGGGTTTCAGATTCGGGTCCGAATAGTGGGAATGGTCAGGAAGAACACAACTGCGTGTGAACCGTGATATTAGTCCCGTTGCGGGCAAGATACTAGTGTTCTGGAAACATCCCTAACGAAGATGAACAGATGTCCCAGAGTCTAATTTTGTATATTGCGCTTTGCCCGCATCACCTCCCACGGTTGCTTTGCAGTCAGTCTAATTCTAATCCCGGCTGCCAGTGTCATGGTGGCATTGATATTCCAGCAAGCTAAGACACGGAGAATCTACTTCGATGTCAGTGGAAAAAATAGTAGAAGGTATACGTAATTTTCTAGTAGGGGATAACCCTGTCTACCAGGATCCGAATGGTGGCCCTATATCCGGATCATATCATTGTCAAGGGCTGAATGAATATGGATCCGATCCGGTGACTCGTTGTGAGTCATAATTGATTTATCCACTCGGGAGATTCTGTGGGATTGAACCATGACCATGATACGGCTTGATTGTCTGGCAAAATATGTTCTATGAGTCATTATCACGTGACATTTCGCGATCAAACGCGGATCGCGTCATACATTGATTTTTGTCGTAGACAATGAGCTTGTCGTCGTCAAGACTGACACCTTCGCCGGTTTCTAAATTCTCCCCTGTGCGTGTACTATAATATTCTGCTCTCATCAACATCCCTCTGCACACACAAGCAGCATTGCACAGAAATATTAATATTTTCCTGTTGTGAAAGCCACTGAAATATACTCTTACAGGAAGACACAGATGAATATGATCCTGAAAACGAGAAGGAGGCTGGTTTGAGTGAAAAGAATAAGAATACAGAGCAAGAGGTATGTCGTTCGGTCTGCCTGGTCTGCCTTAGCTACTCCAGTACCTGAGACTCTACTAGGAATATGCCCAACGCTTTGCTAGATTGAAATTTATTCTCGAAAAGTCGACCGTATACACCAGTATTCTCGCTGAACGAATGGAGGAAGACAGAAAGAGATGTCTGGCAGCCCAGGAAGCAAAAAAAGACGATGGTAAAACAGGGAAGCGAGATCATGGTCATCACGTGGATGGCGAGGCTTCACGAGCTAAACGATTCAAAGGCGAGAATGGAGAACCAGTTGTTGCGAGATCTGAAGAGCACACATTGTTTGAACAGCCAGCGCTTGTGACTGGTGCCAAATTGAAGCAGTATCAACTTGAAGGCGTACAATGGATGGTTTCCCTGGACCAGAATGGCATCAGTGGAATTCTTGGTGGGTTTGGTTCACATGGTGGTCTTGCACATCGCTTATCTCCTTCCGATTATCAAGCCGACGAGATGGGCCTCGGCAAAACACTACAGACGATTGCCTTCAGCGCTTACCTTCGCGAGTGCCATAATACCCGACCATTTCTCATTGTGTGCCCCCTGAATGTGCTACATAATTGGTATGATGAATATAAGAAATTTGCACCCTCTGTATGCAATTTATCTCTCGGTGTAGTCACTGCGCTGACCAATAATACGACAGATACCTGTTTGTATATATCATGGAACACCCAGTGACCGTGCCAAATTGCGTCGCACAGTCATGGTACCTTCACATCTCAAACCTGCTCTGCAGCCAACATCAGGCAAGTCCAAGTCTAACGGGAGGACCAAAACCAGAGCTGGCACGTCATCTAGTCGAGGCTCGAAGAGACGAATGGGCAAGTCTATTGATCCCATAGTTGTTGAAGACTCTGACCAAGAGCCAGTTGAGGAGGAAGATCCGTATGCATCGTTCCCAATCATCGTTACGACTTACGAGATGATCATTAAGGACCGTTTGCACCTTGCAAAGCACAATTGGGGTTACATTGTCGTGGACGAGGGGCATCGACTGAAGAACCTCGACTGTACGCTTATGCGCGAGATTAAGAAATATTCAAGTGCAGGACGAATGATCTTGACCGGAACGCCATTACATGTGAGTATACGAATATCTGTCCCTCGTTATAGCACCAATGCCTGTCATCAGAATAATCTGGCCGAGCTATGGTCATTAATGAACTTCATTCTTCCTGACATCTTCGACGACCTGGATGCTTTCCAAGAGTGGTTTAGTCTCCCGACGCTCCAGTCGACACTTCCTTCCGATCAAACTACACAAATAATTTCTTCACTCCACGCAATCCTCAAGCCTTTCCTTTTACGACGATTGAAAGCCGATGTCCTCATAAACGACGAAAATGGTCAGGGAGGCCTCCCTCCGAAGAAGGAATATGTGCTCTATGCGCCCCTGAGTGTTCGTCAAAAGGAAGCATACCAAGCCGTCTTGAGCGGGAATATCAGGAGATGGTTGCTTGCTGGTGGTACATCCAAGGGCGGCGTGAAGCAAGCGGTCGAGGTATCAAAGGGGGAGGAAGACAGATCCAAAAATGAGTCTACACCCACCAGACACCTGTACAAAATTCAAGGAAGAAAGAATTACATTGTGGACGGAGACGATGACGAGTATTTTGAGATGTTAGATAAGGGGATGATTGACGAACGAGGTTTGATGAGACAATTGTCTGAGCAGGAGAAAGAAGAAGCACGAAGACAGGCCGCACTGGACTGCCAGTCTAAACTGAAAAGTAGTATTTCACCTACCCACCTAAGCGCTGATCATCCTCGCTAACTCCTCCCATAGTTAAAGCTATCAACAACATGAAACTTCAGAACACGGTCATGCAATTGCGAAAAGTCTGCTCCCATCCGTTCCTGTTCGACTGGCCCATCGATCAGAAGACTAATGAACCGGTTCTCGGTGCAGAGTTGGTCAAGGCCAGTGGAAAGATGATGGTTCTTGATCGACTGCTTCGTGAGCTTCTTGGACGTGGACATCGCGTCCTAGTGTTCAGCCAGTTCGTGACTATGCTTGATATTATTGAGGTAGCTTCCATGTCTACTACTTTCCCAACGCCCAGATTTGATTTGAAAGTACAGGATTGGGCCACCGATTTTATGGGTTGGAAAATCTGTCGTATTGACGGTAAGAGCTCCCCGGAAGAACGGAGGGAACAGATGAATCTATTCCAATTGACGACGGAGAGCTCGCCTAAGATTTTCTTACTAAGCACGAGAGCTGGTGGGTTGGGCATTAACTTGACTGCAGCGGACACGGTTATTTTCTATGACCAGGACTGGGTATATTGCTTGCCGGTCCATTTCGTGAAGTCACTAACGTATCACTCCGGTTCTAGAATCCACAAATGGACGCGCAAGCACAAGACAGAGCGCATCGTATAGGTCAAACCAAACCTGTCCTCGTGTACAGACTTGTTAGTGCCCATACTGTCGAGGACAAGATCATGCAACGTGCAACAGAAAAGAGAAAGCTCGAAGCCATGGTTATCGCCAAGGGCAAATTTAAAAAACCTGCAGCACAAACTAATTCTTCCGTAAAATCCGCCCATAATATGGCGATGGCGATGGCAGATATGGCAGCTGATTTATTACGCCTTGAAGTTGAGAAAATTGACGTTGTGCCCGATAATGGCGATGATGACGATGTACTGATGGAGCTGAGTGGGAAGACGATGATGAGACAGCACCAGGTGTTGAGCGATACCCATTTGAGAATGCTGCTGGATAGGAGACCAGAGGTGTTTAAGGAACGTGGACTCGGATGGAGCTCGTTCAAGGAGAATGGTGACCGTGACGATGAGGACGAAAAAGAGGGGAGGAAAACAGCATTTGCGGTGTATGAAGGACCTAGAGATCAAGGAAATGGCATGCTTGCTGCGATGATGGCAGAGGATGCGACTGTCGGTTGACCGGTGGGTTCTGAAGTCAGAGCAGCAGAGGGGTCGGGACTTACGTGAGCATATTTAGGCTTCTTCCATGACTGTCTTGCATATTTAGTTCATTCTCTTCTCATCACCCGGGTATGTGACCTGAGATGTATCGGGTATTCACCTGTCATTGTTATTTGTGGCTTTGAGAACATGAAGGTAAGGCTCATCTGACTTGGTGCAGCAATATACATGGTATATGTTACTCAGATTGTAGCATTGGTGTTGCCATTCCATTACTGAGCATTTGGTCTGCGATAATTAGGTAGTTGATGTAAAATTTTTTTGCATAGGTTGAATCACTACTACCACTACTTATCCTCTATCATTGCTTGTACTTCCCAAGCTCTTTATCACAGTACTTACTATAGGTTGATTGTCAGTTGTTCATACTACACTATGCTGCTGTGCATTCTGTTCCTTCCAACAGGTTATGGGCCCTGGTTGCCTTGGTCTTTAGTTAGCTTCCTATTAATAAGAAGGGCTTGACCAACTTTACTAGTGAGCTAACACCTTGTTACTCCTAAGCCTATTATAGATGGAGCTGATCCCAAATTGCTTCATGTCTACAGAATTTTCTTATACCTTACATGTGCTAATAGCTTATTACTAGTTAGGTCAAACATTTGCATTCTAGCTAGTTATATTTGCTTCCTAAATTCAT
>Ga0157367_1001103_pt1 | contig 12139 bp, 9 predicted proteins | sample AttbisABBM2_FD_113142 | JGI IMG/M metagenome (GOLD analysis project Ga0157367, IMG submission 113142) | Fungus gardens microbial communities from leaf cutter ant in Botucatu, State of São Paulo, Brazil - Atta bisphaerica ABBM2 | ecosystem: Host-associated > Fungi > Mycelium > Unclassified ...
CTCAACAGACTCGCAGCAGAACCCGGCAATGGGCCACGAGTCCGCACATGTCCTAAAGGTGGCCCCTCTATTTCATCAGACGACAACACCACATATTACTACTTCACGATTGATGACCAACTCCTTTATCTCTCCTTCTTCCAAGATTGGGGGCCGCTCAACATTGCCATGGTCTACAAGGCATGCATCTACATTCACGAACTTCTGGAGGTACGTGCATTATCGCAACGTCGTTACCTCGTGTCCCTCACGTGTATCTCCAGGATAAAGATTTGGCTCAGCATCGGCTCGTTCTCTATGCGTCAGATGATCCACGCAAGAAGGCCAACGCCGCTCTACTCCTGGCACTATACGTTGTAGGTAAACACCTGTTCTCAGACAAATTTTCAGGATTCGAGTATCATTCTGTAGATGATCGTTCAACGGCGAGCACCATGGGAAGCATTCCACCCTGTCGCTGAATTAGAGTTTATGCCATTTAGGGACGCGGGACGTGGACCCTCGGATTTTAACCTCAACCTTCAAGATTGTCTGTGGGGTGTCTGGAAAGCGATGCAACATGGATTATGCGACATGAACGAATTCAGTATTGAGGATTATGAATATTATGAGAAGGTCGAGAATGGGGATTGGAATTGGATAACACCCAATTTTATTGCTTTCGCATCCCCCGTTGACACCAATTGGATCAAACGCCAAAAGGAAGGCAAAGCATCCTCCTCAGACTCAGGTCCGTCATCGCTCATCACCGCCTCCCAAGACCTCGCCTTCGAGCGCAAATTACCCACTCCTTTTCTAAACTGCCTGGATTACTTCGAGAAACGGAACATCAAACTTGTCGTGCGTCTCAATACCGAACTTTACGACAGAAATACCTTCCTAGATCGTGGAATAGACCACATGGAACTCTATTTTGACGATGGGACAAATCCAACTGATGAAATTGTTCGGACATTCATAGATGTTGCGGACCGTATTGTGGAATCAGGAGGTGTCATTGCTGTTCACGTATGTCAATTCAGTTGTGTGTAGGAGAAAAGCTGAAATGTGCGATAGTGCAAGGCTGGTCTTGGCAGAACAGGGACACTGATTGGTGCATATCTCATCTGGAAGTATGGGTTTACGGCCAACGAGGCCATTGCATTCATGCGTATCATTCGACCGGGTAGTGTTGTTGGACCACAGCAACAGTATATGTATCTTAAGCAACTAGAATGGGTCAAATGGTCTGCCATGGACGAAGCTAAACGACAAGTAACCTCAGTCGCCATATCTAGTATTGTCACACCGGCAACACCACCAGCAGAAACAGACGATGAAATGGATGCTAGACCGATCACACCACCAATAAATACCGTCTCCTTACCTCCAATCACTCCGAGTCGTCATATGGCCTCAGCGACGGCTCGGGCAAAGACGATTGTGCCTCCAGGTCAGCCACGTAAAACTCCCAAGACTAAGCGGATGGTTGAGGAAACCGAAGACGAAGAAGACAACAATGTCCTTCCAGCGATTCCAACCACCCGTAACAGATCAAAGACTCTGTCAAAGGTGCCTAGTGTTAGAGATGTCGTGACATCAGAACAACGGCCAATTCGCGTGACGCGATCTACAACTAGTGCTGCTAATATCCGGCGGGCGGGTACTGCTGTTGCAACATCAAATCCAATATCTACACCTGACTCACCGGTAAAGGTGATCAGCACGAAACAGGGGCCTCATAAGATCCCTCGACTTACCACTACGAGGACGACTGCCGCTGCCCGTGCTGTAACAAGTGTTACGTCAAGACAAACTACGATACGTGCCCCTACATCAACCACACCTTCCCGACTCCCGACTCTTATGTCCTCAAAACACCCTCATCATCCTTCATCACTGAGCGAAGTGGCAGGGAATACTCTTGCCAAAGTCAAAGAGAAAATCGACGCAGACGGTTGGGTGAATAATACTTCTGTGGTCGGTAAGACATCCAAAACCGATCGACCGAATCTGAGAAGCGTGAGGCGCCGACGCAGTAGCTTCAGCAATGCCGATGTCGTCGTTTGAGTCATTCTCATTACAGGATTCCCTTCTCTTCTCTGCATTTAGTCTCTTTTTTGTGAGCGATTCCCCTCTTCCCCTACTTGCCATCCATATCAATCATCTGAGCATCATTTCACGTACATCTGACGTCTATTTATAATACAGAAATGAAGTGGAATTGCGTACGCCGGCAATACCAGATGGGATATTATTCGTGGGATCCTATAGCTGCCGAGATTCGAATCCCCGGCCTTACTGGATTATGACTGAGCTGAATACTTGTGAATGCATTCCAAGAACCAACGAAGATCCTCTGGATCAACGTCCGGTGTAATGCCGTGGCCTAGGTTCGCAATCCATCCCCCTTGGCTGGACCCGAAACTGTCAGCCATACGTTTGACGGCGCCCTCGATGGCACCCCTGCCGCCAAACAAGACGCTAGGGTCCATATTTCCTTGGAGAGCAATTTTATCTCCAACAATCCGCCGAGCTTCTGCGGGTTCGATGCACCAGTCGAGACTAAGAACTTCGTATCCTCCGTGTTCCGCTAGAAGTCTGAGGGAATGATTAGCACCTTTGGCAAAACACGTCATTGGCACAATGGGAAGCTTTTCGGTAATCAAACGATTGCGAACACTTTGAGCTATGTGTTGGAGTGTCGGAAAGGAAAAGGTTTTGAAGTCATTGGGGGATAGCTCCCCTGCCCAGGAGTCAAAAACTTGCAAGAGCTACAACGATTCACTCATTAATTCTTCTATGATGATAGTTATACAAAATACCTGAGCCCCAGCTTTGACCTGACCGACAAGGAAATCAATACAGACATCGGCGATTCTCGATAACAGTGTCTTAGATTCCTCTGGATATCTGAATAGCCATGATTTGGCCTTGTGAAACCCTTTACTGCCTCCCCCTTCGACCATGTACGCGAAAAGTGTCCATGGGGCACCACAAAAGCCGATCAAAGGAACTTCACCCTTGAGTTTCTTCCTCGTTAGGGTGATAGCTTCGAAGACATAACCTAACTCCTTGTTGACGTCAACAACGGATGATAATTTCTTGACATCCTCAGGTGTAACGAGAGGTTCAGGAAAATGCGGGCCTGGGTTCATCTGGACTTCCATCCCCATCGCCTGTGGGATAACAAGGATATCACTGAAGATGATTGCGGCATCTAGAAGACTTGCATAGCGTTCAATTGGTTGAAGAGTTACAGATGCCGCAAGTTCTGGTGTCCGACACACTTCAAAGAACTCATGCGACTCACGAACTTTCCTGAATTCTTTTCCAGCAAGAACCGACGCAAGAAGGGCATCAAAACTCTGGAGATAAATAAGGGTTCCAGACGACGATACCTGGTAAGTATCGTCCTGCTTGCCGCATCACCCAAACGGGCGCTCGTTGGACTGCCTCCCCTGTGACAAGGTCAGATTATCATGTAATATTGATATTGTAAAATTGCCTTACCTCGAGCGGCACGAAGTAAAAGATCATTTTTGAGAGGCGGGAAAGCTGTTGCCATTCAAAATCTCAAGTAACAGATTCTGGATATCTGATACACTGTTACTCGTGAAGGCATCGACGAGAGAAACCAATACGGACGGAAGAATATACTAAGAGGCTGGTTTCGTTATAAAGTAGAAACTAGACTGTAAGGATCGTGTTTCAATCAAGTAATCTAGGATCTTCTCACGGCTCGATAGCACACGACTGAATCACAGCTCTCTCCCTGGAGTGCTATATGAACGACCCAAACAAACTTGTTGACGAGTAAATGCTGGTTTCTATACCCAAGGAAATCAGGTAACATAATTCTCCAGGTTCAAGAAATCAGGTGAATTCGATCGCATACGGAGAGAACTATTCGCTGAATTTCAGGGCGACGTAAGTTGTACCCATGATTCAAGCAGTCACACTCTAAATTGCCTCTAGAAAGACCTCGTGTCGTTCAAATCGCGCATAGAAGATGTGGCTCGACAACGGCTAACCAATGACCACAATCTACTGTATATGCCCCGGGAATTCGTTCAACGAGAGTTGATGCAGGAATTGGAGAGGTCTGTCTGCTTATTCCCCTTGTGGTTATTTTTTTGGATTCAAACCCTGGAAGATTCCCAATTGTTGAGTGTTCAACGTCTCCAATGCTGAATGACCCCAAACTCTCTGCAAGAATCAATAGCTCCTTGGACAAACTGCTTGAGGATTGTGGCCTCCTGGTGAAAAGTGCGCTCTTTACACTCAAAATCGTCAATCTTTTCTCTGAGTAGCCGGACCAAGAAAGATTAAGAAGTGTATTACAGAGCGCCAAGGGGGATGAAGATTCACGTTCCGCCCCATTGGGAGAGGGAGTGCAACAACTACAAAACAAAACATGTGGGAATAACGCATCTGCAAATTCTGGAGGAACAGCACCACCAGCGTCAAAACAACGGCAAAAGAAGGAAAAAGACCCAGACAGTATGGGCGTAGACGAAGACAAAGACTAACATCCAGTGTAGGAAATAGAATTGTAAGCTAAATTACAAAATATCAATATTTGCTGGGGATCAGATATGGATATGCAAAACTATGGAGCACCTCATCCCACACTAGATACTTAACTCAGCTTCAACCAAAGAAATCACACTTGAATCTCGGGGCTTTATCGAACATTGGAACGGCTTGGGACGACTGGAATGTTGTCAAGCCAAAGGCATCGACCATGAAGCTTGATCTGACTTGCCTGATCGTTCCGGTTGAATATTCATGGACGGGCTCAACAATCACACCATCCACTACCAGTTTCTCTATGTCCAAGGCAGCTAATGAAATGGCACATAAAATAAACACTGAAGCATCGGCAAAGTGAACACCTAGGAAGGCATTAAAAAAATCGACAAAGAACGCGCTGCACATACCAGGGCACACCCTATATCAGAATCAATGTCGATCAACGCAATAGCGATGGCTCTATCCATGGAACTGACCTTCTTCCAAACCCGAAGCAGAGTTCTCGAGGATCCTGTTCGATAGCACCTCCGTCTGCAGAAGCAAGGAAACGTTCCGGTCGAAATTCTTCAGGTCTACTGTACACCCTGGGATCATGTGTGAATTTCCTACTAGGAGATTAGATAGGACCTTGAAGTTCCAGGAACTCGGTTACCATATATTCGGAATGATAAGAGTACCTTTCGGAATATAATAGCCCTCATGGACATCGTCCTGCGTGCTGCGATGAGGGACAGCTGAAGACTGTCAGTTATTTTTGTCACATGGGGCAAGTGGAACAGAAAGCAAACCTGCGGGAACGACAGTGTACCACCTGAAAACCTCTTTTACCAGTGCATTTATGTAGGGAAGAGACTCGCGATCTTCGAATGTTGGTAGCCGATCAGTGCCTACGACTTCGTCTAATTCCGCCCTTGCACGTTTTGCAACTTCGGGATGCAATGCCATGGCAAGGAAAAAAGAGTAAACAGCGGAGACAGTCTATCAGATCAAGGTTCAGAAACAGGTTGATCATCTATTTGACAGACTCACCGTATCGGAAGCTCCTGAGTATAGGCTTGCGGCGCTCCATCTGATGTCTAGTTCTTCTTGTTGGCTGAGCACCTTTCCACTCAAGAGTGCAGACGTGAAGGACGTTTGTGCCGTCTCCGCAGCCTGTCCAGAAAAGGTTAACTTCCTCGTTTGACACGACATTGAACAATTTTACCATTTGTTGTTTGACAAACTCAAATGGTTGACTGACCATATTGCACAAAGTCGATCTCCAGACAGCTGCCTTGTGACGGAAGCCCGCACCAGGAAACCAAAGGGGGACATGACGTACTGGATCCAAATTAGTTGATTCCTAAATTTATTAAATGGATCGACCCACGCGCTGGGACGAGATCTACGAGAAATCCTCCCGGAGCCGTCGCGAAGGAAAATTGCTCTGTTGCCTGATCTGCAAGTTGTACGAAGGGGTCCTTGGATTCTTGTACTTCATATCCATATGTGATGCGTAAAATGGTGGCTCCGACAGCTCTAAAAGCGATTGCGTGAGTATGGAGCAACAGCAGAACTACGGGGATCTAAGCATGCCTCCTGATGTGCATAGCTAGATTGTCAGGGTCATTGAACACACGGCGAAGGAACCGTAAACCTTCTGCTTCTTCGACAGAGTTAAATTGCTTCATTGCAGCCGCACTTCCTATAAGCTTATAGAAGAGGCGCCTGTAGCGACGGAAACGGTCGCCATAGGGGAGAAGGACTAGGGTGTCTTTCCAGCCCACAAGCTCACCGGCCATCTGAAGTGTTGGCCGATCTGAGTATATAGCGCTTTTCTTGTCTAGCATGTCAGTTGCTACCTGAGCCGAATTGATGATGACGAGTGGCTGTCCCAGCACGGTGACAGAACATATATCACCTTTCCAGTTTGACTGTGAGGACATCTATCGGTTGTCAGAAAGATGAGTTAGCTACCGTATTTTTCGCCCCATTTAGCGAAGGTTAGCCATTCCTTTGAAGTAGGCATGTCAAGAATGTTGCCGACCAGAGGTAGACCTGTGGGGCCAGGTGGGAGGGAGAGCGAAGAACCCTTGTGGAATAGTGAGCGAAGGACAAACAGGCCCACAAGAGCAAGAATGAAATATAGAAACATTAAAGAACCGAGCGACATGGTGTAGGTGGAAAGAGAGGAAGGGAGTGCCTGTAAGGTATGTCGGTGCAGGCTTGTACCTGGTGCTTTTAAGCCTCAGAGAACCTCAAGCTTAGAATCAATCCCGAAAAGGTACTTTGCACTTCTTCTTGATCCTTGTCGCACCGTCGTCGAAGTCCGCGGTAAAATATCGACGTATGCCATCTCAAGCTATAGACACCACCACGAGGCAACGACAGATATCAAATCATCGGACAGAATCTGTGGACAGTCTGTTCAGAAATGGCATCGCAATGACCCACGAAATCTATAAGCATGAGCCAGGGACACTAGCTATCCTCGATGTGATGTACATAAGATCATGAAAGCAGACGACGTGAGATGCATGGCGAATCTGATTACTTGACAACTCCACCAATAAACGAGATCATTGAGTATCAATAAGAGTGTTACTTGGTTGCACAGAGAAGATTCAGCGCGCGGTGCTGTCAGTAAACGAGGATCGCAAGGTTAGAATGTCCAGTGGTTGAATCTCGAGTTCACTCAACTCTTTTGATAGGGAAGCTGACGACGAGTTCAGAAGGTCCGCCACTTGCGCATCGCCTAGGTGTTGACTAAGGAGTTCCTATCGTTCCCCAGAATTATGTATCCAAGAATCCCAGATGCAACCACATCTAGTGAAGTGAGATACACGATGTTTGTTCAGCATCAATTCCGGACCGATCTTATATCTTTTATTCATGGATGCCCTGGAACTGAGCCAAACCAAGTTCCCTAAGTACATAGATATGATAGTATGTGTCTCGAGAATGTCAGAGATGCGCAATACAAGAGCACTTTCATGGAGCGTAGTATTTTAACTGATGCTAGGACACCGCCTACCCCGAAAGAAGCGGAGATCTAAGACATGTCCAGCTACGACAAGGAGCATGTCATCCTAGAAGGGATTTTCGCCGGCGGTAGGCTGCAGTCTTCGTCACTGACGAAGCCACTTTGAACAGCGGTAGCATTCACCTGCTCACCTCAAAGCCTGGAACGCGGTGATCTCTGGATGGCTCTTGGGTTGCATCAATCTTGATCGAAATATTGGTAGACCGCTATTTTCGGCGTCAATAAAGACCAGCGACCAAGCGAGCGCAACCTTACCATTAAAGTGGATGTGTTGAGGGTCGGTCGACAAGGTTTTGCCGCTGTCTGAAGCGAGAACGAAAGCTCATCACTATCTTCTCCCAAACCTCTGATAGTGATGCGTGCGTTCAGCGTGGCTAAGACAGAATTGCTATACACTAAACATTTATTAGTGCCCAGTTGTTCAGGGGGGGGATCGCCCTACGTTTTCCCAGGCTGAAGTAGAACGCAACGTAAATGAGTGTATCCCCCCAAACAAGAATCTGAAAGAATCGTTTGTCATCGACATTCCTCTAGAGGAAGATAGCCCAACTCACGGATACAAGTGATGCAATTGCACAAATGCTGGTCAAAACTCCGGTGCTAACAGTAAATACAATCTATATCTTATGAGCTTCTTCTTGCCATAATAGGAAAAACCTACAAGCCAAGTTATCATCGTATCGGACCTATAAAAAGCGGTGGAGGAGTCAATCAGTCACTCCGTGGACTACAGCCAAATAATCAACCTCTTGAAGCCTGTTCGTGATCGCTGGAGGAAATAAAAGAGAGAAGCAGCAATGAGAACATCCGGCAATACAGCCAGAATGTTAACAGTCATCGAAAGCCCCTATTGGTCAATAAGTGTCTACGAGATAATGGAGGAGTTAATATGGAGAGCCTGCCTTACTTTGAGGACCTTCAGCTCTTCCCAGCTGTTCAACCGGATACTGCAGTTATAAACAATTTCAGTGTGTATCGCATAGGAAAGTATAACTCATGCTCACGCTTTGGCCGTAAAGGCTGCACCAGGCAATTAGTATCGGAGTGGTATGTATATGAGGGATCAACTTTACCAACAGAACAGCCTGTTGGCAAGTATCATCAACCAATCGTTGTGATTATCACTTAACGCACGTACCAAACTCGGCGACAACCATACAGGCCTAGATGATCAGTAGAGCACTCATTTTTCGGTTAATCACACTTACGATTATTCCGGTTATGAAAATGCTGTTGCCGCTTACTATTGAAAGTGTGAACAATCATTTGACAGCTGTCAGATTATCAAACTTACATCTCCAGACTCGCAATGTCAAGAAACTTGGATCATGTCAGACGATATTAGTTGACTGTAAGCAAGCAAACGCACCTTTGAACTAGAAACCCGACAAGACCCTGGCGAAAGTAAACAAAATGTCGTACAAAAAATTGGAAAACTCACATTGAAAAGAACTTCCACCTACGAGGATTAGTTTCAGATGACAGACATGATAAGGATAGTACTCGCGATGACGCTCCTGAAATAAGACTGAGCACGAATTTAGGATCCAACAAAGCCGAGTGATCACTCACCAGACCATACGAGTGAGGGTTATTGGATTGTTGAAATTTGTTATGACATAATAATAGACTGTTTTCTGCGTCAATGCTCCGGGCTGCTCTGGAGACATCCCAGGGAACGAACCTGTGTGGCATATCAAGCACTGGTGTATTGTATCGAAGATCCAGACCAAAGCAACCTGAGTCTTCACCATTAGCATTTCAACAGAGAAAATACGCAGCAGTGACGCACAAGTCCTTTAATATACCAGACGTCCTTCACTCAAGTGAGTATATAAGACAGCTCGATTGGAGCGGTCCTTGCCTTGGGATATCTAGTAGCATAATAGAGCGTTTGAACACATGATACTGTACGAAATGTTTAGACTGAGTCCACGGTGGAGACAGTATCGTACCGCCATATAACCTAGACCATCAGTATGTTTGGTGAACCTGACAAGAAAAAAAGTAAACCTCTCACATTGCAGCACAAATAATGCCAATGAAGGCTGCCCCCATACTGATTTATACTATATGAGGCAGTAATAAATACCAGAAAGGGTGAGGCATACGTGTTATCAATTTTCAAGATCTGTTCGCCGGAAGACATCCTTGGAGCGAGGTATGCGACAAGACACAAGCGAGAAAGAGTTGATGTCTACCTGCCTGTATACACTCTTCCAGGGTACTTTAAGAAAGGAAGGGCGAGGCCCAGACGAGCCCGAGAAGTTCTTTCACGAGTTCCAATCCGCTCCAATCCGCTATGGCACGATCAGAGAGTTCAGAAACTCCTTGATTTGACCACTCCGTGAAGCGATAAATTCATCTTTCCAGACCAGGAGAAAATGAGCATACGAGAACCGCAGAATACGCAGTCGGGAGGGTGTTGTCGGATACATTCCAGCCAAACCTTAATCCAGGAAAAGTGATCAGTTTCCTGTGCGAAGACTCCAACAACACGTAATGATCTTGGAGTTGAGGCAGTTGAGGTGCTTAGCTTCTGCCTAGAATTTCTGGGTGGCTTTGAAAGGAAAGGAAATCACTGGAATTGGCAGATAATTGGCAGATGCACCGGGCGATATGAACATCTCAAGACCAGATTTGCAAAGTTTGTCTAGACACCCTTCTTTTCCTTTTACATACTTAGTGACGCATTCTAGATTCGGGGAATATGCTCGCGGAGGGACGACCTTGATCAATCCATGGTCGGTAAGCGCGCTGAAGTTTGTTTGGTACTTTGGCTGGTCCCACGGCAAGTATCACAGGCTTTGTGGAGTCTTAGTGTGAATTGCTTGGTATACAGTCTTGTGACAGACTTTGAACTCTCCCAGGTCATGAACAAAGGTCAAATTTGCCTGCTAAATATTTACAAGCTCTGGGAAACTCGGCGGAATGACCAACTGGTCGTTGGCAACGACCTGATCGCATGAATCCAGAGCTTTACGGTTGGAGAGTTTCGAAACCATGATTCTGCCGCGTTACCATTACGTGATGTCCCAGTTACCCTTGTATATCATGCAGTTGCCACGGGATATGAGAATCCACCAGAGATTGTTACGTGATAGTTCTGAGCTGGTAACAATAATTTTCTGGTGATTGTAAATAAGATATCAATAAGATATCAGACTAATACTATCATAGAGTTCTAGGTCCAGTGATTGGAACAAAGGATATATAGTCTGAGGTACAATTGTCTCATCTGTCCTTATATGTTAACTATGATGTGTTAGAAGTAATTTTCACTTAGTCAGTGTTGGAAGAAACAGAGTGCACAACAGCATGGTGCAGTGTAGACAACTGGCAACCACTTACCTGTGGTGTATACTTCAATGGAGAGCTGAGAGAGAGTAACAACGAAAGACAAGTAGTATTGGTAGGAGGTCAACTGTTACAATTGATCCCTCATGTCTAACACATTGCTGCAGCATGGACTATAGGGTTGAGGGTTGTTTCTTCTATGATGCAATGATTGGCTATGCTGTAGTTGTCTCAGTCAGCACCTCATACAGTAGACATTGTTTCTCTTTTCCTCATGTTCTATGATGTCATTTACATATGGTTACCACACACTAAACATTGTCAATAGGTATATATAGTTGTAGATACAGTCCTGTATCTTTATGCTTTACCAATTGACTCTCTTACATTCTTAACTCAAGTCTTTGCCTAAGTTACAACCTGAGCCAAGTCTAAGGTTGTAACATCAACCTATATGTAAATTTTTACATCTACTACCTAATTAGGACTACTGATCATAGGCTATACATGCAACAGTCAGTATATCAGGTTTGTTAGATATGGTTTACCTTTTGGTAACTGAGATCTGTAGCAGACTCTCAGAAGATGGATGAGTAGTATACTTATCTGGAATGCCACAGAATGCAGATATCAAATGATCTTTAGCTTCAGCTTATGTACTGTGTCTCTACCTGTTGCACTAGTTGCATGTTTCAGAGGTCATACTTAGGAAGTTGGAGTGGGTTATTCCATCAGAAGAGTGGAGAGGTATGTTATTGTTAACACCAGTTAGTTTTAGTTGATTTCAGAATGAGGTTTATAGTGTAACTATTAGGCCTATATACTAAGTACTCTGCTTAAGACATGTTAAGATGACTAGTGGTATCTGTATAGTTTTGCAGACTTTTACAACCTCTAGGAAATTTTAAGTATATTATTAGCTAACTAAGTACAAGTGGTGCTTATCTTCAAAGAGAACAAAATAAGAACTTCTGAGGGTAACAACTATTCTATACTTCTAGAATACATTCCAATCTGGCAGAACAGTACTGACATAACCAAGGAATGATAACAATTGAATAGTCAGGAATACTAATAGAAGTATCAGAAAGATTTATTAGAAAAGGAAAAAAAGCTTGTAGTAGTAACAATCAAAGTAGAGCAGTTTTATATGAGGTTTGTGTTACAATCACAAGACCTTAGAGTTGGTCAAGTAAAAGAACCTTGTATTGGGTTAACACAAGAAAACTCGATAGAGAACTCTATACAAGATTGTCTACCTTATATACTAATACCTAATGGTCTATGTGAGCTATTTCTAGCCTA
>Ga0157367_1001105_pt1 | contig 12116 bp, 10 predicted proteins | sample AttbisABBM2_FD_113142 | JGI IMG/M metagenome (GOLD analysis project Ga0157367, IMG submission 113142) | Fungus gardens microbial communities from leaf cutter ant in Botucatu, State of São Paulo, Brazil - Atta bisphaerica ABBM2 | ecosystem: Host-associated > Fungi > Mycelium > Unclassified ...
CCCTCGACACGCGGCGAGTACACCCAGATCTCGAACATCGGCTTCGGCTCGGGCAGGCCGGGCACCTTCGCCGGATTGAACTTGAACGACAGGTACGGCTTCGGTTCGCCGTGCCCGTCGTGTTGATCGTGCTGGTAGTAGTTCGTGCGTTCCGTCGCATTGATCACGCCGAGGAATTGCCGCAGGATGCGGTCCTCGTCGAGGTTCGGCACCTGGTCGAGCGCGCTCTCGATCGCCTTCAGCAGCCGCTCGGCCTGCGCGTCGCGCGTATCGCCGGTGCGCGGGTCGAAGCGCACGACGAACAGGTCGACGAGTTGCCGCGCGATCGCCGGATTGCCGGTCAGCGCGCGCTCGATGTACGCGTCGCTGAACGTCGAGCCGACCTGCCGCAGGTATTTCGCGTATGCGCGCAGGATCGTGACCTCGCGCGCGCTCAGGTGCGCGCGCAGCACGAGCCGGTTGAAATCGTCGTTCTCGATGCGGCCGCCCCAGATCTGGTCGAACGCGTCCTCGAACAGGCCCTTCACACGCTCGATGTCGAATTCCGTGTCGTCCACGAGCTCGAGCCCGAAATCGTGCACCCACGCGGGCGCGGCGTCCTGCGTCTGGATCCGGTACGGCCGCTCCTCGTCGACGCGCACGCCGAGATGCTCGAGCATCGGCAGGCTGCGCGACAGCGCGATCGGATCGCCGGAACGATAGACCTTGAAGCGGAACGCGCGCGCGTCGGCCTCGATCGGCCGGTACAGGTTCATCGCGAGCCGTTCGGTGCCTTTCACGCGCTCGATCAGCTCGATGTCGCGCACCGCGGTGCGCGCCGGGTAGTCGTCGCGGTAGCCGGCCGGAAACGAATCCGCGTAGCGCTGCAGCAGGCGGTTGCCTTGCTCCTCGCCGAACGCGTCGAGCAGTGCGTCGGACAGGTCGTCCTGCCAGCGGCGCGTGACCTGCACGAGCCGCGTTTCGAGCTCGCGCGTGTCGACGTCGGGCATCGTGCCCGGCTCCGCATGGACGACGAAATGAATCCGCGCGATCGCGGATTCCGACAGCAGCGGCGTGAACTCGACGTTGACGCCCTTGAACGCGTCGACCAGCAGGCGCGCGATGCGCCGCCGCAGGTCGGTGGTGTACTTGTCGCGCGGCACGTAGACGAGGCACGACACGAAGCGGTCGAAGCGGTCGCGCCGCACGAACAGGCGCGTGCGCTGGTGCTCCTGCAGGCGCAGCACGCCGAGCGCGATGTCGTACAGCTGGTCTTCGTCGGCCTGGAACAGCTCGTCGCGCGGATAGGTTTCGAGCACGGTCACGAGCGACTTGCCGAGATGGCCCTTCGGCAAGAAGCCCGCGCGCCGCACGATGTTCGCGCACTTGCGGCGCACGATCGGGATTTCCGAGCAGGACACGGAGTAGGCGGTCGACGTGTACAGCCCGATGAAGCGCCGCTCGCCGCTGACCTTGCCGTCGGGGCCGACCAGCTTGACGCCGACGTAGTCGAGATAGCCGGGCCGGTGCACGGTCGCGCGCGAGTTCGCCTTGGTCAGAAAGATCGGCCAGCTGCCGTGGATGATCTCCGCGGCGGCGGGCGGCAGCGGCGTCAGGTCCGGCGTGCCCGGCGCGCGCAGCGTTTCGCGCAGGAGGCCGAAGCCCGTGCCTTCGACGCCGCGCAGCGCGAAGCCTGAGCCGTGCGACACGAGCGCGTAGTCGCGCTGCCCGAGGAACGTGAAATGGTCGGCCACCATCCATTCGAGGAACGCGCGCGCCTCGATGTCCTCGGCGGTGGTCTCGCGCCCCTTCAGGTCCTTGATCGTGCTGCGCGCGATGTCGACGATCTTCGGCCAGTCCTCGACCGACGCGCGCACGTCGCCGAGCACCCGCGCGATGTCGTTGCGCAATGTGTCGAGCGTCGCGGCGTCGCAGCGATCGACCTCGAAGTGGATGAACGACGTGAGCTGCGAGTGCGTGTCGTCGGTCGCGGCGCCGCCCACGTCGACGCGCTCGATGCCGCCGTGCTTGCCGCGCCAGATGCGGAACACGGGGTGCATGCCTGAATGCAGCGCGAGCCCGAGACGGTTGACGGCCATCGTCACCGAATCGACGAGGAACGGCATGTCGTCGTTGACGATCTCGATCACCGTGTGATCGGAGTGCCAGCCGTGCTGCTCGAGGATCGGGTTGTAGACGCGCAGCCGCTCGCTGCCGGGGACGAATTTCTGTGCGGTCTGCCAGTGCGCCATCGCGGCGCCGTAGAGGTCGGCGATGCCGCGGCTTTGCAGGTCGTCGGCATCGGCGAAATCGTAGTAATGGCGGAGGAAAGGTTCGACGATCTGGAACGCGGCTTCGGGCAATCGCCCGCGCGCGAATTCGACGACATCGGAGAGCAGGTGTGCGACGACTTCTTCGTTCTTCGCTTCCATGGCGCGTTCTCCTCGTCGGGTGGCCATCGACTGCATCGTCAGTGGGCCATTATGCGCCGAATGCGCGGCAAAGCGATGTGCGGGTGCACAACGCCGCGTCCGCGCCGCGTGCTTCCGCTATTGCGGTTTCCTGCAACGGATGCCGTCCACCTGCATGCTGACGCGGGTGCCCGCCCGGCCCGCGGCGATCGCGGCGATGTCGGCGAGCGAGCCGATCGCCGCGTCACGCCCCGTCTGCCGCGCGAATTCGATCGCGGCCTGTACCTTCGGCCCCATCGAGCCGGCCGCGAAGCCGAGCCGTTCGAGCGCGTCCGGATGTGCGGCTTCGATCAGCGCCTGCGTCGGCTGGCGCCAGTCGCGGTACACGCCGTCGACGTCGGTCACGATCAGCAGCAAGTCCGCGTGCAATTCGCGCGCCAGCAGCGACGCGCACAGATCCTTGTCGATCACGGCTTCGACGCCCGCGAGCTTGCCGTTCGCGTCGTAGCGCGTCGGGATGCCGCCGCCGCCCGCGCAGATCACGATCGCACCTTTTTCGAGCAGCCATTTGATCGGACGAATCTCGAAGATGCGGCGCGGTCGCGGGCTCGGCACGACCCGGCGGAACGCGTCGCCGTCGGGCGCGATGCGCCAGCCCTTTTCCTGCGCGAGCCGTTCGGCCTCGTCGCGCGAATAGACGGGGCCGATCGGCTTGGTCGGCCGCTCGAATGCCGGATCGGCCGGATCCACCTCGACTTGCGTCAGCAGCGTGGCGAACGGCGCGTCGGCGGGCAGCAGGTTGCCGAGCTCCTGCTCGATCAGGTAGCCGATCATCCCTTCCGTTTGCGCGCCGAGCACGTCGAGCGGGTACGGCTCGACCGGCGCGTAGGCCGCGCCCTGCAGCGCGAGCATCCCGACCTGCGGCCCGTTGCCGTGCGCGATCACGAGTTCGTTGCCGGGGGCGATCCGGGCGATCTCGGCGACGGCGGTCTTCACGTTCTGCCGCTGCTGGGCCTCGGTCATCGGCTGATTGCGCTGCAAGAGCGCGTTGCCGCCCAATGCGATGACGATACGCATCGTGTTTCTCCTTGAAAGTGCGGACGGCGCTGCGCCGCGCCATCCGGTTGCGCGCGCCGGCGCGTCAGATACCGCCGAGCGTCGATACGAGCACGGCCTTGATCGTATGCATGCGGTTTTCGGCCTGTTCGAACGCGATGCAGCGCGGCGATTCGAATACCTCGTCGGTGACTTCGATGCCGTCCTTCAGATGCGGATAGCGCTCGGCGATCTGCCTGCCGACCTTCGTGTCGCTGTTGTGGAAGGCCGGCAGGCAGTGCATGAAGCGCGTGCGCGGATTGCCCGTCGATTCGATCAGCGTGCGGTTGACCTGATAAGGCAGCAGCGCGTCGATCCGCTCGTCCCATGCTTCGACGGGTTCGCCCATCGACACCCACACGTCGGTGTGAATGAAGTCGACGTTGCTGACCGCCGCGTGCGGATCCTCGGTCAACAGGATCCGTGCGCCGCTTTCGGCCGCGAACGCCTCGCATTGCGCGATCAGGTCCGCGGCGGGCCATAGCGACTTCGGCGCGCCGATCCGCACGTCCATCCCGAGCTTCGCGCCGATCAGGAGCAGCGAATTGCCCATGTTGTTGCGGGCGTCGCCGAGATACGCGTAGCTGATGTCGTGCAGCGGCTTGTCGCTGTGCTCGCGCATCGTCATCACGTCGGCGAGCATCTGCGTCGGATGGTATTCGTCGGTGAGCCCGTTGAAGACGGGTACGCCCGCATGGCGCGCCAGGTCCTCGACGATCTCCTGGCTGAAGCCGCGATACTCGATCGCGTCGTACATCCGGCCCAGCACGCGCGCCGTGTCCTTCATGCTTTCCTTGTGACCGATCTGCGACGACGTCGGGTCGATATACGTGACGTTGGCGCCCTGGTCGTACGCGGCGACCTCGAACGCGCAGCGCGTGCGGGTCGAGGTCTTTTCGAAGATGAGCGCGATGTTCTTGCGCATCAGGCGCGGCTGCTCGGTGCCGCTGTACTTCGCGCGCTTCAGGTCGCGGGCGAGATCGAGCAGGTAGCGCAGCTCGCGTGCGTTGTGGTGCATCAGGCTCAGCAGATTGCGGTTGTGCAGGTTGAAGCTCATCGGGCATCTCCGTGAAAAATCGGGGGGTAGCGTCGCGGTGCGTGCGCCGTTTCAGAAATCGACCGGATCGCGCAGGACCGGGCAGGTCATGCAGTGGCCGCCGCCGCGGCCGCGGCCAAGCTCGCTGGAGCCGATCGTGATCACCTCGACCCCCGCCTTGCGCAGCAGCGTGTTCGTATAGGTATTGCGGTCGTACCCGACGACGGTGCCCGGTTCGAGGCAGATCATGTTGTTGCCGTCATCCCATTGCTCGCGCTCGGCCGCGAAATCGTTGCCGCCCGTCTCGACGACGCGCAGCGCCTTCAGCCCCAGCGCCTGCGCGACGACGTCGACGAACGGCTTGTCCTCCCGCTCGATGTCGATGCCGTTGCGGCTGTCGCCGCGCGGGCGCAGCGTGAACGGCACGATCCGGTTCACGACGTCGGGGAACACGGTCACGAGGTCGCGGTCGCAGAAACTGAACACGGTGTCGAGATGCATCGACGCGCGCGCGTTCGGCAGGCCGGCGACGATCACGCGCTCGGCCGCGCCCTTCGCGAACAGCGACTGCGCGAGCTGGCCGATCGCCTGGTGCGTCGTGCGTTCGCCCATCCCGACCAGCACGACGCCGCGGCCGACCGGCATCACGTCGCCGCCTTCGAGCGTGGCCATCCCGTGGCCGCGGTCGGGATCGCCGTACCAGATGTCGAAGGTCTCGTCGGCGAACTGCGGATGGAACTTGTAGATCGCGGCGACGAGCAGCGTTTCCTGCCGGCGGGCAGGCCAGTGCATCGGGTTCAGCGTGACGCCGCCGTAGATCCAGCACGACGTGTCGCGCGTGAACATCATGTTCGGCAGCGGCGGCAGCACGAACGACGACCGCCCGAGGTAGTCGAGAAGCAGCGCGAGCGCCTTCGACTGCCCGCCGCCCGCGAGGTCGCTCGCGGCGACGCCGCCGATCAGGAACTCGGCGAGCGTGCGCGGCGCGAGGCTGTCGAGCCACGCGCGCACGTCGTCGGCGAGACCGATGCCGACGGTGTCGGGCGTGATCTTGCGATCGAGGATCCACTTGCGCGCGGCCGGGTTGGCGACGGTGTCGGTCAGCAGGTTGTGCATCTCGAGCACGTCGACGCCGCGTTCGCGCATCTTCGACACGAAGTCGAAGTGGTCGCGCTTGGCCTGGTTCACCCACATCACGTCGTCGAACAGCAGTTCGTCGCAATTGCTGGGCGTGAGGCGATGATGGGCGAGCCCGGGCGAGCAGACGATCACCTTGCGCAGCTTGCCGACTTCGGAGTGGACACCGACTTGAGGAATGGCGTGAGTCATGTTCGTTACCTCTTCGATCAAAGGGAGATGAGCCCGCTATGGAGCGCGTAGGCGGCGAGAACGGCGGCGGCCGCGGCCGCCGCGAAAACGAGTTTTTCGGCGGTGGTGAACACCGGCTTGCCGAGTTCGCGCTTCGCTTTCGCGAAGAACAGCGCGCCCGGTACGTAGAGCAGGGCGGACAGCAGCAGGTACTTGACGCCCGCCGCGTACAGCAGCCACACCGCGTAAGTCACCGCGAGCGCGGCGATGCAGCCGTCCTTGCGGCGCGCGCGGGCGTCGTTCCCGTAGGTCTCGCCGCGCACGACGAGCAGGAGCGCGTAGGCGGCCGACCAGAAGTACGGGATCAGGATCATCGACGTCGCGAGATAGATCAGCGACAGATAGGTGCCCTGCGCGAACAGCGTGATGACCAGGAACACCTGGACCATCGCGTTCGTGAGCCACAGCGCGTTGGCCGGCACATGGTTCGCGTTCTCCTTGCGCAGGAACGCGGGCATCGTGTGGTCCTTCGCGGCCGAGAACAGGATCTCCGCGCACAGCAGCACCCACGACAGCAGCGCGCCGACGAGCGACACCACGAGGCCGACGCTGATGACGACGGCGCCCCAATGGCCGACGACGTGCTCGAGCACGGCGGCCATCGACGGGTTCTGAAGCTTCGCGAGCTGCGGCTGCGTCATGATGCCGAGCGACAGCACGTTGACGAGCACGAGCGCGAGCAGCACGCCGACGAAACCGATCACGGTCGCGCGGCCGACGTCGCTGCGCTTTTCCGCGCGCGCCGAGTAGATGCTGGCGCCTTCGATGCCGATGAACACCCAGACGGTCGCGAGCATCATGTTGCGGACCTGGTTCGTCACCGAGCCGAGCGACGGGTTCGCGTGGCCCCAGATGTCGGCCCGGAACACGTCGAGCCGGAACGCGAAGAAGCCGACCAGGATGAACACCACGAGCGGGACGATCTTCGCGACGGTCGTGACGAGATTGACGAACGCCGCCTCCTTGATGCCGCGCAGCACGAGGAAATGCACGGCCCACAGGAGCACCGACGCGGCCACGATCGCGGCGCGCGTGTTGCCTTCGCCGAATACCGGGAAGAAGTAGCCGAGCGTCGAGAAGAGCAGCACGAAGTAGCCGACGTTGCCGACCCACGCGCTGATCCAGTAGCCCCACGCGGACGAGAAGCCCATGTAGTCGCCGAAGCCGGCCTGCGCGTACGCGTAGACGCCGCCGTCGAGCCGGGGCTTGCGGTTCGCGAGCGTCTGGAACACGAACGCGAGCGCGAGCATGCCGACCGCGGTGATCCCCCAGCCGATCAGGATCGCGCCGGCGTCGGCGGCGGCGGCCATGTTCTGCGGCAGCGAGAAGATGCCGCCGCCGATCATCGAGCCGACGACGAGGGCGGTCAGCGCGCCAAGCTGCAGCTTGTGCGTGGCGGTTTGCGCTGCATCGGTTTGAATCAGTTCAGCCATGAGGTTTCCTTGCAGTTGAGGGTGCGCGAAATCGCGGCGCGCACGGGGCCGTCGCGCGTCCGCCGGGGCGGAAAGCGCGGGGGCTGTGGCTTGCTGTTTGCTTGCTGCCGAGGGCCGGCGGTTATCGGCGCAGCGTCGTCGTCGATCGTTCGGGCGCTTGTCCGCTCCGGCCTTCCCGTTGACGCCGGGCGTCGGCGGCGTCGCTGCGGTCCCAGAACGCAAAGAGCCAGATGCCGATCCGGCGCCGCTTCCAGTACATGCCGTTCAGGCGCCGCCGGATTTCCGCGAGCGCACCCCGGTTGGCGCCTTCGACGTCGATCAGTGCGCCGGGCCGCGGGCCCGCTTGCCCGATGAGCCGGATGTGCGTGAAGGTTTCCCCGGTGTATTTGCAGAGAAAGTCCCGAAGCTCGTTCGGCGTGGTTTCCGGATTGATGTTGTCAACGAGAATTCTCATTGCCGCTCCCGGATTTCTGCTTGAAGACGAATTGAATCGATTTCGATCATTGAATGGGAGATTGAAGGCCGGAAAGTCGAAATGAAAATCGCGTGTGGACCAATGGCGTGGTGGATGGCGGGCTGTCGGGCCGTTTTTCCTCTTTATCCTTATTCGGAATTGAATGAATAAGCGATATTTCGATGCAATTGTGCGCCGGGCGTCGATATCGATTTTGATCGATGTCAATCGGCAATTTCCGGGATAAAGGGTGCGGCGTTTGGTAGCAAAGACGCCAGCCGGCGCGTCATGCGTCGGCTGACTTGCGGATGGGGAGGGGAAGCGAGGGAGAGCGGGCGGGCGGATCAGGGACGTGATGCGTCCCGTCCAGTGGGGGCAGGTTCGATCGGGTCGCGTCAGCGGCTCATTCGCGCTCGCTCCACAGCGTCCCGCCGGTCGCCCAGTTTTCCTTCTTCACGTCGGTGAGGATGATGTCCACCGAACCCGGCTCGCAGCCGAGCGTTTCGCACGTGACCCGCGTGATCGCCTCGACGAACCGGCGCTTCTGCTCGACGGTGCGGCCTTCGAACAGCTGGATATTGAAAGTCGGCATGACACATTCTCCGTAGATGGATTCAAGGAAACTCAATCGCGATACGACCGATCGATCCGGTCGAGCCGGCGCAGCAGCGCAGGCCATTCCAGCTCGCCCTCGATCGCGCCGCCATCGCGCAACTGCTCGGCGGTGCGGGCGGCGACGGCCGGCTCGGGCAGCACGAGCGGCCCGCCGCCCGACTGCGCGCGCACCTGGATGTCGCATGCCTTGATCAGCGTATCCATCAGCACATAGGCCTCGGCGACCGTGCGGCCGACCGTCAGCGTGCCGTGGTTGCGCAGCAGCATCGCGGATTTCGCGCCGAGACTCGCGGTCAGCCGCGCGCCTTCGGCCGGCGAGAACGCGAGCGCCTCGTAGTCGTGATACGCGAGATCGCCGTGAAAGCGCAGCGCATGCTGCGATGCGGGCAGCAGCCCGTCGCGCTGGATCGACACCGCGATGCCGGCCGTATTGTGCAGGTGCATCACGCACACCGCGTCGGGCCGCGCCGCATGCACGGCCGCGTGCAGCGCGAAGCCGGTCACGTTGACCGCGTGTTCGCCGTCGCCGATCCGGTTGCCGGCGAGGTCGATCTTCACCAAGTTCGATGCGCACACCTCGTCGAACGTCAGCCCGAACGGATTGATCAGGAAGTGGCCGGGTTCGCCCGGCACGGTCGCGGACAGGTGCGTGTAGATCAGGTCGTCCCAGCCGTTCAGCGCGACGAGCCGGTAGGCGGCGGCGAGATCGACGCGCAGCCGGCGTTCGGCGTCCGAGATCGGGCCGCCCGGTTTCACGGCGTCAGGACGGTGAGCGAATGACGACATCGGTATCTCCCAGGGTGAAGCGGCGCACGGCCCACACCGTGCCCCACGACGCGAGCACGAACGGCAAGGTCAGCACCGTGATGCCCGCGCACATCGCGAGCGCCTGCAGCAGCGCGGCGAGCACCGCGGCCGCACACGCGGCGCGCGCGCCGCGCGGCATCAGCGCGATCGCGGCGAGCGCGCCGTTGAAGCCGAGCAGGCCGTCGGCAAAGGCCGCGGCGCCGGCGCCGAGCGCGAGCAGCAGCGCGGTCGACACGAGCGCGCCGCCGAGCGCATACGCGGCCGCGCGGCGCGAGGCGGCCGCGAGGCCGGCCACCATCAGCGCGCCCGCCCACGCGCCCTGCGCGAAGGTGGTTTGCGCGACGCCGGCGAGCAGCGCCGGGCCGAACGCGGGCGGCGACGGCGCCATCGCCGCGGCACCCGCCTCCGCGGCGTGCTGCGCCGCGACAAACGGCAGCCACAGCGCGGTAACGGCCAGGCACGGGCTCGAATACGGGCATTGTCGCGCCTTCTCGAGCGGCCGGCGCAGCGCGCGCTGCACGAGTGCCGCGCCGATCGCGGCGAGCGGCGCGAGCGCGACCGCCGTGAGCGTCGGCGGCGCGAACGTGACGGCGGCCAGCGCGGCGAGCGCGCCGTTGAACCCGAGCAGCCCTTGCTCGACGTCGCGGCGCGCGGCGCCCGTCAGCACCGCGCACATGTTGGCCGCCGCCGCGCCGAGCAGCGCCGCGCACGCCAGCCGCGCATCGGTCAGCGCCAGCGCGGCGAGCAGCAGCGCGCCGGTCAGCGCGTTCGCCTGCAGCACGATCTGGCCGATGCTGCGCAGCAGGATGCGCAGGTCGATCGGCGGCGAGGCGGGTTGGGCGGTAGGCATGACGGCGGCGAGACAGGACGAGCCGCGAGGATAGGGCAGATCGCGATGCACCGGAATAGTGAATGTTGGATACCCGGAATTTGTGCGACGATGCCCGGCATTCGATAACAACGAAGGAGGCAGGACGATGCGTGAAGTGCGTTGGGCGTCGCTGGAAGGCGACGGCATCGAACATCTGACGTTCGAGCGCGGCGACGGCGGGATCGTCGTGGAGAGCGCCGTGGTCGGCCAGCGGTACGGCAAGGCTTACGGGCTTGCATACCGGGTGGAGTGCGACGCGCAGTGGCGCGCGACCTATGCGGTGCTCAAGGTGATGGGCGGCGGCACGCTCGAACTGCACGGCGACGGCCTCGGCCACTGGCGCGACGGCGCGGGGCAGGCGCTGCCCGATCTGGACGGCTGCGTCGACATCGACATCGCGGCCACCCCGTACACGAATTCGCTGCCGATCGGCCGCCTCGGGCTCGTGCGCGGCGAGCGGCGGCCGATCGACGTCGTCTACGTGTCGACGCCCGACCTGAAGGTGTCGCGGGTCCAGCAGGCATACGTGTGCATCGAACCGGGCCGGCGCTACCGCTACGAAGGCATCTTCCGGGATTTCACCGCCGAGATGGAGATCGACGACGACGGCCTCGTGATCGACTACGAGACGTTGTTCAGGCGCCTGCCGGCGCTCGGCTGAGCGGGCAGCGCCGTGTTCTTCTCGTGCGCGGCCGCGAAGCGGTCGATCCGCGACGCGATCAGGTCGGGGTCGCGCAGCACGATCCAGTGCGCGCCGGCGATTTCCTCGCGCACGTGTTCGCCGAGCCAGCGCTCGAGGCCGACCGTCATCTCCGGCGTCACGTAGCGGTCGCGCACCGGCACGAGGAGCTGCACCGGCGCCTGCGCGTGACGCTCGCGCGGCCGCCGGGCGCGCGCGACGAAGTTGGCGCGATACAGCTTCATCCCGTTCAGCGCGTTCTTCAACTGCGCGGGATCGGGCTCGGGGCGGATCCGCTCGGTGAGCTGCAGCCAGCGCGGCCACAGTGCGGCGCCGCCGAGCCGCCAGACCAGCGACGGCACGAGCGGCAGGTGGAAGAACGCGATGTACCACGACTTCAGGCTCTGCCTGAGCCGCAGCTTCGCGCGGAACACGTGGTCGAGGCAGGGCCCCGAGATCGACGTGTACGACGCGATGCGGCCGCGCCACGCCGGGTCGGTCACCGCCTCCCAGCACTGGATCGAACCCCAGTCGTGGCCGACGAGATGGAACGGCCGCTCGCCGCAGGTTGCGTCGGCGACGGCCTTCAGGTCCAACGCCAGCCGCGCGAGCGTGTAGTCGGCGCGGCGCCGCGGCGCATCGGACGCGCCCGCGCCGCGCACGTCGTACGCGATCACGCGGTAGCGCCTGGCGAGCCGCGCGCGAATTGGCGCCCACACCGCGGCCGAATCCGGGTAGCCGTGCACGAGGATCACGGGCGGCGCGCGGCGCGGCCCGCTCACGTAGACGGCGAGCTTCACGTCGCCGGACTGGACGGTCAGCATCTCGCTGGCGCGCGTCATCGCGTCAGGCCTGCGGAACCGGATGCAGCGGCACGCGGCGCGGTGCGGCCTGCGCGGCATAGCGCGCGTTGGTCGCGTCGATGTTCGCGAGCAGCGTGTCGAGCCCCTGCAGATACTGGTGGTTGTCGTGGTCCCACGGATGGAAGCCCGGCCGGAAATAGTCGAGCCATTCGCGCGCGATGCTCGGGAACACGCCGTTCTTCGGGCTGTACAGGTACTTGACCAGCCGCCACATGCCGCCGAATTTGCCGTGACGGCGACGATGCGCCGTCATCAGGCGCACGTGGAAGTCGAACACGATGGTCCAGAACGTCAACGTCGTGAACAGCATCGTGCCGGTGCGCAGCAGGTAGCTGCCGAGGCCCGGCTTCATCACCGCGTTCCACACGTCGTACGACACGGCCTTGTGCTCGGTTTCCTCCATCGCGTGCCACATCCACATCTGCTGGTAGCCCTCGACCGATCCGTCGATCCGGTGCTCATGGCCCGACAGCAACTGGTTCGCGAGGATCGCCGTGTAGTGCTC
>Ga0157367_1001106_pt1 | contig 12116 bp, 9 predicted proteins | sample AttbisABBM2_FD_113142 | JGI IMG/M metagenome (GOLD analysis project Ga0157367, IMG submission 113142) | Fungus gardens microbial communities from leaf cutter ant in Botucatu, State of São Paulo, Brazil - Atta bisphaerica ABBM2 | ecosystem: Host-associated > Fungi > Mycelium > Unclassified ...
ATCGCGGCCTTTAACGCCAGCAGTCCGCTGCTAAAACGCGGTCTTGCGCTGACGCCGGTGAAGTTTGGGATTTCTTTCACCTCAAGTTTTCTCAACCAGGCCGGTGCGCTGATTCTGATCTACACCGATGGCACAGTACAACTCAACCACGGCGGAACGGAAATGGGCCAGGGACTCAATACCAAAGTGGCGCAGATTGTCGCGCAGGTGCTGCAAATCGATATCGATAAGATCCAGATCACCGCCACAGACACCGGCAAAGTGCCCAATACGTCGCCGACCGCGGCTTCCAGTGGTACGGATCTGAACGGCAAAGCGGCGCAAAATGCGGCGGAAATCCTGCGTGAACGCATGCGCACTATGCTGTGTTCGCTGCATAACTGTCTCCCCGAGGCGGTAAGTTTCAACAACGGCGTGGTGCGCGCAGGCGATCACTATTACACGTTCGCTCAGGTCGCCCAGCTTGCCTGGCTGAATCAGGTGCCGCTCTCCGCGACGGGATATTATCGCGTGCCTGGCATCCACTACGATCGTCAGGCTGGTCGGGGCGAGCCGTTTTACTATTTCGCTTACGGGGCCGCCTGTTGCGAAGTGATTGTGGATACGCTGACGGGCGAATACCGGTTATTACGGGCGGATATTCTGCATGATGTCGGGGCCTCACTGAATCCAGCCATTGACATCGGTCAGGTCGAGGGCGGCTTCGTGCAGGGGCTGGGCTGGCTGACCTGTGAGGAACTGGTCTGGAATGACAAAGGCCAGTTGATGACTAACGGTCCGGCCAGCTACAAAATTCCGGCAATCAGCGATGTGCCCGCCGACATGCGCGTCACACTGGTCGAAAACCGTAAGAATCCGCAGGATACGGTATTCCATTCCAAGGCAGTGGGCGAGCCGCCTTTCATGCTGGGGATCGCCGCTTGGTGCGCATTACAGGATGCGGTCGCCAGTCTCGCGGACTATCGCCAACATCCGGGGCTGGACGCGCCTGCTACGCCGGAGCGGGTATTCTGGGGCGCACAGCGTATGGCCGGGAGGCGCGGATGATTTTCCATGACTGGATAAGCATCCTGCACCATCTCCGTGAAACGCGCCAGCCTTGCGTACTGGTCACTGTGCTGCGCGATCGTGGCTCGGTGCCCCGGGACGGCGGCGCTAAAATGGTGGTGACGGCGAAGGAAACCTTTTTAACAATTGGCGGCGGACATCTGGAATTTCAGTGTATCGCGCAGGCCCGCGCACTGCTGGAAAGTGGGCAGACCAGCCCGCACACAGAGGATTTCAGTCTGGGGGCACGGCTGAGCCAGTGCTGCGGCGGCATGACCACCATGTTATTCGAACCCTTGTTGCAGGCACAGCCGGAAATCCTGGTGTTTGGCGCGGGCCATGTGGGCCAGGCGCTGGTGAATGTGCTGGCAACGTTACCCTGTCACATTAACTGGATTGACAGCCGGGAAAATGTTTTTTTATCCGTGCCGCCCGGGGTGCGCATCCAGCAGCCTGACGATCCGCTGGACGCAGTGGCTGAGGCGCCCGCTGGCAGCTATTATATCGTGATGACGCACCACCATCCGTTGGATCTGGCGCTCTGTGAAGCCATTCTTAAGCGGGGAGATTTCCACTACGCGGGCGTCATTGGCTCGCAGACAAAAAGCCAGCGCTTTCGCTATCGTCTGGCCGGCAAAGGCATCGACGACGTCCGGCTGGCGCGCCTGCGCTGCCCGGTGGGCTTACCCGATGTAAAAGGGAAACTGCCCGCCGAAATCGCCGTGGCGATTGCGGGTGAGATTATTGCGGTGTACCAGCAACAACGCGGATAGTTTGTTCTGCCCGAGGCGACCTGCCACTATGAAACACTGTGTAGACTATCAGGAGCGCCTATGAACGCCCGTCAAAACCCTTTCTTTAGCGTCAGCAGTCTGCCTTATCACACGCCACCGTTTGACCAGATTCAGGAAACGGACTTTTTGCCCGCGCTGCAGGCCGGTATCGAAGAGAAACGTCAGGAAGTCCTGGCCATTGCGACATCCGCTGATGCCCCGACGTTCCAGAATACCTGTGAAGCGCTGGAGAAAAGTGGCCAACTGCTGACCCGGGTAAGCCTGGTGTTTAATGCCATGACCTCGGCGAATACCAGCCCCTATTTACAACAGATCGATGAAGAGATTACGCCGCAACTGACCGCGCTTAATGATGAGATCATGCTGAATCGTCCGCTGTTTTCACGCATCGATCAGGTCTATGTGCAACGAAACCAACTGGATGCCGAATCCAGACGTCTGGTAGAAATTCTCTGGCAGCGCTTTCAGCTTGCCGGTGCCAATCTGCCCGAAGCGCAGAAACAGCAACTGAAAACCCTGAATCAGGAGGCGGCGCGGCTCAGTACCCAGTTCACGAATAAGCTGCTGGCGGCCACGAAGGCCGGCGGTCTGGTCGTCGAGGATGTGCAACAGTTAGCCGGTCTGAGCGCGTCCGATCTGGCCGTCGCCAGGGCCGCCGCGAAGGCGCGCGGTCTGGAAAACGCGTGGCTGTTGGTGCTGCAAAACACGACGCAACAGCCCGCGCTGCAATCGCTGACGGTGCGCGCAACGCGCCAGGCCCTGTTTCATGCGGCTCTGACGCGCAGTGAGAAAAACGATGATAACGATACCCGACAGTTAGTGCTTCGGCTGTCACAGGTGCGTGCCGAACAGGCGAGGCTGTTAGGATTCGCCAGTTTTGCGACCTGGCAACTGCAGGATCAGATGGCCAAAACGCCCGAGGCCGCTCTGGCGTTTATGCGTAATATTGTGCCTGCCGCCCGGGCAAGGGCCGAACGCGAAGCCGCGGCGATTCAGCAAACGATCGACAAGCAGCAGGGGGATTTTACCCTCAGCGCCTGGGACTGGAATTTCTACGCCGAGCAGGTCAGGCGAGCGCAGTACGATTTAGATGAGAATCAGATCAAGCCCTATTTTGAGCTCAACACGGTACTGGAACAGGGCGTTTTCTGGGCGGCCACGCAGCTTTATGGTATTACGTTCGCGCAACGTCACGATCTGCCGGTTTACCATCCGGATGTACAGGTGTACGAAATTTTCGATGCTGACGGGAGTGGGCTTGCGCTGTTTTACACGGACTTCTTCAAACGCGACAGTAAAGGCGGTGGCGCCTGGATGAGCAACTTTGTTAATCAGTCCACGCTCCTCGACAGCAAACCCGTGATTTACAACGTCTGCAACTACACGCAACCCGCGGAGGGGGAACCCGCGCTCCTGAGCTGGGATGAGGTGATAACCCTGTTTCATGAGTTCGGGCATACGTTGCACGGCCTGTTTGCCAGCCAGCGTTATCCCAGCCTGTCCGGCACAGCTACGCCACGTGATTTTGTTGAATTCCCTTCACAAATCAACGAGCACTGGGCCAGCGAGCCACAGGTTTTTCGTCATTATGCCCGCCATTACCAGACGGGTGAGCCGATGCCCGCCGAGCTGCATGAAAAACTCATCAGGGCGGGCAAGTTTAATAAAGGCTACGAGATGAGCGAGCTGCTGGCCGCCGCGTTGCTGGACCTACACTGGCACAGCCTGGATGGCGGTCAGCCGGTACAGTCCGTTGACGGATTCGAGCAACAGGCGCTGCGCAGTGATGATCTTGATATGGCGGCCGTCCCGCCGCGCTATCGCTCCAGCTATTTCCAGCACATCTGGGGCGGTGGCTATGCCGCGGGTTATTACGCTTATATCTGGACGCAGATGCTGGCGGATGACGGCTACCAGTGGTTCGTCGAAAACGGCGGACTGACGCGCAAAAATGGCGATATTTTCCGCCAGAAGATCCTGTCTCGCGGCAACAGCAGTGATCTCAAAGCGTTATATGAAGCCTGGCGCGGGGGCGAACCGAAGCTTGAGCCGATGTTAAAAAATCGCGGCCTGGCCGACTGAGCAACAAAGGGCGGAGAATCCGCCCTTTGTTTTTTTTACCCCAGCGGACCGCCTTCAATGGTCTCGCACAAGCCCGCCAGTACGCGCTCGCCGGTTTCATTTCTTAATGACTGATACCACTCCGACGTCATCACCGGATCTTTTGCATGCGTGATATCACAACGCTTGCGCGCTTTCAGAACCAGGTCTTTGACACGGTCAACGCGGCGCGCCTGATAACGCAGCAGCGCATCTTCGATGCCAAGCGAATGCGCAGCCAGGGCTGAAGCCAGTACAATGGCATCTTCCATCGCGGCACAGCCGCCCTGACCAATATCCGGCGTGGTGCTGTGCGCGGCATCGCCAAGCAGCACCACCCGGCCTTTCACGAAGCGCTGAAACGGCTCGATATCGTGAATTTCAACCCGGTTGGTGGTGTCCACATCAATGGCCGCAATCAGTTTTTGTACCGGGGCTGCCCAGCCGCTGAAATAGCGGCGCAAATCGTCACGCGCGGTAGTGCGGTCCTGTTCCAGCCCCGCAGGCAGCGGGACATCAAAGAAAAAGTAAAAGCGGTTTCCGCTTACCGGCATTAACGATACGCGCTTGCCATCCCCCACAAAGGTTGTCCACTGGTCCGCAGGCGCGATGGATTCATCAATGTTCACCAGACCGTTCCAGTTCACATAGCCCGCGTAACGGCGGGGCAGCTTTTCCCCCAGCACATAGTCCCGCACAACAGAGTGCGTGCCGTCTGCCGCGACCAGAAAATCGCCTTCAGCCTGGCTGTTGTCTTCGAAGGTGGCGACAACGCCCGTGGCGTGCTGTTCCACCTGCACGATACGTTTACCAAAATGCACTCTGTCGCGGCCGTAGGCATCCAGTAGCATGGCCTGCAACTCGGCGCGGGCAATCGGATAGGGGAATTCACCTACCTGCTGCACCAGCGGCGATAAACTGAACCGTGTCAGGGTTTCACCCGACAATGCATCCTTATAGGCCATAAAGGCCATATTACCGCCCAGCGCGCGGACTTTGTCTTTCAGGCCCAGCGAATTCAGGCATTTCACGCCATTTGGCCAGACCGAAATCGCAGCGCCGACGGGCCGAATGGTTTTTACCGCCTCATAGACTTCCGTCTGAAAACCCTGTTGCTCCAGCGCGAGGGCCGCCGTCATGCCGCCCATTCCGCCACCGATAACGATCGCTTTCATATGTTCTCTCCTTTGCATTGCGTCATATCTTGCAATTTTTGTTCCAGGCGATGAAAAGGCGGCAACCCGCATGAACAGGATGCAACTCGCTGATATTGGGGAATAATCTTTTCAGCCTGCACGCAAACCGTGCAAAAGGCCGCACCGCACCAGTGCAGGAATATTCTGTAAACCACATAAACCACGCGCTTTTAAGATGTTGCCTATGAAACATGCAATTCAGAGCGTGATATAGATCACGCCCTACGACAACGACTTCGGAATCTTTCATGAAAATTGGCATCAGCAATACGCACTATCCGGAGCAGCGCAATATCCTGGTGAATCCGGACAATCACTACATCAACCTGAAAAAGCGCAATCTGTTTTATTTCCTCAATCCGCTGCGTACACGTTTACTCAAGAAGAATAAACGCTTTGTGTTTGTCCCCGTGCCCTTCGCAATAGGGGAGAAGCCCGATATCCTGCATCTGTTTAATGAAGTCGCCATTACGCCCATGAACTGGGTCGCGACCTTCGAGACTGAGCTGCCGCGTGTTCTGCCTGTAGCGGGCGTCGCCAAGCAGGATAATCCTGAACTCAAACAACTGATTCCGTATTTGCTCAAGGATAACTGTTTTGGCCTGATCGCCATTTCCGATGCCACCTTGCATATTCAGATGAAGCTGTTTAAACCCGATGTCGCCGCGAAAATTCGCGCAAAAACGTTGGTGATGCATCCACCGCAAACCCTGTTTACGCAACAGAAGCGCCCACGGCAAAGCGATAAACTCCGCCTGGTGTTTGTTGGCAACGAGTTTTACCGTAAAGGCGGCGCAGAAGTCGTGCTGGCCATCAGCGAGCTGATTGAAACGGGACAGATTGATGCTGGCCAACTCGACGTTCAGTTGATTGGTGAGCTGACGAAACGTCATAATGTTGCCCATCGCGCTTTCCAGGATAACGACGCCTTTTATCGGGACATTGAAGATCGCATCACGCGCCATGCCTGCTTCACGCACCATTCCCGCAAGGATAATCGTGAACTGATGCAGTTGTTCCAGCAAAGCGATGTGGGGTTGCTGCCGACCTGGCAGGAAACCTACGGGTTTTCCGTACTGGAAATGCAGGCCAGCGGCTGTCCGGTATTGACCAGTAACGTTCGTGCGTTGCCTGAAATTAATCCGCCCACCGCCGGTTGGCTGATTGATGGCGAACTCAACGATGACCGCGAATATCAGGTCAACAGCGAAGCCGAGAAACACCGGCTACGTCGGGCATTAATAGACGGCATTAAGACAACCCTGCTGGACATTCTTGCGCAGCCACAGCAGTTAACGGAAAAAGGCGAGGGCGCGATTCTGCGCATCAAGCAGCAGCACGATCCGCGTCAGTATTGCGCCAGACTGAACGATATTTATCGCCGTGGCGTGGTCCAGGCCGTGGAACATCCGCCCGCGCTCTCAATTTAGCAAGATTTACCAGACGTTATGCGTCAGAGTCATCATACTTGTCTGACGCATATCTCTGGAGATCGGTTATGAAAAACTTGTATGCTCTGTTGCTGACCTGCTTCATGGGCAGCAGCGCCCTGGCGCAGCCTGCTCACACGTTTCCCCCTCGCACACCGTTGCCGCAACTCACGCCCGTCGCGGCGAAATGTGATCTCTCCAGCTGTCAGACTCGCTGTTATGTTGAGCAATCTCATTGTAATACGCGAAACTCAAGTGACTGCAGTACTCAGGCACAGCTCTGTGTGCAATCCTGTGCGGCACAGTGTCAATAACCTGTCACCTGAATGAGTACTGATGAAATCTTTTCTCACTGCATTACTGATTGCGTTTACCGCCAGCGCCCAGGCGGCTGACTTGTCGTCTCAGACCATCGCCGAACGGGTGAAAAGCGTGATTGATCCGCTGATGGCGCAGCAGGGCATTCCCGGCATGTCGGTCGGCGTGCTGTATAAAGGTCGCCCTCAGTACATTAACTTTGGTGTGGCCGATACCGCGAGCGAACGCCGGGTGACAGAAAATACGCTGTTCGAACTGGGGTCCGTCAGTAAGACATTCACGGGCGTGCTGGCGGGCGTGCTGATTCGTAACGGTGCGCTGCGTCTGAACGATCCGGTCTCCCGCTACTGGCCCGCGTTAAACGGCCCGCAGTGGCAAAGCCGACGGATGGTCCATCTTGCCACCTACAGCGCAGGCGGACTGCCGTTACATCTGCCCGATGAGGTAACCAGTCAGGATGAACTACTGGCTTACGCGCAGCAGTGGCAACCGGACGCCGCGCCGGGTACACAGCGTCACTATTCTCATGTCAGTATTGGTCTGCTGGGCTATTTGATGGTGAAGGGGGAATTTGAGGAGGCGATGCAAAAGGACGTTATCACGCCGTTGCGGCTGACACGCACCTTTTATACGGTGCCCCCGTCGATGATGTTTGATTACGCCTGGGGTTATCAGGACGGTAAACCGGTACGCGTCTCGCCGGGTATGCTGTCAGCAGAGACCAGCGGCGTGAAGTCCACCGCGCGCGACATGATGGCTTTTATGCAGGCCAATGCGAATCCTAATGGATTGTCGTCCGGGAATACGGCATTGCGAAATGGCATTCTGACCGCGCAGTCTCGTTACCTGCGCGCAGGTGAACGGTATCAGGGGCTGGGGTGGGAAATTTACCCCTGGCCCATTGACAGCCAGACGATCGTTACCGCCAGTGACACTCAGGCCGCGCTGTCCACACAGCCCGCGACCATTCTGAGCCCGGCTCAACCCATGGATCGCGCCAGTTGGGTGCATAAAACCGGCTCCACAAAGGGCTTTGGTGCCTATATCGCGTTCGTCCCGCAACAAAACAGTGGGGTAATCCTGCTGGCCAATAAAAACTATCCCAATCCGGAGCGTATCAAAGCGGCGGTTGCCATCATGGCTATGCTGGCATCGGACTGAACTAAAAATGGCCGCACAGGGCGGCCATCATATCGACGGAGATCGATGCGTTACACTGTGCCTGTACCGCCGTCTGAACACCACACCTGGCCGGAGGCAAAACTGCACTCATCGGAAGCCAGAGTGACATAGAGCGGTGCGATTTCAACCGGTTGACCGGGACGGCCCAGCGGCGCATCAGCACCAAACTGTTCCACTTTTTCCTGCGGCTGGCCGCCACTGGGCTGCAGCGGTGTCCAGTACGGACCTGGCGCAACGGCATTCACGCGGATGCCTTCCGGCCCCAGCTGTTTTGCCAGCGCTTTGGTAAAGGCTACATTACAGGCTTTGGTCTGCGCATAATCCAGCAGGATATCGCTGGGTTTAAACGCCTGCACAGATGAGGTATTAATAATCGCTGCACCGCGCGGCAGGTGAGCCAGCGCCGCTTTTGTTAACCAGAAGGGCGCGTAAACATTCGTTTTAAAGGTGGCATCGAAATCTTCGGTGCTCAGCGTACGAATGGATTCATTAAACTGCTGGCGTCCGGCATTATTGACCAGAATATCCAGTCCGCCCAGTTTGTCGGCGGCTTCATTCACCAGTTTCTGGCAAAAGGCTTCAGAACGCAGATCGCCGGGAATGGCGACGGCTTTACGGCCTTCGGCTTCAATCAGTTTAATCACTTCAGCCGCATCGGACTCTTCTTCTGGCAAATAGTTAATTGCCACATCGGCACCTTCACGTGCATAGGCGATGGCCACAGCGCGACCGATACCGGAATCTCCCCCTGTGATCAGGGCTTTACGGCCAGTCAGACGACCGTGACCACGATAGCTGGTTTCACCGTGGTCGGGTGGCGGGTCCATTTCGCTCGCCAGGCCGGGTGCCTGCTGCGGCTGCTGTCTGAACGGCGGCTTCGGGAAACGATCGGGATCGAGAATAGCCTTATTTGACGTTGTCATGCGTAAGCTCCTTAAACAGTCGTGTCAGAGAACTTAAGCCTGGCACAGATGTGATTTTTGTCACATTCAAATGCTTATTATTTGCGCTCAGGCAGTTAAAAAACGGCAAAAAGACGTTTTTAATCCCCTGAATTTACCGATAAGCGCAGCGGAAACAGTGGAATATAGGGCCAGCGGGGCCGCATTCAGGGGCGCAGACCAGTCTGACAGGAAACAGAGAGGGCGTGCACGAAAGGGGAATAGCGCCTAAGTGGCTGAGAAACTAGCAGTTATTACGGGAGAAAATAAGAGATTGTATTAACAGTCATTAAGGGGGAGAATTGCTGCAGATTGAGTAACCGTGAATGTTTGTACAAATGTTTCAAAGATGTTACTATGAGTGTCCCGGCCAGCATCACTTTATATTTTGTGACGTCTGGCCGGACGTTTTCCCTGGTGTTGGCTGTTTTAGCGACCTGGCCGTACAGGTCAGGTTTTTTTTTACCGCTAAACAACTGAAGCCATTGTAACCTCTGAATGATTCATTGTAAGTTACTCTTAAGTATCATCTTACCTGTACTATAGTGCAGGTTAAGTCCACGTTAAGTAAAAGAAGCAGCATGGAGCCTGAATGTTTTCTTTTTTCCTTGAAAATCAAACAATAACGGATACGCTTCAGACTTACATACAGAGAAAGTTATCTCCGCTGGGTAGTCCGGATTACGCTTACACTGTTGTGAGCAAAAAAAATCCTTCAAATGTTCTGATTATTTCCAGTTATCCTGACGAATGGATTAGGTTATACCGCGCTAACAACTTTCAGCTGACCGATCCGGTTATTCTCACGGCCTTTAAACGCACCTCGCCGTTTGCCTGGGATGAGAATATTACGCTGATGTCCGACCTGCGGTTCACCAAAATTTTCTCTTTATCCAAGCAATACAACATCGTTAACGGCTTTACCTATGTCCTGCATGACCACATGAACAACCTTGCTCTGTTGTCCGTGATCATTAAAGGCAACGATCAGGCTGCGCTGGAGCAACGCCTTGCTGCCGAACAGGGCACGATGCAGATGCTGTTGATTGATTTTAACGAGCAGATGTACCGCCTGGCCGGTACCGAAGGCGAGCGAGCCCCGGCGTTAAATCAGAGCGCGGACAAAACGATATTTTCCTCGCGTGAAAATGAGGTGTTGTACTGGGCGAGTATGGGCAAAACCTATGCTGAGATAGCCGCTATTACGGGCATTTCTGTGAGTACCGTGAAGTTTCACATCAAGAATGTGGTTGTGAAACTGGGCGTCAGTAACGCCCGACAGGCTATCAGACTGGGTGTAGAACTGGATCTTATCAGACCGGCAGCGTCAGCGGCCAGGTAGTGACTGCGACGGGCGGACAGCCCGTACGTGACACCACATCACCACCGAGTTGCTGCTTGTCATCCTGACCTGCTGGCAGCGTCAGCAAATAGATACGTTCCTTTTCGGTCAGGAAAGCCTCTTTAATGACTTTGATTTGCCAGCCAGAGCGAGTGAGAATTTTCAACATCGCGCGGCTGACAATCGTATAGATATTGCCGTAGGCATTATTTTGCGCCCAGTTCACCATCGCTAAAAACAGGACCTGGCTGATAGGGTAGTGCTCACCTAACAGCGCACGTGCGCGGGCTTTGTCGACAAAAAAACGGCTGGATTCGGTACCATAGGCGGGCAGGGTGACATCACTGAAGCAGTGCTGAAAAGTGTGCGTGATCATGTTGGGACGATCGAGGCTGGTAAAACGTACGCTGCACACTAATTGTCCTTCGCAGATTCCCAGAATATAACGTGTACCGGGCCCATCAAATTCATCGGACTCCATTCCCTGACTGCAAATGACTTCCCATCCCAGACGATCGCTAAATGTTTTCTTGCGAAGTTTATAAAGTTCTTCTGAACGGGTGGTTTGCAGTTCTTCGTAACTGACGTCAAACAGTTCAAGCATTCCATTTCCTCTTAAAAGTTACTGCGGCCCTCGCGGTTATCCTGCACTGATTTTACAAGCTTTTCACTATGACGTTCAGTTAATTAACCATTATTCGAGCGAATGGCGTCGTTTTCTGTCTGTCAATGGGCAGGATAAAGCGTCTCAAGCGGTAAAACTGTCCCTGAAGGGATATTATTTGTCATAATGCGGCAGAACACAATACAAATAGTAACTAAACAATACTATTTCAAAATTGCATATTTTCCCAGTCGGTTTGTGCTAAAGGGGCATTTAACAGATTAATGCCAGATGCACATCGCTATTTTTCATCCCCGGTTCGCGTAAAATTTTATATTAGAGAGTAATCAATATGTCCTGTATCACAAACCACAGAAAAAACTAAAAATCATAATTTGGCTGTTAATTTCGGTAATTGTTGACCTGGCGCAGTTTACTAATACTTGAGCCGGGCCTGCCTGCGCGTGGGCCAGGGATAGCTGATTAAGACAGGTAATTACCGAATTATAAGGCGAATTATAATGACTATATCCTCTGAGCTTAAAACGAAAGAAAAACTGGGTTACGGCATCGGTGATGCCGCCAGTTCGATGGTATGGCAAACCGCCACCTTATTTCTGGCCTATTTTTACACGGATGTGTTCGGCTTACCGGCCGCGATTATGGGCACCATGTTTTTAGTGGTGCGCCTGGCCGATGCGTTTGTCGATCCCTGTATTGGGGCACTGGTCGATCGTACCCGAACCCGTCATGGCCGTTTTCGCCCGTGGCTCATGTGGTTCGCGATTCCGTTCGGCGTCAGTTGCCTGATCACCTTTTACGTGCCGGATGCAGGCCCGACCGCCAAAATTGTCTATGCCTGCGTCACCTATGCAATTCTCAGTTTTATTTATTCTGCTGTCAATGTGCCTTACTGTGCGATGCCCGGAGCCTTAACCCTGGATCCGCGCGAGCGCCATTCGCTGCAATCCTGGCGGTTTGCCTGTGCGTTTATCGGCGGACTGGTGGTCACGGTGATCGGCCTGCCGCTGGTCGAATTGCTGGGGCAGGGAGACAAGGCAAAGGGTTACCTTTACGCCATGGGCCTGATGGGATTTCTGGGCGTGGTGTTAATCTACTGCTGCTTCTTTATGACGCGTGAGCGTTATTTACCCCACAACGA
>Ga0157367_1001108_pt1 | contig 12103 bp, 16 predicted proteins | sample AttbisABBM2_FD_113142 | JGI IMG/M metagenome (GOLD analysis project Ga0157367, IMG submission 113142) | Fungus gardens microbial communities from leaf cutter ant in Botucatu, State of São Paulo, Brazil - Atta bisphaerica ABBM2 | ecosystem: Host-associated > Fungi > Mycelium > Unclassified ...
ACTATTTTCATTACACAGCGTGATGGCTCATTCTATGCCTATCAGAATTTATGCCCTCATTTGCAAACCGAACTTGAATATCTAGAAAATCAATTTCTAGATCAAGACCAAGAATATATCCAATGTTCTACCCATGGCGCTTTATTTAACGTGGAAACTGGCGAATGTATTTCAGGTCCTTGTTTAGGTGATTTTTTAAATAAAGTTGAGATTAAAGTGCATTCAGATGGCGGTATTTATATCGTAGACTGAAATCATCAACATTAGAGCTTCTACCATGGCTGATTTCTTTTTTAATTATTATCTTATGCCGTTTCATTTAAGTGTTGTGGCTTTGATATTACTCAGCGTGGTAGAAACCATTGGTATGTATATTGGGTTACGGCCAAGCCAACTTTTAAAAAAAATTGCACCAGATTGGCTTACCAACTCTCCTCTATTTAATGTTAAATTTTCTAAAGCTCTAATCTTTGTTTTTTTACTTATCAATTTCAGTTTTGCTGGTTACTTCTTACAGCTTTCTTTCTTTGCTATCCAACATTACTTCATCATCCCTTTTTACTTAATTATTCCTGCACTGGTTATCGCAATCTTTTTTACAGTGTTTATGATCCATTGCCTTGATCAAGTGATTAAACCAAAGCTTACGCATACCAATTACAACCTGTTAGGACGCCTCGCAACAATTTCAAGTGGTAGCGCCAGACCTGGTTTTTCAGCTCAAGCACGTGTACGTGATGAGTTCGGCCAATTGCACTATGTTCAGGTTGAACCTGAATATGGCGAGCTAGAACTATATTCACAAGTCATATTAGTGAGAGTTCAAAAAAGCCATTATCTTGCAAAAAAGATTTCAATGGCTAACGACTTATTTGCTCCAGATTAATTTTTAAATTCTATTTTATTCACCTAAAATAATTATTCCTCTCAAGGATATTCATCCTTAAGCTCCATCACGCTCCTTTTTTACTAACATTCGGTTTTTTTATTTTAAAACCCACCAAAATAGTCAGAATAAAAAATAACCAAGTATTTTAGTATGATTATATAATTATTATATACAAGTGTTTTAGTTGGATTTAATAATAAATTCAAACCATTTTAGTTGGTTATTTTATTTAGAATTATTTAAAAATACAAGATGTTGTTTTTCATAATAAAAATAATTAAGTTTTTATTTAAAATATATTTATTGTTTATTTTTAATATATTTTGATTAATAATGAAATTAATATGTATCGAGGTTTATTTTATGAGCCTTAAAACTCCAAATATTAATGCCAAATTAATTAGAGAAATTACGATTATTCTAATAATCAAAGTCGTGCTTCTCTTAACCATCAAACATATTTGGTTTGATGCTCCCACTATCCCTAAAAATTTTGACAATCAAGTCGCCGAGCATATCGCTGGCGATAACGCTTCCCACATTAAGGAGACACGTTGATGATTTCTGAAAGCGTGGTTGATCTTTCGCGGTTCCAATTTGCCATGACCGCCATGTATCACTTTCTTTTCGTACCTTTGACCCTAGGCCTTGCGTTTATTCTGGCTATTATGGAAACAACTTACGTGATATCCGGTAAAGAAATTTACAAAGATATGACTAAGTTTTGGGGAAAATTGTTTGGTATTAACTTTGCCTTAGGTGTAACTACAGGCTTAACTATGGAGTTCCAATTTGGGACTAACTGGGCTTATTACTCACATTATGTAGGTGATATTTTCGGTGCACCATTAGCAATTGAAGGCCTAATGGCATTCTTCCTTGAATCAACATTTATTGGTCTATTCTTTTTTGGATGGGATCGTTTAAGCAAAGTTCAGCATTTAGGTGTAACCTGGTTGGTAGCTCTTGGCTCTAACATGTCAGCACTCTGGATTTTAGTTGCGAATGGTTGGATGCAAAACCCAGTCGGTGCAGCCTTTAACTTTGAAACAATGCGTATGGAGCTTGTGGACTTTGGTGCTCTTATTTTTAACCCTGTTGCACAAGTTAAATTTGTACATACTGTTTCTGCCGGATATGTAACAGGTGCAATTTTCGTACTCGCGATTTCAAGCTACTACTTGCTTAAAAAACGTGATCTACCCTTTGCCCGCCGTTCATTTGCAATTGCTGCTATTTTCGGTCTTGCTTCCACACTTTCAGTGATTTTGCTTGGTGATGAGTCTGGTTATGAACTAGGTGATGTACAAAAAACTAAACTCGCTGCAATTGAAGCCGAATGGGATACTCATCCTGCTCCAGCTCCATTTACTTTATTTGGTGTGCCAAACCATGAAGAAATGCGAACAGACTATGCAGTTAAAATTCCTTATGCATTAGGTCTAATTGCAACTCGCTCAACAACCAAAGAAGTTACTGGTCTAAAAGACTTAATGCAACAGCATGAAGTCCGTATCCGTAACGGTATGCTGGCTTATGCTGAACTTGAAAAACTACGTGCCGGAGATCGTTCACCAGAGTTATTAGCTTCATTTGAGAAAAACCAAAAAGATTTAGGTTATGGCCTACTTCTTAAGAAATACGCACCAAATGTCGTAGATGCAAGCGAGCAAAATATTCAAGCGGCTGTCAAAGACACCATTCCGAACGTGACTGCTCTATTTTTCTCATTCCGCGCAATGGTTGCCTCTGGTTTCCTAATGCTACTTCTTTTCGTTTTAGCGACTTGGGCTGTAGCAAAAAGAAATGCTGAAAATAAACCTTGGCTACTTAAATATGCATTGTTTGCTCTCCCACTTCCGTGGATTGCAGCTCAAACAGGCTGGTTTGTTGCTGAAGGTGGCCGTCAACCATGGTCTATTGGTGAAATTTTACCAACTCACTTATCGACTTCAAGTTTAAGTACTGGCGATGTATGGGGTTCAATCCTCGCGTTAGCAGCGTTCTACACCGTACTTTTAATTATTGAAATGTATTTAATGATTAAATTCGCTCGCTTAGGGCCAAGTTCTCTTCACACTGGTAAATATCATTTTGAAAAGCAAGAAGCGAAAGCATCTGTTAATGGGGAGGCCTTATCATGATTGAGTACGAACTCCTAAAAATCATATGGTGGGTGTTAGTTGGTGTCTTACTCATCGGGTTTGCCTTAACCGATGGTTTCGACATGGGTTCAATGGCACTCATGCCATTTGTTGGTAAAACTGATAACGAACGCCGTGCTGCCATTAATACCATTGCACCGCACTGGGATGGTAATCAAGTCTGGTTTATTACCGCAGGTGGTGCATTATTTGCGGCATGGCCAATAGTTTACGCAGTTGCATTCTCAGGAATGTATTGGGCATTATTACTTGTGCTATTTGCCCTATTCTTACGGCCTGTAGGTTTCGACTATCGTTCTAAACTAGAAAATACGAAGTGGCGTAACTCATGGGACTGGGGACTTTGTATTGGTGGTGCTGTACCAGCTCTGGTTTTTGGTGTGGCATTCGGTAATCTATTCTTAGGTATCCCTTTTAGTTTAGATAGCACACTACGCTCTGAATACGCTGGTAGTTTCTTTGCTCTTCTTAACCCATTTGCCTTAGTTTGCGGTATTGTCAGTCTTTCTATGCTCTGTGCCCATGGCGGTGCTTGGCTCATGCTACGTACAGATGGTGCTTTAAAACAGCGCTCTGCTAAAGCTACCCAAATTATGGCAGCAGTATTTTTGTTATGTTTCCTTGTGATTGGAGCATGGTTGTACTTCGGCCAAATACCAGGTTATAGCTACGCTGCAGCAATTAATCCAAACGCTGCTCTTAATCCATTGGCTAAAGAAGTGGTCACAAATAATAACCCCGGTTGGATGAACAACTACACCAGCTACCCAATTACCAAGGTTGCTCCAGTTCTCGCAATTTTAGGTGCAATTCTTGCGTTCTTTACAGCATCAAAAGCAAAAGCAGGTTTAAGTTTTGCTGGTACAAGCTTAATGATTGTAGGCGCAATTTTAACTGCAGGCTTTGCTCTATTCCCATTTTTATTACCTTCTAGTGTTAACCCAAATTCTAGTTTGACCATGTGGGATGCTGTATCAAGTCATCGTACTTTAGGCGTGATGACAGTTGCTGCATGTATTTTTGTTCCAATCATTTTGATTTACACAACTTGGTCGTATTACAAAATGTGGGGCGTGATTACCAATAAACATATCGAGTCAAACTCGCATAGCTTGTACTAATAAGGAGAAGTAAATGTGGTATTTCGCATGGATTCTTGGAATTTTGATGGCATGTTTTGCAGGTGTATTAAGCGCACTTTATATCGAGCATCATCAAAATTTAGATGAGGAATAAATCATGGCAAACGCAATGACAGCATCAAATCAACGAAAAGCTCAAGCATTTGCAATGGCCAGTTCATTTCTGTTGGCATTGCCGCTTGCTGCAATTTTACTGGTTCATCCTTCACTAATGTTAGATGCAAACGGACACTATAATCATAGCCAACTTATGTTGGTTATGGTGGGGATTTCCGGAGGTTTCATTTATGGTGTTGGTTTTGTACCCCACTTCTGGTTATGGAAATGGTTATTTAGTCCATGGGTAGCTTGGCCTCTCATGCTTTTAGGCTATTACATCTGGTTTCTAACCTAAACAAAAAGGACCTCATTTGAGGTCCTTCTTCATTTCAATCAGTTTAATAAGTACAAGTGGGACTCCAACATCTGCTTCATATGGATATGGCTTTTGATTGCCTGTTTTTATATATCCACGTCTTTCATAATAAGCAATTAGTTCTGAACGTACATCTAAAACATACATGATCGCACTGTCCAATTCAGAGACTTTTTGCAAAGCAAACTGTTCAGCATACTCCAAAACATGGCGGCCTACTTTCATATTCTGAATATGTGGATCTGTACAAAATGTTCCTATCTCCACAGTATTTTTTTGAAACGTCAGACCTATACATGCGACAAGTTTTGATGAATCCATTTCTGCAACTAATAATATTGAATTAGACATTTGTAATTGCTGTTTCAATTGTTCTTGACTAATACGTTGCCCTTTTACAAATCCCGCTTCTGTTGTCCAGCTTCTACCTTGTTGTTCTCTATAAGATTGATTAATTAAATCTACAAGTGATGAAATATCACTTAATTCAGCTAAACGGAAAGTTAAATTCATCATAATTATGCTTAGGCTATTTATAAATTACTAAAAATAAAACCGATATTAAATCGGCTTTATTTTGAATAGCAATTGATTAATTTGATTTTTCAGCTAACCAAGCCATAAACTTTTGACGCTCAGCTTTAGAAGATTTCTGCCAAAGTTCAACTAAGCGCTGATCATTAGTTTGGGTAACGCCTGCCGCAGGTACCGTTGCTACAACAGGTGCCGCAACTTGGGCTGTAGTTGGTTTAGCAGCAGCATAAACTGCCTCAGGCTGTTGTTTAGATGGTTTTGTCGTAAAGTCCGCTACTTTACCCAACAAACCCGTTGCAAACCAAGGTCTTGCTTCATTATTTGCACCCGTCTGTTGCACAATTAGCTCGTTATTTGAATTATACAAAGCGACTGTTGGCTGCTCAGCATATTTCTTAGCTTGCTCATACTCTTTTGGTACACCAACCATAGCAAGCTTATAAGTTTGCCCATCTTTTAACGTTGGGGTTTGAATAGTAACTACACCTGACTTAACAATATCGTGCTCGCCATTTAAGTGTTCAAAATATTCTTGGTAACGTACACTTAAGTTCGTTTCGCCTGCATCAACTTTGTAATTATTTTTAGAAAAACGGAATAATCCAGAGTTGACTTCTTGACCATTCACCGCAAGGATTACAATCTCTTCTGGTGCTGTAATTGTAACTGCTGAAAATACTGAACCGCTTAGTAATAAACCAATTGCAGCAACACCTAATCTTAAAGTCATCTGTTCACGTCTCTATAATATTTAATAGTTTCTAAAATCATGAGCAATATGCAATATGATTATGACGATTTTATGACAAACTTATTGTCAGCTAATTCAGACTTAAAGCATTAAAAATATATTATTGAATTCTAATAAATATCTATTTTGATAGCTAAACCTTAACTCATTTTAAGAACATAAAAAAAGAGCACCTTTTAAGGTGCTCTTTTTATCAACTATCATTAGTTGAATGTTTTGAAACGATCTTCATCGCTAATAAATGCTTTTTCACCAGCTGGTGCTTCAACAGAACCAAATACTAACTGAGCACGTAATTTCCAATTTGCTGGTATATCAAATGCTTGTGCAGCATCGGCATCAACAATTGGGTTATAGTGCTGCAAAGAAGCTCCTAAACCCAACTCTGAAAGTGCTGTCCAAGTCGCGAACTGAGCAATTGCTGTTGAATGTTCAGACCAAACTGGGAAGTTATCTGCATACAATTCAAATTGCTCTTGTAAGCTTTTAATAACTGCTTGATCTTCATAAAACAGTACAGTACCAACACCTGCTACAAAGCTATCAATCTTAGCATTTGTACCAGCAAAAGAATCTGCAGGAACAATTTTACGTAATGCTTCACGAACTAAATTCCAGAATTTAGCATGTGATTCACCATAAAGAGTAACTACACGTGAAGATTGTGAGTTGAATGACGATGGACTATGTTTAACCGCTTCACGAATTGTTTCTTCAATTTTAGTGCGATCTAATGCAACATTTTTACCAATTGCATAAATAGTACGACGGTTTTTAATTTTATCTAAGAAAGTAGACATTTTGTTATTTCCTACCTATTTGATTGACCATTGGCCGTTGTTTGGGAATGAATATAGTCTATGAAACTCATTTCTTATAATCAGCATTAAAAATATGACAGTTCGTTTTATTTTCGCAACAATAAAAAAAGATATTGATATAAAAAAGCCTCACGATGAAGTAAGGCTTTTTAAGCAATCCACATGCAATTATTTGTCAGTCTCAAATAAGGCTGCAACAAATGATTTTGCTGAGAATGGTCTCAAATCATCAATTTTTTCACCTACCCCAATGAAACGGATCGGTACATGAGTACGACTAGCAATATTAAAGAGTACGCCACCTTTCGCTGTACCATCTAACTTAGTAATAGTAATACCTGTTAGACCTACAGCTTGGTCAAATTCTTGTACTTGGTTAATTGCATTTTGCCCAGTACCTGCATCGACCACCAACATAATTTCATGAGGTGCTGTTGCATCAATTTTTTGCATCACACGCTTAACTTTCTTAAGCTCTTCCATCAAGTTACTTTTGTTATGCAAACGACCTGCGGTATCCGCAATCAATACATCAATACCTTTAGCACGTGCACTTTCAAAAGCATCAAAAATAACCGAAGCACTATCAGCTCCGTGGCCTTGAGCAACAACTGAAATGTCGTTGCGCTCACCCCAGATCTGTAACTGTTCAGTAGCAGCTGCACGGAATGTATCGCCCGCAGCTAACATTACTTTTTTACCTTCACCTTGTAAACGCTTAGCCAGTTTACCAATGGTCGTTGTTTTACCAACACCATTCACCCCTACCATTAAAATCACATACGGTGATTTATTAGGATCAATATGTAATGGCTTCACACGTGGAGCAAGTAAAGCAACCAATTCTTCTTGTAGAGCTTTATAAAGTGAATGTGAATAAATCAAATCACCACGGGCTGTACGCTCAGTTAAATTGGTAATAATCGTTTTGGTGGCTTCAACACCAATATCAGCAACTAATAACTGTTCTTCAACTTCTTCAAGTAACTCATCATCAATTTCTTTTCCACCAATCAAGATATTGACCATACCATCGGTGAAATTACGACGAGTTTTAGTTAAACCATCTTTCATTCGCCCAAAGAAACCCGTTTTTGGTTGCTCGGGCTCTTTAGAAGATGCAATTTCAACTACTTCTTCAACTTTTGCTTCTTGCTTAACAGGTGATTCAACGATAGGAACATCGATAGCAGGTAAATTAGGCAATGTGACATCGTCATCCCCGATCTCAGCATCTATCAAGAATTTATTTTGCATATTCGATTGTTGTTGCATGCCGATTCCTTGAAAAGCAGCGTGTTAAAAAACAGAAAGTTTAGCATAAATTCAAGTTTTTGCCTGCTTCAATAGCGTGCAAAACCTTTTTGAAATAAAGCAAAACTTATTGAGTATCTTCTTGCGCTAACGCAGGATATTCCTTGATATGATCATGTTCAAACTGATAAGCATGCATTAACTTTAAATACTCTGCTCGATGAATTTCGGATTGAGCCATAATCAACTCAGCCATATCTTGGGTTCTTGGATAAGTGGCCTGTCGAGAAAGTTGTACAATTCTTTGGTACTGTTCTGAGTTGACAGGACGAAGTAATGCTAAATAAGACAGCATAAAAATACAGCCAATGATAATAATCACTACCAGATTAAAACATTGGTCTGCCTTTAACTCAGACTTTAATTTAAGAAAATTTTGTTTGAATGTGAGCATGACCTACCTCTAATTGATGTAGTGTAGGGTTCAATGCACTTCAGCACAAGGTCAAAATCCAGTAAGGCCAGTATTCTTTATCCTTACTGGATTGCAAACCCTAGCTTATTAGAGATCGAATTACAGAGAAATAGAGAATTGCAGCAATAATCACTAAAACCAAAAACATAGCAAAAATGCTCAAACCCTCTTCTGCATCTGCTGGGTGCAATTCATCTTCATCTGCAATTTTTCTAAGCTCACCATCATAAATCTGATAGAACCGAGCTTTTTGATTAGGTTCCAATCGACCAGCATAATCAAAAACGCGTTTCCTTTGTGCCAAACAATAATCACCTAAATGTATTTCTTGATGGAAAATTGCTTCATCTAATAATTTACGATGGTAGTGGGCAAGCTCTATGATTTGTTCCTCTCTAGGAGGAGTATCAAAAACAAAGCCATCGATAGTATTTGTCATAGTTATTCTCCTTGTCTTTTATTCTCATATTGATTTTACTCAAAATTATTTGTGAATAATGTTTAATCATGTATCCTAATAGTGAACTAATTAATGCCCATGAATGGTTGACAAATCAATCAATTTGTAATATTAGTTTAACAATTCTAAGTTAAATTAGTTTAAAGGCAGTGGCCTTTAGAAAAAGTAATCATAATTACAATAAGGAGTTTTATATGATTCAACGTATCTCTCATCATGATTTAGAACATGTATACGCAACTGCAGTTAACACAATTCACTCTCAAATGAATTTCCAAGATGCGGTTGCACAGTTAGAAGAAGTTGCTCGTGCTGGCCACGGCAAAGCTGCACTATTCTTAGCAGAATTATACTATCAAGGTTTCCGTGTTGAGCGTGATTCCATGAAAGCACAATATTGGCAGAAGTTAGCCACGATGCAAGCATAAAGAAACGTCACTTAGGTGGCGTTTTTTTATACCTGTAAAAAATTCGATATAGACAAATTTAGCTGTTGTTTTTCTTGCGCTTCGCCAAAGCTTTAGTCGCTTTGTCTTGCTCAGGTGGCGTTTTTTTACGTCTATAAAAACAAAAGTTATCAATTTATTAAAAGCCTTACTTCGCCACTTTAGTCGTGGCTCAGGTGACGTTTTTTTATGCCTATAAAAAATTCGATATAGATAAATTCATCGGTTATTTTTCTTGCGCTCCACCAAAGCTTTAGTCGCTTTGTCTCTCTCCGATAGTACTTGCTATTTAGCATTGATCTTTATAGACATTTCTAGTCATCAATATTTGTTTACGATTTGACACCTGTTTAAACTGAAATGTCATGTGGTTTTCTTATAATAAGCAAGACAAGTTAAAAACCTTTAAATTGAAAATGAATAAGTTAAGCAATCTACAACCGGTTTCTAAAGACTTGATGATCAAGATTTATATTTTAAGAACCATGATGTACTGTGGCGTTCTTTGGGGACTATTTGATGAAGGCTGGGCTATTAAATCAGATCAGGAAGATTTTATTTTCCCGTTTTGGCTAAATGGTGTTCAGGCACATCGATATGCAAAAACTCACTGGCCCAATTATAAGCCAAGAAAAATTACCCCAAAAGACTTCCATGAATCTTTACTGCCTACGTTAACGCGTTTAAAAGTTACCCCTGCTTTATTTAACTCATCTCATCGTAAGTTAAAGTTATCTACACAACAAATGCATCATTTCTTTTTTAATCATCCTCAATGGCAAGTAGCTTAAATTTATTTTTAAGCTATCAAATATAGAATGCTTTTTGAACGCTTGAGCATAAAACTTGTATTTGAATGACTATCAAGTCTTTGCAATTTTCAAAAATCGAGCTAATTTAAATCAAAATGATAAAACAATAGGACAGAAGAAATGACTATCGTTGCACAAGTAATCAAGAACAAATCACAACAAGCTATTTTTACAATTTCACCCGAAGCAACTGTCCTTGAAGCAATTACCATTATGGCTGATAAAGGAATTGGTGCTTTAGTTGTCGCAGATGGTGAAAAGGTTGTCGGAATATTATCTGAACGCGATTACACCCGTAAAGTCACTCTTATGGAACGTTCATCTTATAGCACTACCGTAGCTGAAATTATGACAGCAAAAGTGATTACAGTAGGCCTAAATAATACAGTTGAAGAATGCTTACAGCTCATGACTGATCGTCATTTACGTCATTTGCCAGTATTAGATAATGAAAAACTGGTAGGTTTTATTTCAATTGGTGACTTGGTTAAAGCGGCTATGGAAGACCAAAAAGTTTTAATCGAACAATTAAAGCAATATATTTCAGGTTAAATAGACAAATAAAAATGGGCGTTAAACGCCCATTTTTTTATGGTCTTAAAACTTAAAGATAATTAGTAATTAAGGCAACTAAACGCTCTAACAAAATATCAGCTTGAGCTTGCGTCATGTTGATAGGTGGCAATAAACGAACTACTGTTCCTGCGGTAACATTAATAATAAGTTTATATTCATCACGAGCAATCGCGACAAGTTCAGCACATTCTTTCGGCAATTGAATACCAATCATCATACCAAAACCACGTACTTGTACGTTTTTGCTAGCCAATTTGGCACGTAATTGTTCAACGATATAATTACCAACGACTGCCGCATTTTCTACTGCATTTTCCTTTTGGATCGTATCGATTACTGTATAAACCACACGTGAACCTAACACAGTACCACCATAAGTAGAGCCATGACTGCCAGGGCCTAACAATCCCACAGCTTTACCTTGAGTCATTACAGCACCTACTGGGAAACCGTTACCTAATCCTTTAGCAGTGGTTAAAACATCTGGAATAATATTGGTATGCTGATATGCAAAATATTTACCTGTACGTCCATTACCAGTTTGGATTTCATCTAGCATCATCAACCAGTTATGCTGATTACAGATATGACGAACTTCTTCTAAGTAGCTAAAGCCTTGTGGTGCCGTATTAATACCACCTTCACCTTGAATAGGTTCAATCAAAATAGCAACAATATCCGGATGTTGTAAGGCTGCCTCTTGAATCGCTTCAATATCGCCAAATGGTACGCGAATGAAACCTTCTACTAACGGTGCAAAGCCGTCTTGTACTTTTTTGTTGCCAGTTGCAGAAAGTGTCGCCAATGTACGACCATGAAATGATTGCTCGGCTACAATAATTTTCGGCAAGCGTATACCTTGTTGCGTACCAAATTTACGGGCAATTTTAATAGCCCCTTCATTTGACTCAGCACCACTGTTCGAAAAGAAAATTTCTTCCATACCCGAAACTTCAGCAAGCTTTTGAGCTGCCGCAGTTTGCCAAGGAATTTCAAATAAATTACTTGTATGCACAAGAGTAGCGGCTTGTTCTGCAATAGCCTCTGCAATGGCAGGATGGGCATGTCCCAAACCGCATACAGCAATACCAGTTAACGCATCTAAATATTCTGTACCGTCTTGTGTATAAAGATATGCCCCTCGGCCTCGGACAAAACTGATCGCTTGGCGACCGTAAGTAGCCATTAAGTGTGTAGGTTGATCAGGTTGTACTGGAGCTAGGGTAATATGAGCCATCACGAACTCTGTCTGCATGACGTTTTAAGAAGGGTTCAGATAATCGATAGCGCGCCCTGATGAAAAGTCGCATCACTCAGTTCGCTAATATTGCGGCATCTTTTTACGAGCCATTCGGTTTATACA
>Ga0157367_1001109_pt1 | contig 12095 bp, 14 predicted proteins | sample AttbisABBM2_FD_113142 | JGI IMG/M metagenome (GOLD analysis project Ga0157367, IMG submission 113142) | Fungus gardens microbial communities from leaf cutter ant in Botucatu, State of São Paulo, Brazil - Atta bisphaerica ABBM2 | ecosystem: Host-associated > Fungi > Mycelium > Unclassified ...
AATCAGCTCTCCAGAATTGGATTGTTATTACTCCAATTCCCCATCTTATATTGACTTATCCTTTTGGTCCCAGTTATGGATATAACTGGAGTCTATTACTATACCTTATATCCTGATAACAATGTAATGCTCACTAGTTCTATGGTATACACCAATTATGAAAACCAAGAACTCCAGTGATTACTATATTATATTACTACCACATAGTTGTAAAGTTAAGATATTTGTGCTTGGAGAAAATTAAATTCTCAATTTTTTGAACACTCACTCAAGTACTTTCACCAGGTCTTCAGTGATTAAAACCACTAGGCTACTAAGGCTTCACCTTACTAAATACCTTACTACTCCTCTTATTTTTTTTTACCTTTCATTTTTGTAAACTATATCTATTACTATTAGTTTCACTTCTTCTACCTTTTGGCCTTCTACTTACTTTTTATACTATACTACTTAACTAATGTTGACAATTGTAATTTGATTATATTGGTAGAAACTACCTTGTCAATAATATATGAACCAACATATTGATCTACTAGCTTTCTTATTGGCCTTTCCTTAAATACTAAATATGTTATACTTAATATTACCTTATCTCTCTTTTTCCACTCCTCAATCTCTCCTTTCATTGTCTGCTTGTCATTTCATCCCTTCCTGAGTTTTTCTCAATATTATTCTAGCTTCCTTTTGTATCTTTTTCATCCCAAACTCTATTGTTTTTTCTATTTTTCATTTTTTTTCTAATATCTGCTCCCATTCTTATTTCTCTACCATAGTTTACTATAAGCAGGGACACTTTATTTGCTAAATGTATCTTGTTGTTATAAACTTAAGACCTTAGAGCTAGTCAAAAAAAGAAACCTTATATAGAGTTTATACAAGATAATTTGATGGAGCTCCTAAGCACAGTGTGTTTACCTTATATACATTTTACTCATAGTTTGTGCCACACTATCCTAGCCTACCCTAAAGAAACATGTATATACTATAAGGTCAATATATGTTGTATATGCTGTATGATATTATTGTTTGAGAATCTTTTGTAGTATATTATTGAATGATTGTGACTGTGACTATGTTATGTAACATGTGATTACATGTTGAACTCTTATCTTCAGTTCTAGCATAATAAAAAGTAAAAGTAAAAGAAAAATAGAAATGAGAAAAAAAATAATTAGAATCTACCATTTTCAATTCTGATACTTATTTTTAACTACAAACTCAGCTGTTGCTAGCTATACTATACTAGCCAATTATTTTGTCTATGGTCTACAAAGAATTGCAGATATTGTTCTAATTTCTAGTTCATATATTTAGTTTGTCCATTTATTTGTAGGTAAAAAGATATTGATAACTTTATTTTAATTCCCAACATTCTGTTTAGCTTCTTAGTCAACTTCACTGCAAATTGCAGTCTCTTATCTGAGATCACACTCTCTAGCAATCCATACAACTTCTACACATTATCTTTGAACAACCTTGCTAATTTCTCCACTAATATTTGTTCTGTACTTGTCACAAAATATGCTATCTTGGACAACCTATTATATACCACCAATATTACATTTTTGCTATTAACTTCCCTGCTGATATCTCTATCTAATTCTTCATTTTCTAATATATATTATATCTATCTATATGTTTTCCTACATTCTTTGTCATTTCTAGCCACCAATAATTTCTTGTTACCAGCTCTGTTATCTTCTATCTTTCTCCATGACCAACTACTGATATATCATGGTGTAATCAGATTATCTCTATTCTCAGCTTCTTATTCTTTGATACATACACTTTTTCTTTTTTTAGCACTAAATCTTCTTCAACCTGTTATTCATCCCTCTTAATGCTTTAATTATCAGAGTTAAAGGTAGTAGACTTAAACTTGTTTATTTCCTTTCTATTTTATTTTATTTTCTATTATTATTATTACTTTTGGACTCAGGGATTAGATGTTGGTGTGACATCACATGTAACTGTCACAAATTGTCAGTTTTCTGTTTCTCTATCCAATTTCACTTCTAGTCTTTCTTTACCAAGTTGTATAATAGTTTGGCTATGAATGCAAAATCTTGAATAAACCACTGATAATAATTAGCTAGTCCTAGAAGCTTCTATATGTCCTTGACTCTCTTTAGAGTCAGCCAATATAACTATCAGAATCAAAGATGGTAGACTTTATCTATTTTTATTTTCTTTTTTCATTTTATTTTATTTTCTATCTTAATTTTATTTTTTGGACTTAGAATTAGGGGTTAGTGTGACATCACATAACATAGTATCATATATAATCATATATTACATAGAATATTGTAAAAGGTTCCAGAATAATGATATTATCCCACATGTTAATAACATATAGTATATATAGTCTTTAGAATAAGCTAAGATTAGTGTAATATAGTCTAGTGTATATAAGATAGACACTTTGTACTTGGAACTCTATTGAGTTCTCTTGTGTAAACTCTATACAAGGTTCATATTTTGACTTATCCCTGAGTTCTGAGTTATAATACTAATACTTCTCTTATCTTTTCTTCCTCCATCTTAATTCCATCTAGTCTGATTACTACTCCTAAAAATCCTATTTCTCTTACTGTCACAAAATGAGCTACTCACTGATTGTAATACTTGAAACTTAGATAACTTGACAGTGGTTTAGAGGTTCAGTATAAGGAGATAGTAATGATAGATGATAAGTAGTATCAATAAGAATAATTAATATTGTTAAGTCTAAGGTCTAATCCTCAGATACAGAAGTATTTATATAAAATAGTGATGATCTGTACATAAGCTGTTTCTATCACATAATTAAAACTTATACCTGGTGGGACTGTTATTTGTTATAACAGATGTCAGGCTAATTTTAGAAGGTAACTAATTATGTCACTACATTAATATGCTTGTATTTTTATTTATATAATGTATAACATATCATTAGAAATCATTTGATGAGTGCTTTCCAATACAACTTTGATTATAAGAATCCATATAGTCATTCTTAAAATAATAGCCAATAAAACTTGTAGTTACTAATGGTCTGATATCTTAGTAATCTGTTGTCACTTTTTGTATATCTTATATATATGTAGATAGCCATTATTTGGAACTTTCCAGTGTAACTTAGTTTGTTAAAATCAGTCCACTTGTGCTCTTGTTTTATGTACAAATTATTTTCTGCCAGCCTTTTAACTATTTTCTTTACTAACTTATCATATCACTCTTCTTCTTTTATTTTTACTATAACATCATTGATGAAACTTGTCATCTCTCCAGTGTTAATCAAGTCTTGTAAAATTTCATTTATTATTGTTTTGTCATATGCAAGCCCACCCATCTGGAAATTACATCTCTGTGGTGATATCATCTCCAAATTATACAAGCCTGCCTTCCACAGTGGCCACCTTTCTTGCAACATGTCTTATAGTGGTGCTGCAACCCTCCAGGTATTCTGTCTTTCACAGAGAAGATACTCCTATTCAACTTGGTCTTCCATGATAGAGTTACCCCTGCCAGTGTCTCAACACTGAAACCTCCACTCAGGGTAATAGGAGTTTTACCACTGAAACCCTGAGCATCTCCTATACTATCCGTTTGTCAGGAGTACAGTATGAAGTACATATATAGTACTAGCCAGATGTCAAAGCTAAACTTGACATTGCACACTTTTAACGTAACTGGTTCAGTGGCTGGTCTGTTTCTAACATAAATATCAAGAATGAAGGAAGTGGACTTAACATTTTTCTATTTTCTTTTCTTTTTAATTTATTGTCTTTTATTCTATTTTTAGAACTAGGATTAGGGTTAGAGTGACAAGATCACACTGTTACACAGCAGGTCACATCAGATGACACAATCACCAGTCACATGATGCATGGAAGGATGTAGAAAGTTCTAGAAAGATGACATTATATAATATGTGATACACATGGTTGTTTAGGGTAGGCTAGAAATAGCTCACACAGACTATTAGGTATTTGTATATAAGGTAGAAAAACCTGTACAGAGTTCTCTATTGAGTTCTCTTGTGTTAACCTAATACAAGGTTCTTTTCATTGACTAACTCTAAGGTCTTTGATTTGTAACACCGTTTGTATATAAGACTAGTAGTTATACTATAATTTGCTAGTCTGATAATCAACAAAGATAATTCTTATTGAACTCAATCTCCAGTGTTCAACAGCAACACACCAAATCAGCACTGGCTTCCATCTCAGACTTCTTTCTATTATCTGAAGTTGCAACCATGCAGCAGACAGATGGTGTAGCAGATAAGCTGAAGCCAAGGTCATTCCACAAGTCCACTCAACTCCAAGTCCATCCTGGTGTGAACTGCACCTGACAACAGTCTACTATATACTCTGAGTGTTATATTGACTAGTAGAGTCTATAGAGTTTTACAAACTTTTACAATCTCTAAGAAGTTCTAAGCATATTAGCTGACAAGTACAAGTGGCATTTACCTCTAGAAATTTCTGAGAGAACAGAATAAGATTTTCTATTGGGGCAACTGAAAAAAGACTACAGTGATATGGTAAAGTTGACAACTCTAGGGAAATCCTAAGTTGTATTGTTTAGATGACTAAGTAGATAACTCATCTTTAGAAAAATCCTAAGAGAATAGAATAGAGTTTCCTAGAGATATTCACACCAATCAAGTAGAACACTAGGTGGAGTATTTGGTAATCTAATTACAGAATTGTTATAAACTTAAATCCTTAGAGTTGGATAAAAGGACAAACTCTTGTATTAGAGTAAACACAAGAGAACTCGATAGAAAGCTCTTTACAAAGCAATCTACCTTATATACTTCTACATATGGTTCATGATAGGTATTGTGCATCCTACCCTAAACAACCATGTGTTAAGCATGAGGCCAACATGTGGTGTCCATGTTGTATGACATCACTTTGTTCTAGAACCTTCTACTTGTTTCTCTTACATCTTGTGATCAATGTTGTGACCATACCATCTGATGTGATGGTGTGACTGATCACTTCTAACTCTAACCCTAGAGTTTCAAAAATAGAAAAATGTAAAATAATTAAAAGAAAGAGAAAATAAAAAAGGAAAAAGGAAAATAAAATAAAGTCTATTATTTTATATCTTTACATTATCCCCCATTTAAGGTTTCTCCTCTAGAGAAACTGTCTTCCATCTTTTCCAGTTCCTCTCTAATTTCTTCAAGTATTCCTCCTCAAATTTTCCATTATTCCATCCATACAATATTCTTGCTGTGAATTTCCCTAGTAGCTCTCCCCTCCTGAAATCCTTTTCTTCCGCCATATCTATCTTTTCTTGCCTCCTTACTTCTGCATTCTTTCTTTCTTTGAATTCCTCCAATGCTTCCCTTGCATTTTCTAAATCCTTCTTCCTTTCCCATGTGTCACTTTCTACCATAAATCCTTTCTATCATACCAAGTACTTCTCTACTTCTCTTATTTTCATTTTGTTTAATATTTTCTCTACTTCCCATTCCTCAACTCTCTCCACTTCAATTGGTTTCCCTTCTTCCTTCTTCTGTCCTTTTACCTGTTCCCTATATCACACTATTTGGCTCATGTTGACTACTAGATGAATTCTCATTGAACTCGGTAATCGTAATTTTATTGCATTTGTTGATACTACCTCCTCTATCTCATATGGTCCCACATACCTTTCTACCAACTTGTGTACAGGTCTCTCTTTAAATACTAAGTCTTTTGTACTTAGCATCACTTTATCTCCCTTTCTCCAATCCTCTGTCTCTTTTCTTTTCTTATCTGCATATCTTTTCATTTCTTCCTGTGCCTTCTTCAAAGCTGCTCCCGCTTCCTCCTGTACCTTCTTCATTCTTTCCATAAATTCCATCGCCTTTTCCACCTTTTCTTTCTTTCATATATCCCCTCCCATTCTTACTTTTCTTCCATAGTTTGCTATGAATGGAGATACTTTTGTTGTTGAATGTACCTTATTGTTTATTGCAAACTCTGCTAATGCTAACCACTCAGGCCAATCTTTTTGTCTGTGGTCCACAAAGAATTGGAGATATTGTTCTAACTCCTGATTCATGCATTCTGTTTGTCCATCAGTTTGCGAATGGAAAGCAGTCGACAATTTTGTTTGGATACCCAACATCTTGTTTAACTCCTTGGTTAATTCTGCAGCAAACTGCAGTCCCCTATCTGACACCACACTCTCTAGTAAGCCATGCAGCCTCTACATATTATCTCTGAAGAGTCTTGCTAACCCTTCTGCTGACATTCCTTCTGTAGTCACTATGAAATGTGTTATCTTCGATAGCCTGTCACAGACTACTAAGATTGCATCTTTTCCTCCAACAACCAGTAATTTGGTGATGAAATCTACTGATATATGTGTCTATAGTTTCTCTGGTACTTCTCCCAATTTTAACTTTCCTACCATTTCCTCTGTCCTATTCTTTATCCGTTGACACAGATCACATCTCTCTGCGTACTATCCCGCTTCTCTTGTCACTCCTGGCTACCAATGATTTCTGGTAACCAGCTCCGCTGTCTTCCATTTTCCTCCATGCCCAGCCATCGGTACATCGTAGTGTAACCGAATGATTTCTGCCCTCAACTCTTTATCCTTCAGCACATACACTTTCTCTCCCTTCAATACCAATTTTTCTTTTATCTTCCATTCTTCCCCTTATATCACCTTTACTTCTACTTTCTTCATCTCCTCCACTATTCTAACTACCTCTTCATTCTTACCCCTAGCTTTTTTAATTTTTTCTATTATATCTACTTCTGGTCCTTCTATAATTACTTCTTCTAATTTATGAAGCCAATTGTCTTTAATAATTATTTGATTCTCGTTGTCCTTATCCGTACCTACTTTCTAGTCTAGTCTTCTACTCAGTCCATCTGCCTTTCCCATCCTCGTTCCTGGCACATGCTTTAAGGTAAAATCAAATAGAGATAGATACAAAGCCCATTGAGCTTGTCTTCTATTTAATTCCTGTGCTTTCATGAAATATTCCAAGTTTTTGTGATCTGTCCAGATCTCAAACTAGAATTGCGCTCCCTCCAACAAGTGCCTCCAACTTTCTAATCCCCTAATGATCACTAGCATCTCCTTGTCATGTATTTCGTAATTCCTCTCCGTCTCATTTAGGGACTTAGAGAGAAAAGCAACTGGTCTCCACTTTCCATCAACAGTACTCCTCCTGTTGCATAGTCCAAAGCATCTACTTCCATCCTCATTTTTTTGTCTAGGTCCAGTGCTGCTAGTACTGGTTCTTGCATAAATTTTTTCTTCAATTCCTCAAATACTCTTTTCTGTCTCTCTGTCCACTCCCACTTCCTGTCCTTTTTTACTATGTCATGCAACGGTCTCACAATAGATGTAAAGCCTTGTATGAATCAACAATAATAGTTCATCAATTCTAAGAACTTTTGAATGTCCTTGACACACTTTGGTGTCAGCCACTCCAATACTCTCTTCACCTTCACCTTCACCATCTTAATCCCATCTGGTCCTATTACCACTCCCAAAAATCCCACCTCTCTAACCTTCCACTTACATTTCTCTGGTTTCACATACAAATCATTCTCCTCCAGCCTTCTAATTACTTCTGCCACTATTTCATCATGCCCCTCTTCTGTCTCTGTTCCCACTATAATATCATTGATGAATGCAGCTACCTTTCCCATGTTGATTAAGTCTCTCAGCAACTCGTTCATCATTGCTTGAAACATTGCTGGTGAATTGGTCAACCCAAAAAACATCACTGTCAGTTCAAAGAACCCCTCTGGTGTGGTAAATGCCACCTTCCACTCATTTTCCTCTTTAATTCTCACATTATTATAGCCCTATCTAAGGTTTATCTTTGTAAAGACCTTCTTTGTCCCAATATTTTCCAAGACATCTGATATTAAAGAGAGTGGGTAGTTGTTCTTTATTGTCCACTCATTCAAATACCTGTAGTCTTGCACCATCCATTTCTTTTTATCCTTCTTTCCTACAAAGAATACCAGCACCGTTTGTGGTAACTTTGACAGCCAGATATATCCCTTCCTTAGTTGCTCCCAAATAAACTCCCTCACCTTCTCTCTTTCTTCTCTCAACAACAGATACACTTTCCCCTTTCTCAGCACAAACCCCTCCTTTACTTCTATTACATGATCCCACATCTTCCTTGTTGGCATCCTCTCAGATTGTTTTTTTCCAAATACTTTTATCCATAGATGAAAATTTTCTGGCACCAACCTTTTTGCTTCTGCCTCAGATCTTGCTGCCTCTTCTTCTTCATCCCAAATCTCCCACTCTTCTGCTACTTTCTTTACTTCCATCATCTTTCCCTTTTTCTGTTTCTTTTTCTTGTCTTTCTCTTCTCATTTCTTCCCTGCTTCTTCCTTTGCTTCTTCCTCCTTCTGTTTTTCCCACCCTGATTTCCCCTGCACTGGTCTCTACTGTTTCCCACATTCTTCTGGACACCTCATCATTTTTACCTCTCCTGTTCTCCAATTTATTTCTGGGTTGTGGTGTGCTAGACACAGCATTCTCAAAATCACTATCCACTTCTGTTCTCCTATCACGTCAATCTCTGTCCTCTCCCTATGTTCTTTGAAGTAGATATTTACTTCTACTGTATGCTCTATAGGTTCTTCTTTGTTCAGCGACCCATCTACATTCCTTACATTCATTGGCCTCTCCAACTTTTTCAACTTGAAACTCTGTTTCCTAACAAACTCTGAGCTCATGACTAGCCCAGTTGCTCTACTATCCAACAATGCTTCTACCATTATTCCTTCCTAAGTGTCTATTCTCTCTAATCCTATCTTCACTGTAACCTTTCTCAATATTTTTCCTTCCACCTTTCTTACTTCTATCCTTTTCTTAGTTCCTTCTGATTTCAACATATCACCATTTATTTCTGTGGCTAATATATTAAATTTATTATAAGAACTTAGTTAAGGGCTTCTAAGTTCTCCACCTCTTTTAAATGTCCTATTTGTTCAATGTTGCCCTCGAACATTCCTTCTTTATATTCCAGTCTCCTCCCCTGCTCTGCTCTTCCTCTTCTCCTATTTCTACAATGACAGGCCATATGCCTGAAACCTCCACATGCATAACAATTCCTTCTCCTATCTACCTCCATAGCATAAGGGTCCCTTTTAGGAGCCCCTATCCCCTGCCCTTGTCCTCTGATCACTACCACATTCATTCTTTTCACTTCTTCCATCGGAGCATGCCCTGTTGTCACCCGCTGAGGAGGCATTTCTTGCCTTCTCTGCTACACTAAGGGTCGTGGCAATACCTGTCTTTGCTCCTGCTTAGGAGTTTCTCCCCCTTGTTTCTTCTTTCTCTTTAACCTTTCTTCTTCTCTCCTGCTCTCTCTCCAATTTCTATCAAGGGCTGTTGCCCTCCTAAACTACTACTCAATAGAGCTAGGTTGATTTTCAGCCTCCATCAACTTCCTTCTTATTGCCCTGTTCATTCCTCTCTTGAACTCTTCCACCAATGGCCTCCCCTCGTACCCACTCTCTCTTGCTGCTCTCTTAAATTCCTGGACAAACTCCTCTATTGTTCTCTCTCCTTGTTCTAACTTTCTCAACTCTGCTGCCTTTACTGACTCCTCTTCTCCTCTACCAAATTTCCTCTTTAAACTTGTCAAAAATTCTTCTGCTGACTCATATTCTAGTTCTCCTGATTTCAACTTCTCCATTACATTCTCTTTCCACACATCTACTGCCCCTCCCTGCATATATGACAGGATCCACTGGATCTGCCTTTCCACAAACTCCTTCCTCATCTTCATCTTAATGTATAATTTGCAGACTATGATAAATCCTGCTACCTTTGATGATGTTCCATCAAAGATTTGAGGTTTTGCTACCTCAGCTTCTCCTCCTCATCTCTCTACCTCCCTTGGTACTGCTTCTCCCCTGACTCCTCCTGCTAGCAGGGCCTGAATTTGCACCTGTATCACTGCTAGCTACTCCTATTGTTGTTGGATAATTTCATGTAGGTTGATTTGACTTATGTTGTTGTAAGAAGGAGGAGAGTCAATAGGTGATGGTGATGATGGTGGTGGTAAAGAAGTGTATAATGGGAGTGTGGAACCTGTGCTGATCTCGCTCTCTGATTCATATTCTGATGAAGACAGATTCTCAGTAGGTGATAACAGGCCCTCTTCTTGTTCTGTCTACACCGTTTACTGACTACTTAATTTTTACCAACTACTACCTTAAGAAAAATGTAAACGATTTTGTCCTAAGAAGGACATTCTACTCTAAACAGTGTTTTAAGAACATCTGTTATTCCTTTGCATAGACAGACCACAAGGGGGCCTGTAGCACAAGGTTGATAATGGAAAAGATAACAAACATGTCCATAAAAGGTTATATGTCAGAAATGCACCAGTGGGCTTTGGTACAAACTGACGACTAGAATTCACCCTTCTCATTGGTATACCCCTTGAGCCTAAGGTCTGGCTGTGTCTTCTTAACTAAAGGACTGTGTTGTCCCTTGGTTGAGGATGAATAGAGAGTAAGAGTAAAGGGAGGGCTCAGTGTTGAGAAGTCCCAGGAAATGGAAATCGAGTTCTAATGTTATGAACTTAAATCCTTAGAGTTAGATAAAAGAACAAACTCTTGTATTAGAGTAAACATAAGAGAACTCAATAGAAAGCTCTTTACAAAGTAATCTACCTTATATACTTCTACAGATGGTCTGTGCTAGGTACTGTGCATCCTACTCTAAACGACCATGTATTAAGTATGAGGCCAACATGTAGTGTCTATGTTATATGATGTCACTTTGCTTCAGAACCTTCTACTTATTTCTCTTACATCCCGTGATCAATGTTGTGACCACATCATCTGATGTGATGGTGTGACTGATCACTTCTAACCCTAACCCCAGAGTTCCAAAAATAGAAAAATGTAAAATAATTAAAAAATGAAAATGAAAAATGAAAAAGGAAAATAAAATAAAGTCCATCATTTCATATCTTTACAAGAATGATGAAGTGGTATTGTGAGAAACCTTAGTAGAATTTTACTGAATATTGAAAGCTTATTGGTCAGTGGCTAAAAGAGATAGGTCAATAATTGTGAGGAGGTAAGCAAGGGTCCAAAGGGTTCAATAGTACTGCAGTAGGACATCAGTATAAATCTAGATTCCTACTACTTGTTTTAACAGAGGTAGGTGTTATCTATAGGTTGGGACAGATGTGACTGGATTGGGATGTGATATTATTTGAGTTTGGATAATACTCACTAGAATTATCTGCAAGTAGTATAGAAGACAGGATAGATGATGTATTAGATTAGAAGATGAGGTCAGAAGTAGCACTATACAAATAGAGTGACCTTAGCTTCAACAAAAGATATTGTATCTAGCCTAAACTTATTGCATAGTTATATTTTGGAAGAGAGAGCCTAGATGTACTTAGAGTGAGTATAGCACAATCTAAGTTAATTATCAGACTAGATAACTATACATAGTGGCTATTATTCTTAAATACAGGAAATATTTTCTAATAATACTACTATTGTGCATACTTTGGGTTGTCAAGTACTATAAAAGTTATTATTCAGAACTCTATGAGATTGATGAGGAATGAAGGGTTTGGTTCTTGAGTTGATAGGTGATTGGAATAAAGTGTAATCTGTACCAAAAGAGGATGGAAAAGGTGTAGATGTTGAATGGTATGTAACAATGTAATAATTTGTTGATATAAAACTCTGACCAAACTTTAAGCCTTAACAAGAAATATAATATACTGTAAATAGCACAGTAATGTCATAGACATCATGAATACATGCAAATAATCTCCATGATTCAGCACAAGAAGCTAAATTAGAAACCAGCTACTTAATACAAATACAATACTCACCTAGGATTTAGCTGAAGTTCTAGGTACAGATTGTTGTGGCAACCACTAGACACTCAAGGTCCAATGATCTTACTAACGAGTAAACCTCAAAGGAGAAGTATAATGTGGGAATTCACAAGAGAACTCAACAAGAAGTCTCTTCTTAATTAGAGTCCTATATATACAAAGTCCTCATGGTCCATGCTACTAATAATTAACCCTGCCCTTATGTCCATGCTTCTTCCTCATGTTCGCCTCAAGGCCACCATGT
>Ga0157367_1001110_pt1 | contig 12079 bp, 17 predicted proteins | sample AttbisABBM2_FD_113142 | JGI IMG/M metagenome (GOLD analysis project Ga0157367, IMG submission 113142) | Fungus gardens microbial communities from leaf cutter ant in Botucatu, State of São Paulo, Brazil - Atta bisphaerica ABBM2 | ecosystem: Host-associated > Fungi > Mycelium > Unclassified ...
AAAATAGAGAAGATATAAATAGTCGAAGTTTCAATAGATATGAATCAAGAAATCAAGAATGTTGGAAATAAAACTTAGCTATAGCTTGACTACGAAGTTTCAGTCTCCTCTGAGTAGATCAAGGCAGTATTTATAGAAAATTCGATCCATGCCGAAGTTCGGCTAGGTGTGGAATTTATTATGAATTGCTCAAGAAATTACTGGAGGAGTTTAGCGGTCGGCAGGGATCAAAAAATGATCGGATCAAAGTCGGGAGGCCGTTCCACCAAAGGACCCTCTCGATCGCTGAACATTTTATGTCTCTTTTCGTTCACTGAAGGGCTGCTGAGGGCCATGTGCCGCGATGATTACCTTGTTTGTCTGGAGACCATGCTGACTACCGGATCGCGGGGAAATCGAGACAAGACATACATAGCAGCCTCCGAGTTGTCAACATCACAATGATGATACTCCTTGGATAGGTGTAACGTCAAAGCTGGAAACAGCCGTCTGCGCTGAAGTTCTTCCTCAGAAGTAGTCATGGAACGTTTCTGTCGCATCCACGAGAATCACAGGGAAAAACTATTCACATGGCCATGTGAGGATCCCGAAACCAAGATCCCAGGTTGCATCCACTTCGTCGGGTAGCAAAAAAATTGCGTCTCTGAATATATATATTGTATAAAAACCCCCGAAACATGAGCGATCTTCATCTGACCATTCCTCCATCACAATCCCTAGTAGTCTTACGAAGATGAAATTCGCTGCTTTCCTGTCCTTGTTCCTCATCGCTGCGGCGGAGCCAATCTTTGCAGCTCCATATAACAACACTCGCCGCGCCACCGGAAATTTATCCAATCTCTTCCCCGTTTCTGGAGGCAAGCGTTGGACGACACTCACCGGAGCACAAGGTGCACTCAGCTTGAGCAATTCGACCCTTCGCCCGCAGAAGGTCACCAACCGATGCCCCTTCACATACGAGAACTCACCTGATGGGGTTAAATCACTCAAGGCACACTACCCTAAAGGCTCGTACAAGCCCAGCGTCGACCCTTGTGGCGGCGTGTCGTTCTACGCCCCTGGTCCCGCGAGCGTCGATCTCACCACAGCGAAGGAGGCACTCTTCAGTTATTCTGTTTACTTTCCCAAGGGCTTTGACTTCGTAAAGGGGGGCAAGTTGCCTGGTCTTTGTGAGTGATCCTTCACTTCACACCGTGGGTCCAAATTGCTCAATCATCACCAGACGGAGGCGATGATGCTTCCACAGCTGTATCTTGCTCTGGTGGTCGTCACGATACTACATGTTGGTCTGCTCGCCTGATGTGGAGGGCTGGTGGTGCCGGAGAGCTCTATCTCTATCTGCCTCCGTACGATGATTCCAGGTTTTCTGTGAACAAGAAGCTCTGTAGTTTACCAAACTCAGTCTGCGACGCTACGTATGGCATATCCGTCAACAGGGGGTCCTACACGTTCACCCCTGGCGGATGGACGACTATTGCGGAGCGCGTGAAGCTCAATGACGCAGGCCATGCCAACGGAGAGATCGAGCTTTTCGTTAATGGAAAAAGTGTCATCAAAGTTTCTGGAATCATTATTCGCGATGCAGATAAAGGTCGCGTTCAAGGAATGCAGGTCCAGTCTTTCTTTGGAGGTGAGTTTGTGCCAAATTCATTGAGAGCAGTGCGCCAACAGAGACTATAGGTTCCACCACAGATTGGGCGACGCCGATAGATCAAGATGTTTACTTTGCCAACTTGGGAGCTGAGATCATCTCGAACCTATAATAGAACCTTAATCTGTATATGGTTTTGTAACCGTCCTGGCGACTTGAAGCATTGATTGCCATAGTAGTAGTTTCGCATTTGCTTCGTATATATTTATTATCTTGCAGGGCTGGCCATATATTATTCAGTGATATGCGACAGAAAGCTGTAGCGGGGCGAGGGCGAGCAGGAAAGGCACATTGTCGGAAAATTAATGACAATGATCACGTGAGACATGTTGTTTTCTGTGCAATGATTCGTGCTCTCAGTTCATATCAATATCATATCAATATCATGGTACTGATTCAAATGAGATTTCCCTCATAATTGTTAATGCATTGCCACAGGTACCCCCCGCAGCTGTCCGCCGTTTGATGCGAGAGCTTGGTGACCTCGAGAAGAACCCTCCCGAAGGCATTCGTATTCAAGCAAACGAACAAGATATGCTGGATATTACAGGTATAATCGAAGGCCCAGGTATGCTCGCCGAAACACCTACTTTCAAAATTTGAGGGCCTACCATTCAATTTGATAACATAGAGGGTACTCCTTATGCTGGAGGCTATTTCAGGGTCAGGTTCAAGTTCACGGAGGAATTTCCTGCAGCACCACCAAAATGTGCGCTGCTGTACATTTCCCTGTTCCATTCGCCTAATTCTTGTCCACAGGTTGGTTTGCGACTAAAATATTTCACCCAAATGTTTCAAGCGCCGGCGAAATCTGTGTTAACACATTGAAGAAGGACTGGAAATCACAATATGGCATCGGTCACATTTTGGTGACAGTCAAATGCCTCCTCATATATCCCAACCCTGAATCTGCTCTGGATGAGGAAGCCGGAAAACTTCTCCTCGAGGATTACGAGAGTTACTGTGGTCGTGCTAGGTTGATTACGAGTGTGCACGCGACGCCGCGTGTCAGGCCTGTCGAATTCGACGATCCCGCTCCTGCTGAATCATCTTCCTCTGTTGTTGCCTCGTCCTCTAAGTCCATGCCAACGGCATCAATGACTCCCTCTACTATTGCTGCCTCAGTTCCCTGCACTATCACGACCACAAACACCTCACCTCTTTATTCCTCAGTTCCATCTTCTTTGATACCCGCTCCTAGTATCATACACAAATCTACTTCACCAGCTCCTCGGCCATATCCGCGTAAGGCTTCCCTTGCCGCAGAGAAGGAAGGCACCGGGAAAGAGAATGAATGCCTTCCTTCACCCTCCCCTCTCGCTATAGCAGACGCAAACATCGGTGGAAATGTGAATCTGACGGCTGGAATGGGACTCGGTATTCTGAATAGTGCAATGCCAGTTGGGACCACGAAAACTGTTAAGAGAGCCGCAACAGGAAGCGTTTCTATGAATGCCGAAAAGAGGAAGAAGGCCCTGAAGAGATTGTAAGGGTGTGTATCTTCGTTCACTGATGACTGGGCATTCATTGGGCGTGTGTATCGCGTGTATATCTCTGGGTCTGTATTACGGTGGAGTGGCAGATACTAGTACTTGTTTCGTGTAGAGATCTACTTTCTATTCCATTGTTCTATCGTATTGCATAATCACATTCATCTAGGCATGTCTCTTATCCTAGGATATCGGTTAGGGATCATGAATGTGAAGCGGCCTTGGTGCAGCTGACAAATAATAATAATCACGGAGACTGCCTGTGTTCTCCTCTCCTCTCCTAGTATTTCTTCGAGCTGACCGCCTACTCATACTTATCTATAGGTTAAACCAGACGTCATAATATTTACCATGCAACAGCAGTCAGTATCTGGTCACAGCCGGTTCATCATCAGGACGTGAGTAATTCATGCGTGCTAAGTGTATAGGTCCATTAATCTGATGTTAGTACCGACGTATTGCAGGACATGCGCATTAATGTATATGAAGAAAATTCCGCGGATATGCCTGTATGGTACAAGGCGAGTCAAAACCAATTTAAGCCAGTTCAATCCTGAACGGGTATGCAACTCACTAGGAACGGTTTCTTGGTGACGATGAAATAATTGAACAGCTCGTTGTGAGCCTTCTCGATTTTCTGTTTTATTGAGTACTGGAAGTCTGATTTTAAGATCAAGCACAATCAGACATCTCGAGTATGTTGGACGATTCACCGGCCTTTCCGGGGTTGGTACATACGTCTACGATCACCAATATTCCCGTCTGGAGCGTTCATACCCCTGACGCCAGTCCCACAAACTTCTCCTTATCATGTCGATGCGTCGCTCTCATTTTCTTCTCGGACGAACCCCACCTCTCCCTCACCTGGTCAGCCGGAACTAGTTCAGAGAAGTCTGGCGTTTCGGAATGACAGCAGTCAAACAAGTATTCATTCGTATCCCCCTACACCAACCGCCACGTATCTCAGACCTCTGAGTGCTACTTCAGCACTGCTCAAGGAGGAGACAAGCACGCAAACCCAAATAACACAATTTATTCTTGCACCTATAGGTATCCCGTCGATGAGGCAAAGCCCAACTCAGCAATCCGTCTTCTTCCGTGCACTTTCAATGTTAAAGTCTCATAGTCCGACGTATTCGAACTCGTTTACGCTTTCTCGTGTGCCATTGAACACACCACTGTCTCCTCCACCACCTTATACAATCAATTTGCCTGCAACCGACGCATCTCGACCAACGGTGAATTTCTCGCAGGCGCCAACTTCAAGCTCTGCTACAGCTACGAGTGTGGTACCGCTACACGCACCATTGCTCATATTCCACGATCAGACACCTGTCTTGACCGTGCGACTGTTGACAGGGCTGTTGGAAATCGAAAAGACGGAAGAGGTGTTGCTGGGCGTTGATACAAGTTTCTGGGTTGCTGTTGCTCTGACTTACCTAGAGTTTTTGCAAGAGCGCGAGGAAAGTCCATTTTCCTTCAAATTCCTGTCCATAATGACATTGAACGTTCTAGAGCTATCTCGCAGCTACAAATGATTAATTCATGGCCTGCGGATCGAATGCAGCAGTCAACAAAGATGTTGACAAGGGTGGAGAATATTTGTACCTACGACAAACATGATAATGTATTGTAGTAGAGCATATACGAATGGACCAAGTATTAGATACTGTAAACTATAACCGGCCTGAGGACCGGTCCGAGCGCTGATGGGCATAAAAGATGAGTAATTTTACCCCTCCTACTTCGGATCCTTGGAATTGGAGAAGAACGTTGTGGGCATCCTCTACCCTCCTAAAGGTGATGAACGTCTTGCCTGTGGGCTGACCTTCATTATCTTTCACTATTGTACTTATAAGTTTTGATGTTCAAACTTGGAATCAACACGTACTAAAATGTATTTTCGAAATGCGGGTAACGTATTTATGGAGCCATGCGAGCACCGAGGCTTCATCACCTGGGAAGGGATAGTTGGCCACATGGAGAGTGTTATTGGGTCTTATGTTGTCGTGGTCAGGGATCCATGCTCTAGGCGGGTTTTTGGCAAACTCGATGCGGATCAATCTCTCCCTCAACAAGAAGGGTTCTTGCTGAGACGATTCAAACACTCGGTTTGCTTCCTCAGGAGTCGAAAATTCCAAAAAGGCACGCCCGCTTTTCAGACCCCTGTCATCCCTAGCTGAACCAGAGATACAATGTGAGTCGAAATACAAGAGCTCGATGATGTATGGACAAAGCATACGGAAATGTATTGATTTGACCGTGCCATATTGTCTGAACACTTCGCAAACCTCCTCCGCGCCGGCCCTCCAGTGCAAATTTGCAATCCACAAAACAGAACAATTTTCAGTATTGGTTGACTCCGATGTGTCTTGTGTCTGCCTCGACGAGGTTTCCTTGACACCTCCAGAGGGGTCCGGCTTGTCTGCTACTGGGAGCTGTTCTTCCTGGAGACTAGCACGAGACAAAAAGAGTGCTCGTTGAGTTGTTATAACAGTGTGTCTCTTGCACTGCCTACTCGGTGAGAAAAAGACACGGGGGAAGAGTGCAAGACGCGCTTGCTGGCGAAGAAGGTTGCCAAGCATGGAAAGGGAAAAATGTTATGGCTAGGGACGGATACCGCAAAAGTTGTTTCTTGTCACGTGATGATAGAGCGATCAATCAGTAACTTCTTCAGAATTTTACTCGTAAATAAAGATGGTCTTGAACTAGTTACCAGGACAAAGCAATGACAAGGCAATCTCGGTGTTGTCATTGCTTGTCATCAAAGACTTAAGCGTCGCGCACCGAAACCTTCAATGTCCTCGTATCGAGAGAAATGTTTTGAGGTTATGCGCTCATTCCTGAAAGGCAAATATCGAACCTGCCGGAGCAAAATTTTATCACGTCTTCCAATTCTCTACTGATATCCGATATCATCTGTACTAACAGGGCTACGTCGACCCGCGTTACGGGCGCATGACAGGTCACTATCAGCCAGGAGAGGCCAGCATGCATTTCGAGGTACATGTCGGTCAGCACTGTGAAAGCACAAGGTGTTGACCATCCATCTAGTGTTAGAACCCTACATGTCTTGTAATGAGGTCACAAGCTGTCGCCTAGAGAATTGCCGCAGCGAAGACGTCTCATAGTATGGGCTCGCCATTTGTCGCTCGCCATTTGTCACTCGCTCACTGGCAAAGATGTCCAATGACTCACCAATTGACCATGACCTATTGGTAGTATAAGTGCAGGAACTTATCATGCAAGTTTTTTGCTTGCTTCTTGCCTACCAGTTCAAAGACCTCCGTTCCCTTGTATGGTGAACAGAACTCGCGCAGGAAGTAACAGAATTCTCCTTCGCTCAATACACTTCGAGGTTCGGCATATCACAGCCTCTTCTATCCATAAATCTTCAAACTGATAACTCGACCTTCTGACTCTTTACAATTGCCTGCCTAACCTCCTCGTCGGCCAACGCAGGCCCAACCCACTCCTTCAAAAATATATCCACTTGTTCTGGTGCTCGGCCGATAAAGCTTTGAGGATTCAAAAGTACATCAAGTTGATCTTTAATCGGGTCAAAGTAGCTGTCCTTCTTAATCCGTTCAATGAGATCATTCTCGAGTCCGAGCTGCTTGACTTGGTATCCAGCTTCTTGCGACAGAACCTTTTTGGCATGTCGATATTCATGAGCCACTCAAATCAATTGAAAACTCACCCTAATTTTTTCATGGGCTTCTTGTCTGTCACCACCTTTTTTGACCGTTGCCATGATCACATTCTCAGTGGCCATGAAAGGCAACTCCTGAGAGATGCGACGGGCGATGACCTTTGGATAAACAACAAGTCCTTCGGATACGTTCTGAAGAGTAGATAAAACGATATCTGCAGTGAGGAATGCTTCGGGAAGGGTGATTCTGCGGTTGGCGCTATGCAGACAATACATGAACTTTTTTACTACACAAGTAATAGAAAACCTGCCTGTCGTCAAGGGTACGTTCAAACCATTGTACGCTGGAGGTCATCAGAGCATTTTGGTGCAGAACCATGAGATGGCGAGAAAGACTACAGACACGCTCAGAGCGCATAGGGTTGCGTTTATACGCCATGGCTGAGCTTCCTATTTGGGTGGACTCAAAAGGTTCTTCAATTTCCTACATAGCGAATTAACGAAGCCTTGTCATGGAAGGACAGGAGACACAACCTTCAGGTTTGCGAGGAGCCTCAAGTCCGTAGCAATTTTGTGTGCTGTGGCACCAAGTGAAGCTAAGGGAGCAAGAACATCAATGTCTATTTTACGCGAGTAGGTCTGTGAAGTGACAGGATAGGCGTAATCGAAGCCAGAGAGTTGAGTGACAAGCTTGTCCAATTGTTCGACCTACAACAAGGCCCAGATCAATTAATCTATCATTTCGTCCATAGGGACTCACCTTCTGGTGATCACCATCAAATAAAGACAAAAAGCTGGCCTGGGTACCAGTCGTACCCTTCACACCTCTGAAACCAAGATCATCCCTAATTCTCTTCATATTCCTTAAGTCCCACAGCAACTCCTGAATCCAAAGAGTTGCGCGTTTTCCAACAGTGGTTAATTGTGCAGGTTGGAAGTGAGTGAAACCAAGAGTTGGAAGAGCGCGATGTTCCGCTGCGAAGACGGAGAGACGCGAGATGAGAATACCCAGAGAACGGATAAGATAAGTGAGACCGGTGCGAAGGAAAATAAGATCGGCATTGCTATTTCGGACTATTAAAAATGATGATTGGAGGTGCTCGTAAAACTGACTCAGTCACGTAACAAGATGTAGCCCCAAGGCTGTTTGCTGCGAGTAAGATGGGGGTCGAAAATCACGGTCAGAGGACATACTGAATGATACCCGCAGCGGCAGGTGCAACCTTTCCAAATGTATGAACGTGAGCCATGACATCATGTCTACGCTTTCTCTCCTCGACAGCAGCAATCTCGAATTGTTCAGGTGTCAGATCCTTCAGCCATCATGAGCCGGAGATTATGGTCGTTTCTGGTGATGGAGGACTCACCAGGTTGTTCCTCATCTGAACAAGTGCTTCTTCCGAGATCGGGAGCCCTAGTTCCTTTTCTGCGATGGCAAGGTTCAGCCATAACTGCCTCCAAGTACGGAAACGCATCTGTTTTTGGAGTAATTGGGGACATAATGAGTGAGTTATTTTTGCGGGCCTTGGTTTATCAAACTAACAGCGGGAGAAAAGAGATTCGCCATTTCTTTGCTCGCATAGCGGCTGAGATTTCACTGTCAGTTTACTGCCTTGTAAAAAAAACTGTTCAAGAGCTTATACTCACCTAGATAACGGTGTCTGATATGTACCATAATCTTCCATTCCCGTGATGATTATCCGTCCTTCCGAGTAGCGAAAGGGTAATTGGTAAAGAAACAATAATATCGTAATCGAATAATATCGTAATCGGTGTCAATCTGATTGATATTCCTGATTTAGCACAGATTATCATCTGACGTTTATCATAGTGTCATTGCCCACTATTAAAATTGTCGGAAGGACAAATGTATAAGACAAGTTAGGGGAGTAGTAATACAAAGACCCGTATACTCATGCAATGACAAAAGTAAGGAAAAGCAATTCCATTCTTGTCTTGTTCCAAAATGGGGTAGATGTGGGAGGATCGTAGCAGGAAATGAGAATAAGGGAGGCCGGAGCCGCTGATTCGCTGGGAACGTACCTTGTACAAATGATAAGTGGTGCTCGCCTAGCGTGCATGGAAATCAACATCACGAAAAAGATCCATGGATCAAGGCATCCCAAGCGCTTTTACCCTGGAGAGTCTGAATGAACTTGGCTCTAGGTGCTCCGGATCTTCCAAGTCCATCTGGGTACTGTTGACATAGGACCTGGTCTGGGCTTCCTGTTCTGTTAGTGGTCGAGGCTGCAGACAATACAGGAACATCTCCGGGAGGAAGCACACTCGGAGAAGGCAACCTATATTCTCCAGTGTCCGTTATCATTGGTGACGGATATGCTGGTGGAGCAATAGTAGGGTGTAGCCGGGGACTCGTGCGGGGAGAAGGGGCGTTAGAGGGGCTACGGGATAAACTACGGAACAGCTGAGGAGGAATAGGAGGAGGAGAATGGCGCTGAGGAGATGACGTTGACGTTGGTGCCGAGGACGATCCGTCTGTGCTTGGTGCATCAACTTGTAATTCCTGTTGCAAAATTTGTTAGGCTAGTCTGCACCAACATTAACACTAGGACTGACCACACGAACTAACTTAGACGGGGGGTGCGAGGGATGATGATGGGGATGGGGTAGATGCCTTGCCCAGGGATGCTCCTGAGAATTGCTAGCATCGAATGAGAGAGTATGGGTCATGACTGACGGTGTTGCTGGAGTGTATGTTCCAGAGGAGCCGGAAAATGAATATGCAGGGGTGGTGGTGCCCGAAGAGGAGCGTGAACCGGGTATGAAAGGGCGTTTCTATTCGACGATAAGCAGATTCCTTGGTTTGAGAAAATACTTACGGGCGTCAATATGCTTCCCAGAGCAAGCCTCAGAGCCTCGCGGTGGTGGGGATTATACTTAGTTCGAGAGTCGCAAGATGGGTCATGTAGTGGGTCATGATGAGCCGGAGATGGGTACCTGTCCGTGCTTGTTCTAGACGATCTAAGCGGGTCAACAGAGGGCGGTCGGCTGACTTGAGTTGGCTGCAGGTATCACAATAAGCCAGCGCATTTGAGCGGATTATGCGATGAAAAGAAATGCTGTAACAGCTAGATATTGGAAAGCCACAGACGGCGATGCAAGGGTCAAATGTGAACAGGAGAAAGTACAACATACCATGGGGACTCTGTCGAAATCACGACTAAAACGTGCGGTCAAGGATAATCGGATGAGCTGGGAATAGGACCTGCAGGCTATGTGAATGATAAGGACACCAGGACCAAAGGCCAGATCCATAAATGGTCCTGGCCCAAATTCCCTTGCAAATTCCCTTGCAATCTAACATAGGGTGTCACGCGCTTTGGTAGTATGTGTGACGAAATCTCCTGCAGCCCATGCTTTAAAGAGCTTGACACCTCCTAGTTGTTCATACATTTACCATGCTGAAGGCTCACTATACAGATGCGTCTTTCAAGAAGACTAAAACCGTTTCCGGTCGTCCGGAAGTGACTGAACATGATATTAATGATGAAACTTATAAGTACCCACCGCCAATGTTTTGGGTAGTCTGATTGACACACATACAAGGTCTGCAGAACATAAATCACAGTATCAGACAACATGAGAATTTAGGTCTGAAAGAAAGCCATCTTAGAAAGCCAACTGAGTGACTCAGGAAGCGGAGCTCGCTGAAACCCTGCAGGATCCCTCGATCCACTCTTAAAAAAATTAGTCGATCACATGTTAGCGACATTTTGTTCATCTGTTCACTCAGAGACGACGAGACCGTGTTAAATTATGTGCAAACTGTGCTAGGAAATCATACCAGTTCGTGTATGATGTGATTGAAATGTCAAATGATTCTGGCTGCACTTGCCTTTCATCCAGATGCGACGGTCCCTGCGGACGTAATCGCTGTGACCATTAATAGCTTTCCACAGAAGCGCCGAACCTTCTCACAAGGGGTTTGGATAGGTCAGCTGCTTAGTGCAACATATGATTCGAGCCCGGGGGTATAACTAGATTTCTAGATTTCACCTTTCGCGTCAGAAAGAGCCTGATCCGCTGAGTCATTCCCTCTAGTAATAGAGAAGGCCGTTGCTAGAGCTTGGATCTGAACCGATGGCCATATAGACATAAGCATATCAAAATAACGTGTGGGAGATGGTCATTTATTTTGTTCACGTCCGCTTAAGTCAGTCTTCCCAGCTTCCCCGGCAACGAGAAGCAATATACTATTACAGAGCAGTTTGTATTATAACATATATCCTACATGTTACATTAATGTAGTGTGACATGTAACATTTTATACAAGTCTATTTTTTTTAAATCAACGATTTATTACACGGAGCACGTAGGCAGGCCGTGGTAGTTACATCGTAACTACATTACATAGGAGCAAACAACAGGTAATAGAAAAGAAAAGCAAAAGAAAGATAAGAGAAAAAGAAAAAGAAAAAGCTACTGACTGCTATACTAAGTAATACTCTCTCCGAATGAGAAAGCATTCTTGTTGAACTCGAGGAACAACGTAAAATGACTGATGGTGTCGCATCTCGGATTCCAATAATTGTTAAACCTCCTACACTCATGGAGGATATGATGCCTTGTCTCTATAGGGTAATTACCACATGGACAACTGAAGTCTTCACTAGGGAAGAAGCAAAGGTGATATTCCCCTATCGGGGCATAGTGCAGGTGGCTCTAGGGCATAAGGAATTCGAGTGACCAAAATACTTGATCCAAGAACCTCCTTTTGCATAAGAAGGTTCTATAGGGCGAAGATCATTATCAAGGAGATCAAGGAAATGTCTACTTTTGTTGTCTGATGCTTGAAAAAACATTTTCCCTTGTTTGAGTAAATCATCACATTCACTCTTCCTATTGAAATCCCAAGAAGATTTGCAAGGGAAAAGTGGAGTAAGATTGAACTCTTTAGTTTCTTTATTAACTAAAGAATGTAGTGGCCATTTTCTATTGCTTGGACAATCCCAGAAGTCAATGGAATTGGAGAGATCTTTATTAAAGAATTCCCTCAGCTCTTTTGATATAGCAATTGTCTGAAGTTGGTATGGAGGGGTCAAAGAATCAAAGATATGATATACCACATGAATAACAATGATGCAAGATACTCCTGGGATTTGAACTGCCTGATTGATACCACATCTAATAGTAAACAGTTCAGCTTCCATAGATGTAACATTGACAGCATGATGAATCATTTTCTTGATAGGATTTAAGAACAAATTAATATGTGTGATGGAAGTAGAGACATTGTTTTTAATGCTAGCTGTTATGATCACAAGA
>Ga0157367_1001111_pt1 | contig 12077 bp, 12 predicted proteins | sample AttbisABBM2_FD_113142 | JGI IMG/M metagenome (GOLD analysis project Ga0157367, IMG submission 113142) | Fungus gardens microbial communities from leaf cutter ant in Botucatu, State of São Paulo, Brazil - Atta bisphaerica ABBM2 | ecosystem: Host-associated > Fungi > Mycelium > Unclassified ...
CGCTCGGCCATCCGCTCGGCGCGTCGGGCGCGCGTCTGGTCACGACCGCGATGTACCAGCTGCATCGCACCAACGGCCGCTTCGCGCTGTGCACGATGTGCATCGGCGTCGGACAGGGCATCGCGATCGCGATCGAACGCGTGTGATCGCGTGATGCGGTGAAGCGCGCGGCATGCGCGCCGCTTCACCGTGTTTCCTTTTCGAACGATGTGGCCGCGCGCGATCTTCGTGCCGGCCAAATCGTCATTCAGCGGGCGAGGGTTGCGCGAGGCGCGCGGCGAGCGCGTCGATGTCGGTGTCCGCGAATACCTCTACGCCGTGCTGGCGCAGCGGCGCCGCCGTCACGCCGGCGCCGGCAAGCCGCCGGCCCGCAAAACTCCCGTCGTAAATGAAACTGCTTCCGCACGACGGACTACCGGGACTGCATTGCGTTTGACCGGCCAGCCCAGCATTGGCCACCCTGCTGGCGTCGACCGACCGTCCACGAGCGATGGCTCTATTGATTTCACGCTTGCCGTCGAAACCCGTCAGCCCAGCTGATGCGACTAGGCGCCGCTTCGCGTGTCTTGCACGCTTCGGCCCCGACTGCACGTACTGGTCCGAGCGCCATTCCGGAAACAGCGCACACTACTCAATGAGCTGGGACAATCAGCGCGCTTGGTGAATGCAGATAAGGGGAGCTAGTTACACTGATCGAACGCAGGGCAGAAAGCCGGTCGCAAAGGACGTGGTCAGGCATTCGACGCGATCCGTCGCCCCTCCTTCATCATCTCTGGGCCCGTGAAGGACATGAAAAGCTTGATCCAGCAATAGGCCCTGCTTGAGCTCGGGATCTAAAACCGCCAACGTCGACGATTGCCCTCTGAAATCTCGAGGTTATGAACACGATTCGTTGTTAACAGAGGCACCGCCTCGGTCGTTGCGCATAAACAGCACCGTGGCGCTCGCAGGATTTATGCAACTACGCCATTGCGAGCACAACTTGATACCGTTAGACTTGGCACAATGACTGTGTGAATCGAAATTTCAGCGAGGGTGTTCATGAAAGTTGCATATGTACTAGCATCGACGAATCATGGCCCACTCATCGTTAACAAAAATGACGAAAATCATAATCAAGAATACGGAACATATGGTGTTGGCTGGAATCTTCTGGAGACTGGCAGCTTTTACCAGAGCGACATCGAATTACTCAAGGCGGTCTTGCAAATAAAGAAAAAGAAGAATACAGGCAGAAGACCAACTGTTGCAGTTGACTGTGGCGCCAATATCGGCGTGCATACTATCGAATTCGCTAGGGTACTCGACGGAGTGGGCAGTGTAGTCTCAATCGAGGCACAGCGCCCCATTTATTATGCGCTGTGTGGAAATATCGCCATCAACAATTGCTTTAATGTCGATGCGCGAAACGTCGCCGTTGGTGATTCGGATGGTTCCCTGCGTATTCCATTCATAGATTATCACAGGAAGTCGAGTTTTGGCAGTTTGGAGTTGATTCCGGGCGATGGAAATGAAAACATTGGTCAAAGTGTCAACTATGATTCCGGATATGAAATTCCTTTAATTTCGCTCGACTCGCTGAACCTCAAGTGTATTGATTTGGTAAAGATCGACGTAGAGGGCATGGAAGATGCGGTGATATGTGGCGCAGTTGAGACGCTAAAATCGACGCGCCCTGTAATGTTTATTGAGAAAATAAAATCAAACTCCGATAAAATGTTCCAGACATTGACTAACTTGAACTATTGTTTGCTTGATCTCGGCCCCAATGTCTTGGCTATAGCAAGCGATGACTCCGCCTCTCTTGAAATCTGTGAATTGGTAGGTCACCATTCCTGATCGGCCAGCATCGTTAATTCGGAATCGGGACGAGACAGAGATGAAGCGTGCTTTATAAGATGCGTTTCGTACGGCAGTTTGACTGTGAAAATCGCCCCCTTTCCGACATCGCTTTCCACGGCAATACTACCTCCCAAGACTTCGACTAGGCCGCGCACTACGGCCAGTCCCATACCATACCCACTGACCTGTGAGTTATCGTTGAGCGGACTTTGGTAAAACGGCGAGAACAGAAATTCAATCTTGTTTTTTTCTATTCCGATTCCCTCGTCGATGACTTGGATCGTTACGCCATTACCGTGGAACTGAGGAAAAATAGAGCATCGAATCTGAACCACGCCACCCGACGAGTACTTGATCGAATTTTCAACAAGATTGTCCATGATCTGCTGGACGCGCTGCTCATCCGACAGGAACCTTGTTGTTGGTCCGTCGAAATTCGCTTGCAGACGAATCCCTTTTTCGCTCGCCTTCGGTTTGAAGCGACGAATGACTTCACTAGCAATTTCCTGAAGATCTACGGAGCAAACGCGAAGATTGATCTTGTTTGTTCTCAGTCGCAGATAATCAGTCAGATCTCGCATATGGGTTTCGATATGCTTCACTGCTTGGTCGATATTTGTGACTGCGCGCATGAGTTCCCGGCTGGTGGCGTAGTGTGAAATGTTCTCTGTTGCCGATACGATTGTTTGCAGCGGATTGCGTAACTCATGATTAATTGATGCGAGAAACACCTGCTTCGTATGTGCCACTTGCCGCGCGGTTTGAAGCGTCTTTTCCAAATCTCGAGCCGAACGCAAAAACGTGAGAATCGCAATAAAAAATAATAGCGAAACACCGATATTACTATAGAGCAAGATGCTTCGATTTCGCAATGTCTCGGCAAGGTGGGCATCGCGCCGCCTGACTTCGGAAAGCCCGACGGCACTGACAAATCGATCGTACGCGGTGACGAACGCGGTAGATTCCTCGATCAAGGCGTTCGCTATCCTTTTCCCGTCATTGGGAAGTTCGTCCATTAATGCGTCCATCTTCAAGAATGATCGTTGGAGATCGTCAACCGTCTCTGAGTATAGCGGCTGTTGGTAGGCCGATTTAGTTGTTTCGGAACGCTGCGAAATCACAAAGAATTTGGAAACCAGAATCTCGTAGTCGAATCGCACTTTGCCAAGATTATTTTTCTCGCCAATTTTGTAATTGAGTAACGAGCTGCGAAATTCATCTGAGGCAATTCGAAATTGCGCGACTCCCCAATAAGGATTTTCCGTGGGGCCAACGATGTCGTAAACGGATTGAAATCGGATGATATAAATAATGAAAATCATCCAGATCAAGAATAATGAAATAATCGCCGGCATCAAGTACTTGGAATTGAGAAGCATGCTTGTTTTAGTGGTTTTCATTTTACAATGATAGCCTTGATTTGACGTATTTCTCGAGTTGCATAGTCTGAGGTTCTGAGAGATTTCTCGTTTCGATCCAGGGGATAGACCAAAAAAAGCGGACCGAGATCTCTCAACTTAAGGGGAACTCCATCTCTCGTGTAGGCCAATAGGGGATGAAAGGCCTCAATATCCGTAGTCGGAATGTCTCGAGAGACATAGCCGTCGTACGCAACTATGTCTAGTTGAGTGCCGCTCGCCTTCACATGGTCAAGTACATCCTCGAGAAGCGGGCCCCGAAATTTCGCGGTCGGTGTCCAAGGCGTCGACGTAGCGATCTCGTGCTGAGGCAGAGACAGCAGCGTGCGCTCGTCGAAGTAATACGTTTGTCCGTCGGATGCATTTCGAATCTCGATCTTCCCGGATACGGTCAACGCGAGCGGCACGATGTCAGCATTACAAGCCGCACTCGTCGCGAGAGCGATGCAGAAGAGCATTAGCACCGCCTGCAACTGCCTAGTAACCGAGCCTGACAACAGAGACGGAATCATGGATTTATCGGTTGCAAAATGGTTCGAGCGCGGCGGCGATGACCGGAGCGCGTGCAGGTTTTTCATACGGACCAATGATTCGATAGGTCATCATCATTTCTGCAATTGAATTCGTATGTTCGGCATGTCCCATGTATGCAGTCAAGATAATGATCGGGGAACGAATGTTGTGCGTGTCTCGGATCGCTTCTATGCACCGTCTCGCGGTTTCGTGTCCTATTAACCAGTCGAGGATGAAGCCACTAAAGCAAGTGTTCTCTACTGCGGCAAGAAGCGCATCGATCGAGTAGAACGGTACTGTTGAAAAGCCTCGCTTGCGCAATGAGCGGGCGAGTTCGTCTGCTGCGTCTGAGTTGTCGTCGAGGATTGCGACCGCCGGGACGTCTAGCGCAGGGCGCCGTCCATCGATCTCGATCTTCTCGACCCGGTAGTGCATGCCACCTGGAGCATGTTCGGCGCGATGTATGTGCCACTGATTATCCGTTCGTATCGCTACGAAAGCAGTCGAAGGATCCCCCGCAATAGTCTGTGAACCAATCCGGGCGGTGCAGGGTAATTCATCATTGCCGATAAAAAAAATGGAATTTTGACCGAAACAATTCAATTTCTCGGCATCACTGACATCTTGAAATAGATCGGCGGGCGAAACGTCAAATGCCGATGCAATCTCGCGTATCTGGACGAGTGTCCACGGGCTTTCGCCCTTAATTTTCCGATGCGCCTGCGAAGGGCTCAGATGTAAGTACTCGCTGATGGTCGCAGCGTGGCGACGCCTCGGGATGCCGTTTCTTTCAAAGAGACTTCGCACCCGCTCAGCGATCAACTGCGCATCGAAATCAGACTGAATCCCATCCAAAGGCTTTGAATCTGAAATCATTATTTCTCATCCAGAAAAATTGCACGCCACGCAATTATTTAGTTGAAAAAGTCACTTGACACCACTTTTACAAGATACTATCGTCAGACCAATCGCATGCTATTCCATGATGTGCCCATGTTGCAAGTAGATATCGCATACGCTGCAATTTAATGATTGCGTCACATGCAACGATGAGGGGTGAAAACCAATTTATCCAGTTGTCCGCAGCTGCCGGGGAAGTCGTTGCTGAAAATATTGTGACTGAACTGTGCTGAGAATCGTTTCAATTGGCTTGTCTCTTGGTGTGGGTTGAAATTAGATCAATGTCGGCGGTGAGATTTACTCTCGGGCGGTTTGATCGCTTTTTCTCGGACCAATGGATGTTTATATCGATGCGATATCCATGGTGCACTGTTCGAATTTGCCACGGATCGAAGGGAGTGCCGGGTGTGTTTGTGTGTTTTAGTATTAATGGCTAAACAACTGGTCAATTATATTAATGGATGCGAATTCTTCTGTAAAAAACGAAGATTGTCTGCAATTCGACTTGAACCCAAACTGGACCTTTGTCACCGCAACCTATGATTCGGGCATCGGTGGGACGTTGTTGCATAAATCCGGTGTGAGATCGAGGTGGAGTCTTTGTCCATGATTTCAGGCGATGCGCATGGACTGTGGGCGGGCGAGCTCAGTCACGTGATTGAGCGCGCCCACGCGGATTGCGACCTCGGTCGCCTGCGAGTCAATACGCGGCGCCCACGGGCGCCCGATGAATCGAGGCGCTATTGCGAACGATTAGCAGGTGGAATTCAGGCGTTTGTGCGCGGCGAGAGAGCGTCGTGTAGTTCGGTACCAGCAAGGTGGCAAAAGCCAGATCGCGCTGGCTTTGTGCAAAGCCCTGCAGGGCGCGCTGCGGCAGGCGAAACACAGACGGCCGAGCAAGGTCTGAATCAGTGCATCGTTGTACAACCGTGGACGATCGCGGGTCGGCTCGACGTCGGGCATGCTTGCAAGGGCGGTCTCGTCGATCCACATCGTTACGTTACCTCCGTTGATCAGGCTGGCGTTGTACGGCGCCCAGTTTTTGATGCGGTAGCGCGCTTTCGGCTCATACGTCCTTCTGCTGTCCCCGCACATCTTCTCGGCAAAAATCGAAAATCTACGCAGGAGACCAAATTATTAACAGAGATATCGCCCCGGTCGTTGTGCACAATCGTAACCGCGAATCTCGCGAATTTATGCAACAACGCCTGTTGGCTGCGAAGCACTGAGCGAGTGAGCTAATGATGAAGCGCAGTGTTTTAATTATTGTCGCAACGGCCTTTATGTCCGTCGCCTTCGGCTACACGATGCCGCTGCTGGCGCTGACATTAAAATCTGCTGGCGCAACACAGACGCAGATCGGTGTCAGCGCATGCGCACCATCACTTGCGATTATTCTCACGGGATTTAGTTCAAGACGATTGATTGAATTGCTCGGATATAAAAAAATACTCGCGTTTAGTACGTTAGTGTTGTGCGCCGGGCTCTTTATCTTGGAGCAAAGTAACAACCTGTATGTATGGTTTGCCGTCAGAGCCTGCATAGGCGCGACCAATGGGATGCTCTGGATTGCCTTGGAATCCCTTTTGAATCACTCGACACCTGCCCTCATCAAAGGGCGGGTAATTGGGATTTATGCGGCGGCAACGACTTTCTCCCTGGCCATGGGATCCATGATCCCAATCGATACGGCCGCACTCGAACGCGCCTTTTTCACGTCCGCATTGTTATTTTGCATTGGCGTAGCGATATGTTACCTATCGGGCTCTCTCATCTTGCCCGGAGAAAAGGGAGCAACGCTTGGGCTCGCTGTCAAGTCGCTGAGGAAAATGCCGGTCGAATGCACGATCGCAACTTGTGGCGGTGCTCTGGTGGCCGCACAGATTACCTTACTTCCTACCTCAACGACCGTGAACATGAATGGCCTGACCGGAAAGGATCTGCTGTCGACCACATTGCTTGGTTCCGCCGCCGCGCAGATTTTGATGGGTATCACCGCCGACAAATTAGGAGTCTATAAATCAGCCTTCATTATTACCACCGCAGGGATTCTGCTTTCCCACTTGATATGGAAGAGCGACCATGGAGTTGGCAGTGAAGTTTTATATTTTCTTTGGGGAGGGGTTTGTAGTGTTTTATATGGTTTGGCGCTTGTTATGTTTGGCCTACGAGCGCGCCCCAATGAACTGATGACAGGAAATGCCGGATTGCTTTTGCTGTATGAAACAGGGTCACTACTTGGTCCGGTGACGGGCGGTATGCTGCACGACATACTTGGCACCTCTTCGCTACCGATTGTTAGCACCTTGGCGTTTTATATCATCCTTTCATTTTTGATTTTCAACAAGCGCGCCAAAATTATGGTTTTACTAAGAAGTATCATTGAATTTAAACGTTAAAAGGATTGCATATGATGAACGTAAATGAAAAATTCTTGTTGGCCAAGCAAGTGCTTGGCCAGATCAAGTTGGGCATTTTGGCCGGTGGCTACTCCAGCGAAAGTCACGGGTCCATCACGAACGCGCATGCTCTGCTCCCATACTTTCAGCGAGTTTGCCAATCGGCGCTCATCATCGAGTATGACGGGAAACCGAGCCTCGCTGCGCGCCTTGCCAAGTGCGATTTTGTGCTGAACATCTGCTATGGTGTTGGGGGGGAAGACGGACAGATCCAAGGCTTGATGTCCTCGCTGGAGATCTCCTATTCAGGCTCACCGGTACTAGCATCGGCGATCGGGATGGATAAGAACGTCTTCAAGGCCATGGTCCGAAACTGGGGCTTCGCGACGCCCAATGGACGCCTTGTATCGTCGCTCGATCCAGATCTAACAAAGAATCAGGGTCTCGGACGAGGTCCGTTTGTCGTCAAGCCGTTAAGTGAGGGAGACAGCGAAGGAGTCGCCTTCGTCGATTCTCTCGACAATCTGGCCATGGTCATCAACGATATTCCAAAGGCCTCGCACGATCATTGGATGGTTGAAGAATACATCCAGGGCGACCACGGAACCGTCTCAATGTTCCGGGACGAAGATGGCTTGCATATCAGTGACGCCATCGTTTTCGATCTTCCCGATGGACACCGGCTATACGATCAAGCACTGAAGTACCGGATCGACAACCCGATCTCCATTCATCTTCTCGATCCCGCAGTCGCGGAGCGGCTGGAGCGCGAGATCAGCATGATGTATATGGCGCTTCAGTGCGAAGGCGTCGCGAGATTCGACTATGTAATTCGGTCTGGGACGCCACACTATCTCGAAATCAACACTATCCCGGGGCTTTATCCCGGTAGCAACTCGTCGCGGTGCTTTAGCAGCACAATGTCCTTCGAGCAATTCCTGTACATCTCGACAGCCGCGAACATCAGGAGATGCAAGAGTTCATCCACCCGCCGCCTCTATGCAAAGGGGGGCGACGTATGAGTGAAGTCTTTGTCGATAATCTGGTTGGTATGCGATATATCTCGCAGGACACGCTCTCCCCGAGTTACAGCGGGAACGGGTTCTCCTCGGAAGCCGAGGCCCAGGCATGGCGCGATCGCGCCTGCGGAATAGCATGCGTAAGCATGATTCTTTCGGCAAAGCTTCAATCCACGCCTCCATTGGGTACCTTGATCAAAGAAGGCATCGAACGGCAGGCCTATGTCCCTGAGATCGGTTGGTCACATTACGGTCTCGCATACATGCTCGGCGAGCGTGGCATCGAGGCCGAAGTAAAGGCAATGTCCGGTCTCGGAGCATTGATCGAACTGCTGTCGCTCGGGAAATCGGCCATTCTGTCGGTCGCGCCCAGGCTGACACCGGCAATCTCCGATGGAAACGTCAAGAAGAGCGGTCACTTGATACTGGTGCACGGGTTGGTCCTAAAGGAAAGATTACCGACTCATTGCATATTCTCTGATCCCGATTACGAACAAGGTCCGGGAAATTTCTCGTTTAGGCGTGAAATCCATGATGTGCCCTCGTTTTCTAGCTTCAGAGGCATCGTCGTCTAGCGTTCAAGAACGCGCACAATCCCCTCAATGCATCGAGAGATTCAATGTTTCATGTGAAATTAATATTTAATTTGGGAGTCCAAATTGTTTACAGCAGCTTTTCTTGTATCTTTTTCCATCGCCCTGCAGATAATCGATCATTTTTATTACCGTAACAGCTTTCCGAGCCTTGCCATGATCCCGAAAAACGCTTCCATTCGTGAGATACGAAGATATCTAGCTCGCGCCAGACCGAAAGAATTTGAAAAATTCCTTGCGGTCTTCCCATTTATTTGGAGTTATCTTTACATCATTGCAGCGATCCTAGTTTCTGGGCTCACGGACAGCATTTTTATAAAAATTATTCTAATTTTGTTCGTCACTGGAAGATTTAGAACGCTACAGGAAGCAGGGCATTTTGCCGTTCATGGGGCATTGTGCAAGAATATCAATTTTGGCCTCTGGTTGGCCAATTTACTCTATCAATTCCCCGCGTTCATGCCCGAGGCTAGCGTCCGACGCGATACGCATGTCAGAAGACATCACAACTCGGTGAACATGCCTCACGATCCAGATTTATTGGAACTCGAGGACAAGTGCTTTCGGCCTGGTATTTCGTCAGTGAGTTTCTGGACCGGCGTGTTCTATCCGATCACCCCGGCTGGAATTAAGGATCGGCTAATCGAATGCGCATCGTATATCTGGCATGACCGCAAGAACCCGGTTCATCTCTCGTCGAGGATTGCGACTGTGGCAGTCATCGTCGCCCTCTTTGCGCATTTTGGCATGTACGAAGAGATGTTCCTGTATTACATCGTTCCTGTGTTGATCACCTACCCCTTGTTCTACTGGATTGCCCACATCTCGTTGCACCGATGGTACGAGGAAGTGTCGGATGATCTTGATTATGACACCCGGGAGCTCACGCTTGGGCGGCCCACCGAATTCCCCGGCATCGTAGGCCTGATCGTCAGGAACAACATATTTCCGCTTGGTGATTCCTATCATCTAGCGCATTCGCTGTTCCCAACGGTTCGATGGAACCATTTGCCCCGGATCGATAAATATCTCAAGGAGACGTTTCCGACCTACTCGCAGGACATCACACATGGCCTATTCATATCAGCCCGGAGTGGTCAATCGATACTGGCAGGTCTGAAAAAAACAATGGTTAGACATTGATCATCGCGGAGAGGCGCTATGTCGAAGCTAATCATTGATCTGGAAAAAATCAGACACAACCTTGGTGTGATCAAGAGGGCATGTGATCGGCGTGATCTCAAGTTGAACGCGGTACTGAAAAGCTGCCAGTTGCTGCCTGAAGTCGTGAATGCATTGATCCAATGCGACATAGAGCGAATGAGCTTTTCCGGACCGGTTGACTTCACCGGCGCGGGCCCTGGAAAGCTCCCGCATACCACGCTGTTGAAGATGCCCGCGCCATCAGGAATCGACTCCGTGGTCAGATACGCCAATTCAAGCGTCAACTCAGAACTCGGCACTGTCAAGCAGCTGGCTGACGCGGCTGCACGCGATGGACTCCGCCACGAAATCGTTGTCATGGTGGATCTGGGGGATCGTCGCGAAGGCATTCTCCCAAATGAGATTGGGCGATTCTCCGAGCAGATCAGGAATCTCCTCAGCGATTACATCGTCTTTTCCGGGATTGGCGTCAATTTCGGTTGCCTAAGCTCATATTGCCCGAGCGACCACGATTTTTCGCTCATCGACGATCTTGTCTGGACTGCTCAAAAAATCATAGGGTATAGACTACCGAGAATATCAATCGGTGGGTCGATCCTGCTGGATCGCGTGCTTTCAGATGGGTATTTAGGCATGGCCAATGAACTGCGAGTCGGCGAAGCGATCTTTCTTGGCACTTCGCCGGGCCGGCAGGGCGCTCACACCGACCTTTTCGACGATGCGTTTGTTTATTCTGGGGAGATACTTGAGATCAAGGATAAACCTCGCCACTGCGGCGGGTGGAATACCGAAACGATGAAGCGGGCCGTCGTAAACTTCGGCTCATTGAACACTGTGCCTGAAGGACTCCACTGCCTGGATCACGGCGCAAGATATGTCGGGAACACGTCCGATTACACGGTGTTTGACGTAACGCGATGTGAGCGATCATTGAAAGCCGGAGACGTGTTGAGGTTCATACCCGACTACGAAGCGCTTGCGCAGTGCCTGATCTCGCCGTACAACCTTCATGAGGTCAGAGACCGTGCGGGATTCACCTCCGGGAAAAAGAGCAGCGCCGGCGCGATGGGGTACGCGGCAAGTGTGATGCCCTGACCGCGTGCATTGCTTTCGCGTCACACGAAGTAAAGTCGCCGATTCGCGTCGTATACTCCAGGGCATGGACATAGGTGAGTCGACGCATTTTTTCGGAGTCCTTTTCAAGCGGATGATCAAAAGGGTGCCGCACCGCAAAAACCTATCGGTGCGGCGCACCCCGCTATCGAAGCACCGCGAGCCACGCATTCGCTTCGGCAAGCCGAAACACGTCCGGCCGAACAGTTCGCCGAGCCAGTCGAGCAGATCGCTTTTTCGTCGGTCATCCGACCGGCGAGCGTGCGCACCAGCCGCGCGTAACCGGCTGGTCCGCCGCAGCCCTCGGGCGGACAGGCGCCGGCACCCGCCACGCAGCGCCGTGTGCGTAGCGGCTCGGCCGGCCTCACCGCCTCGATCGTGATCGTACGACGCCACGCGTCGTCAGAGTCAGCATACATACCCCACACCATAGCCGTAGGTTGCGTGTTGATGAATTGGGGCGATTGGGAGAGTTGGCTAGTGTTACACCGAACATAATTCTCGGTGGTGTCGGGCGAACGGAAATACGTTCGAGAATGGCGGTTGAATGAAGCCGATCAGGTTGAATCGTTTCGTTGCACGCAACGATTGCCTGAATTGGTGCGTCGTTTGACGCTATCCCATAACGCAATCGGATTGCATCCCGCAAAGCGCCGGGCGTGTTTATCACGGGATTATTTGATCGAAATCATCCTGAAGGCCAAATTCGATATTTTACGCGTGTCCGGATTAAGGTTTTTCCGGAAATTGCCGACAGTTGGAGGAGACCGTCGTGAAGCGATAAACCGTTTTTCGGCTACTGAGCGTGATTTTCGCGCCGCGCGGATCCTGTGCCCGGATCCGCCTTTCGGAGCCCTGCATGCGCAATAACCAGCCTGTCACCCAACAAGAATTCGAATTCCCCGACGACGTCACGCTGATGTCGACCACCGATGCCGACAGCATCATCACCTACGCGAACACGACGTTCGCGCACGTGAGCGGCTTCTCGACCGACGAACTCGTCGGCCAGCCGCACAACGTCGTGCGGCACCCGGACATGCCGAAGGAGGCGTTCGCCGACATGTGGGCGACGCTGAAGAACGGCGAACCGTGGACCGCGCTCGTGAAGAACCG
>Ga0157367_1001112_pt1 | contig 12071 bp, 7 predicted proteins | sample AttbisABBM2_FD_113142 | JGI IMG/M metagenome (GOLD analysis project Ga0157367, IMG submission 113142) | Fungus gardens microbial communities from leaf cutter ant in Botucatu, State of São Paulo, Brazil - Atta bisphaerica ABBM2 | ecosystem: Host-associated > Fungi > Mycelium > Unclassified ...
ACATCGTTTCAGGAGTTTAACCGGCAACGGTGTTTCGCGCAGTCTCTCAGGTTCTAGCACGGCCCTCGGAATGGCTAGAACTTTTTTAGCGCCACGGTCTCCGTGGCGCTTTTTTTTGCCCGTTATCGGCGCACATCAAAGTCTGCAGCAAAGCAGAAGAGCGGTTTCAGAAACATCAAAGTATGCAGCAGCGGGGGAAAGTATGGTTCAGCGCACCATTTTGAGTGCGTTTGACTATCGCCTCTTGTGTGTTGATAGGCTGGTTCCTGGCAGAACTGCCTCCGGAATTTCGGACCTGCGGCGTGGGCCCGGCGTCTCGGAATAGCGGATATCACCCGAGTGTCCGGCAAACAGCATACGGCGTCCGGCAATGGGACAAATCGGATGTGCCGATCCGGCAACCCGTCGATAGCTCCCTTGGCAGCATTGCAATTGACCCGCGCGTTGCGCCGCCGATGCCTAGTCCAAGAATATCCCAAAGCCGGTTATGAGCAATTTCCCCCGCTTAGCTAATGGTAGCGCGTGCGCGCGCGACGCCTGAAACGTAACCGCGATAATACGAGTCATCACGGTCAAACCGCTTGGGACCCGATGGGGCGGACGTGCTACGTGGCCCGTCCTGGCGGAAAATTCTGCGGTGCGGGTGTCCATGGGCGCAGCAGGCGCAGGTGCCTGCTACCAATGCCGGTGCGTTGTAATTTCGCCCTAACCGCGCCAGTTGCGGCGACCGAAAGAGGACGGGTTCGGGCGCATACTGCCGCAATGGCCCCCCGCAGTTTGCTTGTTGGGCGCAGGATGCGATAGGGTGCGACTTTGACTTTGTGAGCGGGACAGCCCATGAACAAACAGGAACTCATTGATGCGGTCGCTGCTGGTGCGGGCGTAAGTAAAAGCGAAGCGAGCCAAACCGTCCAGGCGGCGCTGGACGCGATCACGAATGCAGTGAGCCGCGGCGAAGCGGTACAGCTCATTGGTTTCGGCTCGTTTTCGCGGGGGAAGCGCGAGGCGCGTACTGGTCGCAACCCGACGACGGGTGCTGAGATCGCCATTGCAGCGGCGAACACTGTGAAGTTCACCGCTGGCAAGGCGTTCAAGGAAGCGGTGAACGAGTCGTGACATCGTGCAAGTGGTGCCGGCTGCATATGCAGGGCTGTCCTGTGAGAATGCTGAAGTCGTCGAGACGTGAGTTCGCGTACGCAGCACCAAGATTCGCCGGCGCACGGCGTTGGTGATACCGCTGGACCGCTGGTGTGGGGACTTCTGATTTTTTTGCCTCGACCGTTGATAAAGCAATGCGAAAACACTCCCCCTTGCGCCGTCGGCCGCTAACGAAGACGCAATTGCTACCACTCCCTACTGATCAGGTCCGCCGCCTGTCGCTCAGGCACCATCTCGCGCTTGCGGCGCTATGTAGCGGATGTGGCGATGTTGAGTCGATCGCCACGCTGTCCAATACGCTCGCACTCTCGTTCTACTTGCGTGCCGACGGCGAGGCCGAACTTTATCGCTGCGCGGATTCCACGCTCACTCAGTGCATTGCGCGGGCAGAGCGCGGTGAACCGTGGACCTTGACTGACGCTGAGCGGACTGCAATCGAAGCGTTGCTTCTTGTCCATGATGAGCAGCTTGCTGCAGTGCCGGTCCATCGCTACCTTGAAGCGCTGGAGCAGGTGCAACATGTCGGCACGATGGCCTTTGGCTTGCCGATCGAATCAGACTGAGGCACGAGCGTTCTGACTGCGGTGGCGAATCCCACCGAACTTCTGATGCGCATCGAAAGACGGACGAGGTTGCAAGCTGGTGCGACCTACGGGTGGTGCGTATGTCGACGCCGAACTCCGACAATTTCTACGTAGAAACTTTAGGAAGCGAATTAGGACGTGCGTCGTTGTCAGTGAAAGGGCACCGCGATGCGCTCCGCCGAAGTGAAGGGGAACATAGTCAGGGCTATGTTCCCCTTCATTTCGGGACATCGAGCGAAAGCCCTGGGCTCGCGGCGCCAACACGTACATTCAGTGCTACCGGCTGCGGCGATCGAATATGGGATCCGCTACCGCCATGGCGGCCCCGTGTTCCAGCGCTGGCGACAACGTGCCAGTGGCCGAATCCATGGGCCTTTTCTTCCCACGCGGGCCGGCACGCTCTTTGAGCCGGGCCGGGCTTCTGGTGAGGCGGCTTCGCCCGAGACGAACCTGACGCTCAATTTCGAGGTGCATACGTCAAGAGGAGTCGAGCGAATCACCACTGACCGGCGGAGAACCACGCATGTACGACACGATCGAGGAAATCGCGAGCTTGTTCGGAGAAGTTGCGGAGTCCGTTTCACTCGAATTTAAATCCGGGCGAATGCTGGATAAGCTGACGAGCGATGTTCGAAGTGAGCTCGTCAAAGACGTAACGGCTTTCGCCAATGCAGGTGGTGGAACAATCGTCATCGGCATCGGTGAAGACCGTAGCGGCAACAGCAACACCGCTTCAAAGTTCGAAGTAGTCAGCAATACGCAAGTGTCCGTCGACCAGCTCGGGGGCATCGTAAAGTCGAATAGCGACCCGGTGTTCGGCGCGTTCGAGATCCGGGAGCTGCGTCATGATGGCGGACGCATTTTCGTGATTGAGATCGAGCAGGGTGACACCGCACATCAAAACAAGTGCGACAAGCGCTACTACCAACGAACGGGTACCAGCTCGGAAGCCATGTACGACTTCGCGATTCGCGATGTCATGAATCGGCGAACGCGCGCATCGGTGACAATTGAGTTTGAAATTGAGCGCCTGGACAACCCAAGCAATGCGGGCCAGCCTATCTATCGCATTATCCCTTTCCTCCGTAACGATGGAAATGTGACAGCGCGCCATTGGGCGCTGTATTTCGATCTACCCGCTGCCGTGGCGAAGATCGGATCGGTCCGTGCTGGCATGCCGGTTCGGCACCTGGGAAACATCGAGCACAACGGTATCGAATACACACGTGTTGAACTGCACTCCGGGCCGACGCCGATCGATCAAGCTGGTACGCTGTTGCTGCCGGGACAGAGACATCGGCTCACGTTAGGCCGATGGTTTGCTGAGCTCAATCTGGGGGTTACCGACTATATGCGGACGCAGTTGGAGCGGAGCGCACCACCGGTACGTTGGTCGTTCTTTCTGGATGATGCGCCGCGCAGAGACGGAGAGATTCCCTTTTCCGTATGGTGTAAGTCTTAGGATCGCAAAGTCGAGCCGCGATTCGTCGGCATATGTAACGTGCCCTGAACTTCGGAGTGAGCGAAGACGCCGAAACGGGGATATGGACACCGCTCACTGAACGAAATGCGATCGCCGCGGCTGATCACTGCGCTAGCTAGCCAGCCCAGCGGAATGTAGATCCCGACGACCACCGCCGGCAAGTAAAACCCCAAAGGGATCTCGGGCTGCGTCGCGCTGAACTCGCCGCGGCCACCACCGGCGCCTCACGCGCACCACGCTCGACGGCGCACTAGACGACGCGTGGAGTCGTGTGAGTGGCAAGGGCCGGCCCGCGCGCCGTGCCGATGCCGCGGCGCCTGGTTGACGCGCTGCGCGCGCAGCAGCGAAGCCGACCGGCGTAGAGCAACGCAAAGATGTCAATTCGAGGTGTCCGTCCCGCGCGGCTCTTGGCGCCAGAGTGATGACTTTATCGGCAATGTCGTTGAAATAATGTCATTACTTCGTCTATGTTCGAATTTAAGTCGTCAATCCGCCTCCCGCACTCTCCGGTGGGCCCGCAGGGTCATGATTGATATACGATTCTCGATATTCGATTCGCCCGGTCGCGACGCCGGGCACTTTTCAGATCGCTCTAATCGGAAACAACACGTGCTGGACGACTGCACGGGCGTTGGTGACGTTCCGTGCGAAACGGAGGCAACTAAAATAATGTACCTGCAGACACTTCGCATCCAAGGCTTTCGCCGCTTCGACGACCTATCACTCAACTTCAAGGATGGCCTGAACGTCATTGTCGGCCCGAACAACGCCGGCAAGACCGCAGTTGTTGATGCGCTGCGCGTACTTCTGACGGCGAGCGACGAAGGCAACCTCCGCCTCACTGAGCTGGACCTACACGAGAGGCCTGGCGGGCCTCCGAGCCCCACGGCAACGTTCACGTTCGGGTTCAGTGGCCTATCCGAGCAGAACGAGGCGGACTTCTCCAACGCCCTCATCGCCATCAAGGGTGCCGATGGCAAGACGATAGAGCGCTATGACGCGCAGTTCTCCGTGCAGTACACCCAGGCCGAGCCTGGCGGCCGACTCCGCTTACGTCGTTGGGTTGGCCTGCACGAAGAGAACTCAATGACTACCGAGATGCTGGAAGAGCTGCGAGCCATCTACCTGCAACCGCTGCGCGACCCTGAGCAGGGGCTCAAGCCTGGTCGGATGAGCCAGATTGCAAAGCTCATCCAACACATGATGCCGAACAAGGCGGCGCGGAAGGAGTTGGTCGAGAAGCTGACGGCCATCGATGAAGAGCTGGCGAAGAACGAGCCAATCTCAACGACCAACGCGGCCATTTCGTCCAAGCACGAATCGATGCTCGGAAGAATACTGGCCCAAGCGCTTGAGCTTGACCTGACCACTAGCGACTTCAACAGGTTCGCAGCACGCGTCGGCATGGCGGTTGGCGGACGAGATGTCGAGCAGAATGGTCTTGGGTTCAACAACCTCATCTACATGGCGGTGGTACTCAGCGAGCTGGCCTTTAACAAAACAGCGTCCTACTGTGGATTGCTCGTCGAGGAACCCGAAGCGCATCTCCACCCGCAGCTACAGGCCGTCCTTCTCGACTATCTGAAGACCGTCGAGCAACCGGTCGCCGGGGAGCGGCCAGTCCAGGTCTTCGTCACGAGCCACTCCCCAAACTTCGCGGCTCTCGCAGACATAGACTCGATTTGCTGCGTCTACGACAGCCCGACCGGGCCAGTCGCTTTCGCACCACGCGGCGTAGCGTTCGGTAAGGGCAAAAAGGAGAAGTTGCAGCAGTACCTAAACGTGACCCGCGCGGAACTGTTTTTCGCTCGTCGCATCGTCTTTGTCGAGGGTGCGGCGGAGCTGTTTCTCGTTGAGGCCCTGGCGAAGAAGGCGGGGTACGACCTGCGCAAGCACTCCATCAGCGTCATCAGCACCGACGGTTTGAACTTCGACGCATTCCTTCCGCTGTTCGGAGACAAGGCGATGCAGATTCCTGTGGCGGTCGTCACCGATGCCGACCCAGCCGCGCCAGACCAGTTCCCCGCAGCCAAGGACGCACTGAAGCTCTCTGCAGCTGCCACGGCAATCTCGAAGGCTGAGGACGAGTATGTGAAGTGCTTCTTCGCACAGAAAACCCTGGAGTACGACCTCGCCTTGGACGCGACGCGCAGGGGGCTCATGGTCGAAGCCCTAACTGAGATTCACCCAACGATTGGTGCCGACCTAAAGATTGTTGTCGACAGTGCCGCTACAGAGCAGGAGAAGGCCAAGCTTCTCTTCACCGGCATGTTCGAGCGACCGGAGGGCAAAACCAATGTGAAGAAGGGCCAGTTCGCTCAAGCACTAGCGCAGGGCATCTCTGGGTCCAACGCCTCAATAGAACTGCCGGCCTATCTGCAGTCTGCGCTGGACTCGGTGACCGGCGCCGTCGTGAAGGGGGCTGTCGGTGTCTGAGTTCCAGGTCACGCCCGAGCAGCAGGCAATCATCGATGCCCCCCTCGAATCCCTTGCGGTTGTTGCCTGCCCTGGAAGTGGAAAGACTGCCACTGCAGTTCGTCGCGTCGCCGAGGTACGTCGGCGCCTTGAGGTAGCGGGCTCGCGCGGTCACATCGCCCTGCTGTCCTTCTCCAACATCGCGGTCGACACCTTCCGGGACGAATATCGACAGCTACGAGGCAGGGACGGAGATTCGGACCGCGTTGTCATCCAAACCGTCGATTCGTTCCTTACCAGCTTCATCCTGCGACCACATGGCGCTCGAGCGATGAATTGCTCTCGGACCCCGTACTTGGTACTGGGCACCGAGCCCTTTCTTTCCAGCTTCCGCTTCGGGGACCCGAAGAACCCCATCGGACTTGATGAACTTGCGTTCGACCTCGAAAACGGAGAAGTCGTAGTTCACCGTATGTTCAAGAACGGCGGGGCTCAGCGTCTCGACGCGCCCCTTACCAAGGCCGCTAAGCAAAAGGTTGCGGCGTTAGCTGCGAAGGGCGGCTACACCTACGGAGCTGGACGCGTATGGGCATTGGTCCTCCTCAAGAAGGAACCGCGAATCAGCAAGGCCCTTGCGCGCAGATTTCCTCACATCCTCGTGGATGAAGCACAGGACATCGGACCATTTGAAGGTGCCTTGCTCGACAGGCTGAGCGCCGCAGGAAGCACTGTCTCTCTCGTTGGCGACCTTCATCAGAGCATCTACAGTTTCAACTTTGCCACAGGCGAGTACCTCCGCAAGTTCGCCAGTAGAGTCGATGTCCTCAGGCTGCCGCTCACACAGAATCGTCGTTCGGTGAAATCCATCGTAACTGCCGCAAACTTGCTCGCTGGGACAGATTCGACCCACTTCCGAACGCCGCCCGCACGACTGACTGGGACATACTTCTGGCGTTACGACCTGAAGGCTCTCCCCGAGTTCATGTCGTCCTGGGTATCTATCCTCAATGCTGCGGGCTACGCCATCGACGAGGCTGCCGTCCTGTGCCGTGGCAGTAGTCTGCTCGCGAAGCTATCGACTGAAACCAGCCAGATTGGCCAGTCGGCGGTCAAACACTTTGCGACGGCAGCCATCGAACGAGAGCAAGCCGCTGATATCTCGAAGGTTTTGGAGCACTGCGCAAAGGGTGTTCTGGCCATAGTGTCGAGCCTGCCGGATAGCTTCATCTCCGACGTCAAGAGCATGCGCGGCGACGCTGACGTGAAGAGGCTTCGCCGACTCATGTGGCCTTTGATTCGGACGCCTGCAACCGGCATCCCCCATGCAACGCTCGCGGCCAGGACTTCATGGTTGACCGGGCTGAAGAAGAACTTGAACGATTGGCTGACGCTGGTTGAGCAGGAAACCACCTTCAAGCGCGAGCCGACGTGGAGCAAACGGGTGACCGCTGCGGAGCTTCCCAAGGCAGGGCCGCTCATCGCTATCGACATCGGCCTGCACGATTGGTCCGCCTTGCGGTGCGGGACGGTTCACTCGGCGAAGGGTGAGGGCATACCGGCGGTCATGTACCTGACCACCAAGGGTGACCTCGACGCGCTTGTGGCAGGCACGGACGATGAGGAGGGCCGCATAGGCTTCGTGGCAGTCACACGAGGTCGGGATTTGGTCGTGGTTGCCATCCCCACTGGAACGCCCGATGAGACCATCGCGAAGCTGAAAGCGCGCGGATTTACGGAGTCAGGGCCAGCGCAACTAGCGGATGCAACTGCTGCTGCGGCGCTCCCCGGTGCTGTTGTAGCCGTTGCCTGACTCGAGCCGCGCTTCAACTTGGCATGAATTCAAGTGCGCATGAGTTAGAGGGGCCGCCGGCCGACGGGCTGAATTCGCAATCGCAAAGAGCCGTTCGTGTGGTTCCAGAACGGCCACTCGGTGTCGCGCATGGCCGTTTGCAGACATCGCCGAACGGCATGCCAACGAGATGGAACCCTACCACACAGTACGACTCATTTCTCGGTCATTCCTTGGCGGACGTGACGTGGGGGTGTGCGATTCTGAGCGGGTCAGGATGAGGCCAGATCGGGGTACGGTTGGGCGGCTGCCACGGCGGCGTCGCCGCCGATGTACCGGTCAGCGCAGTGGCGCCACCGATGCTCCGGTGATTCGGTGGCGATGCAACGACTCCGCGACGAAGCCCGACGCCTTCATCTCGTCGACGAACTGGCCGAGCAGCGCGGCGGCCGCTGTGCCGCGGCTCTTCGGCACGCCCATCGCCTGGCGGATCACCATGAAGCGCTCGTCGAGCAGCCGCAGCCCTGGCGTCTTGGCCGCATCGGCTTCGAGTTGCTGCTTCACGCCGGCGGCAACTTCGAGCTGCTGTTCGACGAACGTCGGCACGACGGCCGGCGACGTCGGCGCACGCACGATCTGCGCGTCCTTCAGTTCGCGCGTGAGGTACAGGTCGTACGCGCTGCCTTTGCCGACGGCTACGCGGTTGTGCGGCTGATCGACGTCCGCGTTGCTTCGGATCGGCGAATCGTCGCGTACCAGATAGAAGCCTTCGATCAGCACGTACGGCTCGGTGAACGCGACCGTCTCGCCGCGCAGCGGATCGACCGCGAAGAAACCGAAATCGGCCCGCTCGTCGCTCAAGGCCTGCACGGACTTGCCGGCCGCATCGAACACGACGAGCTCCAGCTCGGCCGACAGCCGCTCGGCGAACGCGCGCGCGAGGTCGATCGACACGCCGAACGGCTCGCCGGTGGCCGGGTCGCGGTTCGCGAGAATCGGATTGCCGAGATTGATCGACGCGCGCAGCTTGCCGGTCGGGGTGAATGCGGCGAGGACGGAAGGGTCGACGGTCATGAAAGGGCTCGCAAGAATCGGATGCGCCCGTCGCGGGCGCTCAGGGTTTGAGAAGGGCGCTGATGCGCGACAGCGCATCGAGCGTATGGAGCAGGTGCTGACGCAATGCTTCCGACGCTTCCTCGTTGCGTTCGCGCTCGAGCAGTTCGAGCACGTGAAGGTGCTGCTTCGCATGTTCGACGTAACGCTCGCGATCCTGCATCGAGCGGTACGACAGCAGGCGGCGCACGCGATTCACGCGCCGGATCGTGTCGATGAAGAAGCTGTTGCCGGACGCTTCGACGAGCGATTCGTGAAACCGCACGCCGCGATCGTGCAGCTGATCGGCGCTGTCGGTTTCGATGCCGCCGGCGAGCAGGTGCTTCTCGACTTCGCGGCACCGTTCGAGCACCTTCGGTTCGAGCCGGTAGCCGGGTTCGAGCAGCGCGGCGGGTTCGAGCGCGAGGCGCAGCCGGTACGATTTCAGCAGACTGTCCGGCGTGGTGAGCATCGGCGAGAACTGCCAGCCGTAACCCGGCTTGCGCTCGGCCCAGCCTTCCTGCGCGATGCGCCCGAGCACCGCGGTGAGCTGCGCGTTCGTCAGCCCGTAGCGGGTGCGGATCAGGTGTTCGGAAAATTCTTCAGGCAGTTCGCCTTTCAGTCGATCGTCCGCGATCCGGAAATACACGCTCGTGACCACGTCGGCTTCGGCAAGGCCGAGTTCGTCGACGACGTCCGACAGCGGCTCGATCACAGGCTTCGCGACGAAGAACCCGCGATTGCGTTCACGCGTCAGGATGCCTTTCTCGTGCAGCAGCGCGAGCGCTTCGTTGACGGGCGAGCGCGATACGCGCAGGCGGTCGGCGAGCATCTGCGCGGGCAGGTGCGCGCCGACGTCGAGTCCTTCCGTCTTGATCAGTTCGACAATCTGGGTCGCAATGGAGCGGTCGATCATGGGAATGAGCATTCGGGGCGCCGCGGGCGGCTTGCGTGTCAAGCCTCCTGCGGCGCCAGGTTCTTCTGCAATATCAGCGGGATGACGCCGCCCGAGCGCAGCAGCTCGCATTCGAGACGGGTTTCCACCGCGGCCGTGGCATCGACGGCCTCGACGCGGCCGTCGGCGCGCACCACGCGCACCGGTACCGCGCAGCGCGGCGACAGTGCGTCGGCCGGTGCGTCGACCTCGAGCTTATCACCTGGCTGGAGGTCCAGCGTGTCGGGGTGGGTGCCCGCGGCGAAGCGCAGCGGCAGGATGCCCATCCCGATCAGGTTCGAGCGATGGATGCGCTCGAAGCTTGCCGCCAGCACCGCGCGGATGCCGAGCAGGCGCTGGCCTTTCGCGGCCCAGTCGCGCGACGAACCCGTGCCGTAGCGCTCGCCGGCGACGAGCACGACCGGGTCGCCAGCCTGCTCGTAACGCGCGGCCGCCTCGAAGATCGGCAGCACGTCGCCGCTCGGCACGTGCAGCGTATGCGCGACCGGCATGCCGGCGCGCAACCGGTTGACGAGCGTCCGGTTGTAGAACGCGGCCCGCACCATCACTTCCCAGTTGCCGCGTCGCGACGCGAACACGTTCAGGTCGTCGCGATCGTCGCCGCGCGATACGAGGAAATCCGCGACGAAACTGTCTTTCGGGATCGCGCTGGCCGGCGAGATGTGATCGGTCGTCACGTCGTCGCCGAGCACGAGCAGCGGATAAGCGCTGTACGTGCCGAGCTGGCTGCCCTGCGACGCCGACGCGAACGGCGGGCGGCGCAGCGCGGTCGATGCCGGATCCCACGGAAAGCGGGCGCTGTCCGGTGCGTCGAGGTCGTGCCACGCCGGATTCGCGCTCGCAAGCGCGAACGCACGCGGATAGTCGTGCGGATCGGCGGCGGCCGTCGTCAGTGCGGCGACGGTTTCGCGTGTCGGCCACAGATCGTGCAGATACACGGGGCGGCCGTCGGCGGTGTGCTGGAGCGGATCGCGGCTCACGTCGAGCTCGGCATCGCCGGCCAGCGCGAACGCGATCACGAGCGGCGGCGACATGATGAAGCCGAGGTCGAGATCCGGGTGAATGCGCCCGGGGAAATTTCGGTTCCCGGACAGCATCGCGACCGGGCGGATCGACCCATCGGCGAGCGCCGCGCGGATCGGCTCGGTCAGCGGCCCCGAGTTGCCGATGCAGGTCGTGCAGCCGTATCCGACGATGTCGAAACCGACCGCCGCCAGATCGTCGATCAACCCGGCCCGCTCGAGATATGCAGCGGACGCGGGCGAGCCGGGGCCGAGCGACGTCTTGACCCATGCGGGCACCGTCAACCCGAGTGCGCGCGCGTTGCGCGCGACCAGGCCGGCGGCGATCAGCAGTGCCGGGTCGGACGTGTTCGTGCAGCTCGTGATCGCGGCGATCGCGACCGGATGCTTCGGGATCGACGGATGCGGATGCGCGGGGTGGAACGCGAGCGGCGCGAGCGCGGCGGCCGTCTGCGCATGATCGAGCAGGTCCTGCGGGCGGCGCGGCCCGGCCACATGCATGCCGATCGACGCGAGGTCGATGTCGATCGTGCGCGTGTAGCGCGGCTCGGCATCCGGATCGAACCACAGGCCGGCTTGCCGCGTGAACGCTTCGACGAGGCGGATCGCCGATTCGGATCGATGGGTCGCGCGCAGGTAGTCGAGCGTGTTGCCGTCGACCGGGAAGAAGCCGGTCGTCGCGCCGTATTCAGGCGCCATGTTCGCGACGACCGCACGCTCGCCGGCACCGAGTGTCGCGACGCCCGGGCCGAAGAACTCGACGAACTCGCCCGATACGCCGATCGCCCGCAGCCGTTGCGTGACGGTCAGCGCGAGATCGGTCGCGAGCACGCCCGCGCGCAACGCGCCGGTCAGCCGCACGCCGATCACGTCCGGAATGCGCTGCATCACGAGCATCCCGAACATCACCGTCTGCGCCTCCAGGCCGCCTACGCCCCAGCCGAGCACGCCGATGCCGTTGATCATCGGCGTGTGGCTGTCGGTGCCGATCAGCGTGTCCGGCACGGCCCAGCGCTCGCCGTCGCGCTCGAGCGTCGTGACCACCGTCGCCAGTTGCTCGAGGTTGATCGTATGCATGATCCCCGTGCCCGGCGGATGGATGCGCACGCCCGTCAGCGACTTCGATGCCCAGCGCAGGAACCGGTAGCGCTCCGCGTTGCGGCGCAGTTCGAGCTTGAGGTTCTCCGGCGCGGCGTCCGGCCGCGCGAAGTATTCGACGGCCAGCGAATGGTCGACCGACGAATCGACCGGCAGCACCGGGTTCAGCGACGCCGGATCCGCACCGGCTTCGGCGAGCGCATCGCGCATCCCGGCGATATCGACGAGCGCCGGGGTGCTGGTCGTGTCGTGCATCAGCACGCGGTTCGGCTGGAACGCGATCTCGGCTTCGCTCGTCGCGCGGCGCGTCCAGTCGACGATCGCGTCGACCGCTTGCCGCCGCTCGTCGCCATCGGTATTGCGGATCACGTTTTCGAGCAGCAGGCGCAGCACGACGGGCAGTTCGCGCAACGCGGCGCCGAACCGGCCGGGAAGATCGGCGAAGCGAAACGTCGCGCCATCGACCGTCAACCGG
>Ga0157367_1001114_pt1 | contig 12062 bp, 7 predicted proteins | sample AttbisABBM2_FD_113142 | JGI IMG/M metagenome (GOLD analysis project Ga0157367, IMG submission 113142) | Fungus gardens microbial communities from leaf cutter ant in Botucatu, State of São Paulo, Brazil - Atta bisphaerica ABBM2 | ecosystem: Host-associated > Fungi > Mycelium > Unclassified ...
ATATTGCTCCTTGGGCTCCACTGTAAACATTTATTTATCGACGACATCCCGGAAATGCCTCGAACACACGGACTTACTAGAATTGGCTATTCTTCTAGCCGTGTTCTCTGCGGATACATCCTCAACACGTGCTTCGTTATGACGTTCCGATTATTTTCGACCGTCTAGAAGATGCTCAAATACGGGCATCAGCTCAAACGTTGACACCGACCGTTACTGTTAGGTAAAACCTACGCTTAAAGTCCCGCCCCTCAGAGAGTTATGCATCTGCATTGAGAGCCTATCCAACCGCTCTGCACGTTCTTTGGCACACCGCCATTATCGCCTACTACGAGCTTAGGCATAGCAGCCCCGAGGCCCCCGAGGGTTGTTACAACCGTTCAATTCTTATAATAATTCTCACATTGAGAGGGGTTCACGGTACAGACAGTAGGGATTTATTCACCTCATCCTCTGCGAGACTCTAGAATTGATAGTTCGTTGGCAAATCCGATATAAGAGTTGATTGATATTCAGGGTTTGCTCGACATGGGAAAGTTTAAAATTTGCTATCGAGGCACAGGACGCTCCAAATTACCTCAGAAAGAAGTCAAGCCTAACGCCACTTGGGCACGATCTGCCCGTCGCCGGCGCTTAGATTACTACCCTTTTCTGTGGATCAAGAAGTTCACTCAGTCAGCTTGAAAGAGGTGCGAGGTGTGAGAACGCCCGGCTATCCTCTTTAAAGGTATGTCATTCACTGATGAGGGGTTCTGTCGGAGTCAGTTAAGCGCATTCAACCCACTTTGAGGTTTCCAGATATGATCTCACTCACTCTCACATCTCACGTCGGGTGTTGCGTGTAGAATTCTATTTGAGCTCTTATGGAAGAATGGTCATGTCGACGATGGAATCCCAAGTTCCCAAGGCCAGCCATGAGTTTGATAGGAGTTTTTTCTGATATTTGTGTGAGTGGAAATAGATTTTGGTGATTGACTAAGTGATGATTTCTGATTTGATTGACTGAGTAATGATTTCTTTTCAATATATTAGATTTTCAATTTTACTGGTGAACTAGGGTTGGCCTGACAACCTGGCACAGCATGTTACCTACTCTCGTCTTGCTTACCGGCGTCCGCGCTTATTGAACCCTGTTCTTCAGACTGAAAATGACTACGAATTGAATTTCATTTTTTGCAACGGTATGTAACGGCTGTAACGGTTGCCTCCCCCCTCCTCCTCCCTCCCAATTTTCATATGGTTTCACAAGGCAGGTTTTCTAGGTAGATTTTCCTATCCAATCCCCCCCCCCTTCCAGAAAAACCATCTTCAGATTTGCACCACAGACGTTACAAATAAAGCAGAAAGGAGCCTGTTCCGTTGTTATGAATGGAAATGCATTATATCTGTCTCCTGTTCCGACGTGTTGCTAGTTTGATCATGAAATACCATTACCAGAGGCCCTGAAGGTTATATGACTATCTAAGACGAAGTTGACATTAGTCAAATTAAGTAGACTGTTCAATATGATGGTTTCTGCTTCACGGAGCTGTATTCTAATCCTGGAGAGGCTAATGATTTGCGTCATTTCTTTTGCCATTTCTTTTGTCGTATTGAGAGCTTATTAGTGGTATGGTGTTTTTATTACTTTGGATGATCAAAATCTTTACCCATGACGGTGGTTGCTGGAGATGTTATTTTGCACGACTTCGAAGATGGAGAGACACGCAATTATACTTTTTTTTGTGAGGGAAATGATTTTTGCCCTATACCGGTATACTTCTATCGAAATGGATCGTGTTATTTTGGACGGGTTCAGACCGAAGTTTTGTTAACAAGGATAGATATATTATTGTCAGACGACAGTACTCACGATGACCGATAGATTGTTAACTTGAAAATTTGTTAAGTTATTGGAGCATTCAGCACACTCAATAATCATTCAACGGACTTTGGCCTATCCAACGTCTGATCAACATGTTCTGGAGACTGGTCCCTCATGAGCCATCAAACGGAAGGAAGGACCTAAACGGACACGAATGACAACATTCGTGCTTTATCAAAAGTGCTATCTAGTTCCACGCCTTCCAAAGGTATAATCTTCAAGAGATAATGGAAAACAAGATGATATTGCTAAATACGAGTTGCATATCACAGAATATACTGTAGTGTGGGACTCTTCACGTGTTTTATACCGAGTACCCCTGGCCCCTGACATGTCGAGCGCGCTATGTTGGTTTTCTATCGATTGACATCGGTACTTTTGGTCGATGCTTTATTACCGACATATACATTCTCCGCGAAATCTCTGAGAGCCTGAAAGGATCTTGGTTAATAACTGTGTGTTGCTTGCTATTATGGCATGAGTGCTAGAAGACCTGACGTTCTTCCCAGGTGTCACCAACAGAGATTGTCCATGTCTGCTGACAGTCTCCTATCTTCAATTCCAGGAGGAGTTGTCTCACTGCATTCCGCCTCCGAGGAACAAGATTGGCAACCTATTTTGCACTCTTCGAATCAGGTTGTTCTCTATAATCCCAAAAGTCATGCTCTTTCGATCAGTCGCTTTTCGAGTAGCCATGATCTCACTGTGCGAAACAACGCTTGTCCGTATTGCAGGCGTACTCTACCTGAGGGGTTTGAGCATTTTACAGAACACAGTGATTTTGACGAAGTCGACCCCATGAATCATACCCGCAAACCTGACTACTTTCATTTATTGGCCACTGCGAATGAAAATGCCTCTGTTCCGCCATCACTCACTGCTCACGAGGATAATGGACTTGCGGAGCTTCAAAGCGAAGGACCTTCCAGAGCATTTCCTCCTAATACTCTAGCAGAAGGTTACTTCAAGCGCTTTTTTCAGGAGGAATACAAACTGGGTATGGGGGCCAATGGGTCGGTGTACTTGTGTCAGGTGAGTGAGGCCCAGTAATTGAGCTCATGTGCTCGTGAGAAGGCTGGTCGACACAATGTGGTTGACCCATTAAGCTATGGACCTCAACAGTTTATGCTAAAACATTGATGTACAGCATGTGCTAGACAGAAATAAACTCGGTTCGCCCTCAACGAACGCGTTGACCCCTTTGCTCATCATCATGTTTAGGTCATTTTGCAGTCAAAAAGATTGCAGTCGGAGAATCCCATTCATATCTGCTCGCCATTCTTCGAGAAGTGCGTCTGTTAGAGAGGCTGCATCATCCGAATATCATTACATACCAGTTTGTGCTTTGAATTTCCCTCAATTCTGGTTTTATTCATTCAGTTCAGTCATGCGTGGCTCGAAACCTGCCAATTTTCTTCCTTCGGACCACGGGTACCAACTCTCCATGTATTGATGCAGTGGGCGGAGGGAGGTAGTTTGGACGACTTTATTGATATCCGCCTAGGTCGCGGATCGCCTCATGTACATATCAACCCTTTCGGTGCCTTTTCTTCGTCCCCAAACCCCGGCACGTCGACGGAGGTTTTGGAACCCCGCAATCCATCCAATGATGTGCTGTCACCAAACCCGGATTCACATTCTCGCTCCGCCCGTATTCGAGCATTCCGAGCGTATCAACGAGCTACACCGGCGGAGCAAGAGCGTATGCGACGCGAAACCCTCTTCACCGGTGGAAGGATACTAGGGAGAAGACCACAGTCCCTGAAAGCAGTCCATCTATTGAGTGCGGATGAGGTAAAGAACTTGTTCCGTGATGTGGTTGAGGGTCTTTGCTTTCTCGTGAGTAACAAGTCGAATATTTTTTCCTTGTCCGTACCCACTTTCTGTAGCATGATCGTTCTATACTACATTTGGATTTGAAGCCCGGGAATGTTCTCTTAACTTGGGACGAAGGCAAACTTATGTGCGTGTGTTCCGTTTAACATCCATCCCAACCCCTAAACTTTCATCTAGTCCCAGAGCTATGCTCTCAGACTTCGGCACTTCACGCGAAATGATCGGGAATAACCCGGTACGATCTGGGAATACTGGAACGTACGTATCTGGTAACCAGAGTAATCGACTTGCTTAACCGGTATCCAGGCTTGAATACTCTTCTCCTGAGTCCGTTCCATCGCCCACTGGTGTTTTGCGTGATGTCAATTCCAAGTCTGATATGTGGTCTCTTGGTATGATTCTTCATAAACTTCTATTTTTCAAACTTCCGTATCGGTATGTTTCTTGTTCTTCACTTTCTCGCTGACTGCACATCATTTTTTCCAGCTATGCTGCTGATGGTGACAAGGATGATAATCTGAGCGGCGATCAGCATACGGGGAGACGGAGTAGACTAGGAGAAGCAGAGAAGTTACGGCTCTTGGAACAGGAGGTGTTGGATTATCCTGGGTACGTGATTTTTTTAGATTTGAAAGTCAATCCTACAACACTGCAAAGGTTCAAAGCAAACCCTGACTTCGTCACCACGTTTGAGACTCGCAGGATATCTCGAAATTTCCTCATACTACTAGAAGGTTTGTTGAATAAAAGTCCTAATACAAGACCATCATGCGAGCGTATTTCCAACGCCTTAAAGGAGGGCAAGGTAGTTTACTTGGCAGCTCTAATCAGCCAATTAAAAACGTCATTTTCTCTGTAGCTCGATCCGCTCAAGGAATCCCCAAAACATAACGACTCAGTCTCTCTTGTCCCATTAGCACGGTCTGCCTTTGTAGCGAGCACGACTGTAGAGCCAGTCCTTCCCAGTGGAGAGCTAACAGAGCAGTCACAAGAAGCAATGGATGGCAATGAGACCATCATTTCAGCTCCACCGAGGAGGATGTCGATCTTGGGTCCGCCCCCTTCGGACTCACCGAGTTCAATGGATGTTACTCAGAGTAAGACCGAGACTCAAGCACAGTCATTGAAAGCAAGGTGGCACAAGAAGGTGTTTGAGTTCTTTGCAAAACATCAAGGATCACTAGCCAGATTTATGAAGAGTTCTGTTCTGGCGGCAAAGGTGTGTGTGATCACCGTTTCTGTAGTGTGTGCCGTTTTTACAGTCACAAAGGTTCTTAGCCTGTCCACCGTTTGCTCGTGTTCATGTGGATTTCTCCGACTGGGTTTACCTTCAATGTTGATCGGAGCTGCATTAGTTGATGCTACAGTGGAGATGACGTTGTTTGAACACGCCGTATTCCTGGTCTTCCATGCATTAGGCATCAAAGTAGGTTGCACTTATGGTTATTGTTGTTCTTAGGATAGGTTGTCCAATAGCCTATTTGCTTGCATGGTTGTCTCAAGTCCTTGGCAAGTGCCAAGGCGCTGGGCGTGCAATCAAAACTCATCATTAAGGAAGGGCCGCGCCCATGGTTCCTTTCGAGGAAGACTCACGCGTTGTCACCCTCCATTTTGAAACCCCAGTTCTGGATTGATTGGACCAGTGGATTGGTAGTTTTGTGGCTACTCTTCGGAATGTACTTCATCAACCTTGGCCTGCGTTTAGCAACAAGGATATTCATCAGGGCTGGTACAAGATGATTGTATAGCTGGTGGTGCTGCACTATCTCGTCGGCTTCTGAAGATAGCAGCTTAAAGAGGTGAGTGTCATCATGGGGTCTAGATAAAGCCCCGGAGTAATTACTGTATTTCATCCTCGTTTGATATAGCCAATGTAACTGGTTCCACGGACTAAATCCTCTGGCTGAAATAGACATAAATGACAAGGAATTTCTTGGCGGAGGCGACAATATACTTATCTAGAATCTATTGTTTCCGAGGTACGTAGTCCTTGTCGTGTGCTTTGAATGTGATTGACAGCTCATCAGGAACCTGACGAGCTTTTGTGACCATGGAGGCGAACGGATCTATTCTGATCAACGATACTAAGGGAGCCTTCCGGATGCACGTACTGTGGCGGGACTCGGTACATTGGCAAGCTCGAAGTGCTTGTCCAGAAGGGTGCTCTAGCAACTTTCAACTTCAATGAGGTTCAACCGTACTCAAGCGGTGTGGCTTGCTTGATTGCTTGGCTATGGTATGGGACATTTTTTGAACTCCACAAACCGCTGATTGATACTGATATAACATAACATTGCGAGTGTGTGGCGTTGATAGTCCTTATTGCATGGCTTCATGGCCATGACAACCTTAATCCAGCCTCAAGACCGACTCGTGTGATTTGGTTCATCTGACAACTGACAGGTAACTCATGGACACCATGTTCGTGATGTCGTTCGTGGGTGAAGGCTGCAATAACTGTACCTGTCCTCTGGCTTGGGCTATAAGGAAACTTCAATTTAGTTTGACTATTCCGTTAATCCGGATACAAGCACAGTTGACTATAGCAACCTTGATTTTCAGGTTAGGACACTTGGACCGCGCCTTATTATCTGCGGAGCTTCTGCATACCCTAAGACGATAGAAACACAGCTTAATTCGCGAAGTTGCCGACCATGATCGGCGCGTGGGTCATATAGCCCATGCAACTACTCACAAGACTTTATGGAGATTTTGTGCTGGCCTTGGCCTTATTTTCAATGGGAGTCATCCTCGGACCCCAGATCTCTCAGAGTGAATCAACGAGGCTATGTCTCTGGTGTTATGGTGTTTCAAAATGGTCTAATTATGTAGAAGCAATAGCCTGTTCAGAGGACTGTTTGATTGACTCAGAAGATGATTTGGACTAATGCCGCCATCGTCACATCGCTCCTGTGGGGTTTTCATCTCAAGTGGAGGGCCTTTATGACTTATGACATAAGTCATGACAAAACGGAGGCTTTTTTAAAATGGAACCAAGTTTTTTAACTGATGGTACCTATACTCATTTCATAGTGGGGTGTACTCGATCGCAGAGTTTGACTGGAAACAAGGTTCAAACACTATGATCTCCTTGGTTATCACAATTGAGCTTCTTTTCTGGTCAGAGACAGTTCCTGAAGACACCTCCGCCCATACTTGGGTCGTTTGGGTATAATCTGTATTGAAGTCGCGGGATATGAAAACCGTGTTAGTGCCGATATCATCGTGTTCAGCTCTCTCCAATGAGAGAATGTAACCAAACTTCTCAATCAAGAACTTGATTTACATCCGATGGCTATCAAGGGGAGACCAATGTCAAATAATTGCGCGTGCGAAGTTTACTTCACAATGTACTCAAGGTCGACGTTACAAAACTGCCCCATGACTGTTTTGGTGTAATATATCACACTACCCATATACTAGTGGACCTTCTGAGTTGTTTGATTCAAAGAGCAGGTCCTTTCTTGTGTAGCCATCGTCCAGACCACATAAATCAAAACTCATATTCTGAAGAGTTCCTCATCTCCCAATGAGATGAGAACATATAGACGATTTCTACTTTAGCATTCTTACTCCCCCAAGCTATCACAGAAAGAGAACATATTAGCATATTCATAAGTCATAATCATAAGGGCATACAAGACATATCTCAGAACGATGCGACTAGCAATCATCAAGAAGAGAGTCCGTTGATACAGAGAAGGCCTGTTCAGAGAACCACGGATGCAGCCAAGCTAGGGAGTAGCAAGCAGTTACAAGAGAAACATTTAGGAAAGTATGGCAAAAAATACAATGGAATGAATAAACAAAACCACAACACAAGTGAAGCCACCCAAGACACACCGAAATCCAACAACCCATTAATGGCCTATTGCTGATCATCTCTTCCATTTCCCTTTCTTTCCGCGATTCTTAGCTCCTGTGGATTTCGGAGTCGACGCAGCCTCTTTCTCTTTCTCTTTTGCCTCTTTGACAGCTTTCTTCTCTTGCGCCTCGCACTCTTCTTGCTCCTGAGCCTCGCACTGCTCCCGGAGTTCGCGCTCCAGCTTCTCCCTTTCTTCACGTTCGTGTTGTTTTTTTAATGCCCTTGCCTTAGCGCCAGAGATCTTGGGGCTTCCCGCAACGACCTCCCCGGCAGGTTTGGAGCTAAAGTCGGTAGTCGAATCACCAAAGAGATCCTTCAACTTCCGTTGCGAATTCATGATCTCCTTTTCTCTCTCCAAGTCTTCTTCACTTTTTTCTCCCTCATCCGAGTTCCCTTCCTTTGAAACAATGCCTGTCCAAAAATCACTCTTTGATCCAAAAGAACCCGATTCCCAACCAAACCCACCAGCAGTACCGAATCCATCAGAGGTCGCAGTACTTGGTTTAGCCTTTCCAATCCCAATACTGCCAATAGCCTTTGGACTTGACGATGAACCAGAACCCCAGACCTGATCCGACGTTGGCTTTTGTGTGCCAAACGTTGCTGGACCATCAGAGAGGGGTGAAGGCTCATCGAAGGACTCAGACATGAAACTAGATGCATTTGGAGAAGATTCCCAAGCACTGTTCGATTTCTGCTTTGTCTTTACACCATTCGGATTAGCGGTACTGAAACGTTCTTCCCCTTGTCTCATTTGCATAGCGGCCCTTTGTAAGACAGCAGGGTCGATATCAGTCATTCTTGGGTTGACATTTACAGGGGGTGAAACTTGCTGTTTCTCAGTTACTAGACGATGGCGTATGTCTTCGGGGCCTGAGCCTGACTCGGCATCGAACTGAATAATGTCATCGAACATCGCTGCAGGTTTACTCGGCTTGGGCTCTAGAATAGCACTTGAATCAAAGGCAAGGAATTTTGACGGGCTACGGTCAGGTTGTTCTGACTCATCTGGTATCTCTTCCATCGTAACCTGGTGCTTTCGAGTAGCAGCAAACGTCTTCTTTGGGGAAGCTTGCTTTGCGCTTGAGGAGGGACCCCGTGCACCCCATGCGCTGGTTGACTGTGTCATGGCCTCCTTCGCTGAAGACTTGACGTTTGTCGCGGATAAACCAGGACCCAACTTTGCAGCACCAGCAGCACCGAAACCACCTCTTCGAGTATTTAACGAACCAGGTATACTCCACTCGTTCTCCTCACCCTCATCTTCCTCGTCCTCGTCCTCCTCTTGTTCTTGTTCTTCTTCCTCCCGCGCTGGTTCTTCTGCGTTCCAAACTTGATAGTGGAGACCAGACGGCACTCTAACACTACCTGAAGCCCCACGGCCCAGACCCTGATTGCCACTGAATGTGTTAGACAAGCCACATGGTTTGGGTGTCGTCGAAATATCATCCCACATCCCACCTGACGAAACAGTATTCCGGGATCCAACGCCAAAAGTGTTTTTTGAATTATTCTGAGATCCCCAAGTAGAAGTGAATTTCGTGGTACTAGCGGTCGCTCTAGGGGTTGTCGTGTGCGGTTGTGGTTCATCCTCATCCTCTTCTGGTTCCATCAGAGAAACAGGCATTGCTCTCTTATTTGCGATCTGACGGGCTTTCTTTCCTCCCTTTGTTGACGTAACGGGAGCTGGTGGGAGTAGGGGAGATGTCGATATGGCGGATGCTAGAGCACTGTTCTTCTGCTTGTTCGTTATTGGGACAGGTGCAGTAGGATATGATCCTCCTCCATTGATCGTTGAACCGAGAGCGGCACCGACTGCTCCTACAACTACATTTTTGCCTTTTGTCATCATATCACTGAGCAGTGAAGGTCCTCTCTTCGATATTATCCCCGAACTGAACGGTGAGGATGGAACAAATTCCTCTTCCTCTTCTTCTTCTTCTCCTTCCACCTCCCCCTCCTCCTCAGTTTCATCGTCGTTGGGATTTTGGACTTGCTGATTCCAATAATTCGGTGCACCTAGAGTCTTTTTTTTCGTAGTCGTCGTTCCCCACCCACTTGTCGTTATCACCGTAGGAGAAGATGGTTGTCTAGCAGATTGAACAGGTTTCTTTGTCCACGCACTCAATTGAGACGTGTTAGCATTTGTTGTTAAAGTTGATTTAGTGATTTGAGGTGCAGGTGTAGGTTTCGATCTCCAAGTACCCCAAAAAACATCATCATTATCTCCTTTACGCGTCGCAACACTGGCTCGTGTTTGAGGTTGACTCTCATTGGTAGAAAGTAAGATTCTCGCAAATTGATCTGTCATAGCTTCACTTTCCTCTGGTGAAGGTGATCGAACCTGAGGTTTCCAGTATCCATTCGTACCGTTCTTCAACTCGTGGTTGGTCGTGGCTGTAGTGGAAACGGTGATTGTATCTCTGCGTTGTTTGGCTTTGGCGCTGATCGTGTCGAATCGCGAGTCGTCTAGGACTGAGATGGAGTTGTTGCGTTTACGAGGACCAAAGTTTGAACTGGATTTTTGATGGAGTTGAGGGGTATCCCAATCTTGATCGTGTTCTTGACTGGGATTGAAGGTACCAGGAGCACCATCATTTCCAATCAATTGAGTAATCTGGAGAGCAGTGTCGAGTGGCATGTCGGGTGCATATTCGAGAACATTCTGCAGTTCATCGAGGTTCATAAAACCTGCACCTATGGAAGATGAAGTCGAGAGTGGTGTCCGAGGTTGGGGAACAGAAGTGACGGGTATCTTGATAGATGCCGTAGACGCGGAATGAGTAATCCCGCTTTTGGGAGAAGCTTTCGTAGTTGTCATCTTAGACGACGAACTAACCCATCCTCTCTTCACCGCAACTCCAGACCCATTACTCGGACTACTCGAACGACCTTTCTTGATTTGGACCACCATCCTATTTCGCTCATCGCATACAAGCTTTCTACGTTCCTCCTCCTTCTCTGTTCGAAGTTTTAACATAGCCTGCTCATGCTGTGTTATCATGCGTGCAATCCATATTTTATCCTTAGAATTTGTATTGATTTTGTCTGCTAATTCAATATCGAATTGAGTCGCCTCTTGATGAAATTCATGGATTTTCTGGATGCGAGTGGCTCTTTTGAATTTTTCATAGGCTGCTATTTGATCATTCCTGGACATACTGACGAGATCGGCGTCGGCTTCGTTATCTGAATCATGGGTAGTAACTTGAGGACCGATGTATGCACGACGAAGTTTAGATTTGGACTTGCCAACAACAGCAACAGCACCAGCACCAGCAGCAGACGATGATGACAACGTTGATATTCCATTTCCATTTATGGTTGAAGTGAAGACAGGATCGACATCATCATCATCAACAGCGACGGATTTGGAGAGGGAAGAAGGAACATGTGGGAAATGTGAAACTGAAGAAGAGGAATTTGAAAGAGAAGATGGTTGATGAATTGAACGTGATGCAGAAATATCAATTGGTGAGCTTGAGAGGGACGTGAGATTTGAACTATTGTGCGTAGTGAACCCCGATGATGATTTTTGTTGACTGCTAGAAGTCCAGGTCTTATAGGGAGGGATAGACACGCCACTTGGCTCGTCTTCGGATTTGTTGTGATGGTTCTGAAGTATTGCCGTGAACTAGAGTAGGAAAGTAAGTCAAGAGAAACGTACAGTGTCTCCTTGACCCGAAAAGGAACTCATCATTGGGAAATCATCTCGTTCATCATCGGTGAATTTACTAGGATCAATGAGTGCATAGCTTGCAGAAGAAGAATTTTTCGAGCGTGAAGGAAGGGAAGGCGCCGTATATGGGTGAGAGTTTGAAGAATAAGAGGACTGACTGGAGAGACTGGATTGACTTTGGTGGCTCACGCTCTGACTGAGGGGTTGTGCAGTGATATTGGAGGGGATCAAAGGAGGATGATAGTTGTCTGAGCCACCATGGCCGACCAGAATCTGCTCTTCCTCGTCTTCTTCTTCGTCTTCAATGTCATCAGGTCCCAGTACTTGTCGTATGAGAGTCATCTCTACTGGTGTAACCTCTCCCCAGTCTTCGTGTTGTAACCCATTACTGTGAAGCATACGTTGCCATTCTTCCCGCATCTCTAGATAGTGTTGCTTTTCATGCAACTTCATGATGGTTTCTTTCTGTTGTGTTCGTTCTCCTTGAGAACGAGTAGGCATTATTTGCCATTCCCTCGCTAATTCTTGCAAAGCCATGGTTCGTCGATTGATCATCCCCTTATGAGCCTTCACAGCGTATATACGAAACTCTGACCAGAGCTGACGAGCCTGTTGCCTACGAGAATATTGGCCTGTCGCATTTTGATACATGCTAGAGGTGGGAATAGGCATGGTTCATTCCCAATCTCTAGCAGGGCCAAGAAGCTATTGAGAGAAAATGATTTAAGTTCTTGTGTGAGGAAGGCGTGAATAAGACTTTATGGGTGGAAGCTCAGAGATCGTCTGTCTGAGTACCTAGGTAATGTGATTTCCGGAAT
>Ga0157367_1001116_pt1 | contig 12047 bp, 6 predicted proteins | sample AttbisABBM2_FD_113142 | JGI IMG/M metagenome (GOLD analysis project Ga0157367, IMG submission 113142) | Fungus gardens microbial communities from leaf cutter ant in Botucatu, State of São Paulo, Brazil - Atta bisphaerica ABBM2 | ecosystem: Host-associated > Fungi > Mycelium > Unclassified ...
GACGGTACGGCAGACCCAGCAGCTCCAGCACTTTCTCAGCGTGGCCGGTCATCTCTTCCAGCGCGTCCATGGATTCTTCAGGACGGACGATCTGCACCATCTCAACCTTGTCGAACTGGTGCATACGGATCAGACCGCGCGTGTCGCGACCGTAAGAACCGGCTTCAGAACGGAAGCACGGAGAGTGCGCCGTCAGTTTGATTGGCAGGTCGTCTTCGTCAATGATCTCATCACGCACGAGGTTAGTCAGCGGCACTTCAGCGGTTGGGATCAGCGCGTAATTGCTGCTGTCTGCTTCTTCGTCCAGCGGACGGGTATGGAACAGATCGCCGGCAAATTTCGGCAGCTGGCCCGTACCGTACAGCGTATCGTGGTTAACCAGATACGGTACGTAGGTTTCGCTGTAACCGTGCTGCTCGGTGTGCAGATCCAGCATGAACTGCGCCAGCGCACGGTGCAGATGGGCAATCTGGCCTTTCATCACCACGAAGCGAGAGCCGGTCAGCTTAACCGCTGCCGCAAAGTCCAGGCCCGCGTGCATTTCGCCCAGCGTCACGTGATCGCGCACCTCGAAGTCAAACTCACGAGGCGTGCCCCAGCGTTTCACTTCAACGTTGTCGTTTTCATCTTTGCCGACAGGCACGCTGTCGTCAGGAATATTCGGGATAGCCAGGGCAATATCACGAATTTCGGTCTGAAGAACGTCCAGCTCAGCTTTCGCCTGATCCAGTTCTTCACCCAGTTTGTTCACTTCCAGGCGTAATGGCTCAATATCTTCCCCGCGCGCTTTCGCCTGGCCGATGGATTTCGATCGAGAGTTACGCTCTGCCTGCAGATTTTCAGTTTGTACCTGCAGAACTTTACGACGCTCTTCAAGAGCGCGCAGCTTATCTACATCCAGCTTAAAGCCCCGGCGTGCCAGTTTTTCAGCGACTGCGTCTGGCTCATTACGCAGCAGATTGGGATCGAGCATGCTTATCCTGTGCTTATCGAATTAAAATAGGAAAATGTGACCACAGCCTGCGGCCACAAGGATACATTGCCAACATTACCGCAACGATTGAACTAACGGTAGCGTTTTATAGGGCTATTTTGATCCTGTCCGGCGAGCCAGGTGAGCTTTTCACCAATCTTGCCCTCAAGACCTCTGTTTGTGGGGTGATAATAGCGCGTTTGTGCCATCTCCTGCGGGAAATATTCCTCCCCGGCAGCGTAGGCATTGGGTTCGTCGTGAGCGTAGCGATACTCCTGCCCGTAACCCATCTCTTTCATCAGCCTGGTCGGCGCGTTACGCAGGTGAACCGGCACATCGTAGTCCGGCCGTTCGCGCGCGTCGGACATCGCCGCTTTGAAGGCGGTATAAACCGCATTGCTTTTCGGCGCGCAGGCCAGATAGACAATCGCCTGCGCTATGGCACGTTCGCCTTCCGCGGGTCCAACGCGGGTGAAGCAGTCCCAGGCCGAAAGCGCGACCTGCATAGCGCGAGGATCGGCATTGCCGACATCTTCTGATGCAATCGCCAGGCAGCGACGCGCGACGTATAACGGATCGCCGCCCGCAGTGATAATGCGCGCGTACCAGTAAAGCGCCGCATCCGGCGCGCTGCCGCGCACGGACTTATGCAGCGCCGAGATCAGGTCGTAAAAACGGTCGCCTTTGTTATCGAAACGCGCGCTGCGCTCCCCGGCAATTTCGGTGAGCAGCTCCTGCTTCAGCACCCGCTTTCCGGCATCGTCGACTTCGGCCATATCGGCCATCATTTCCAGCGTATTCAGCGCCCGACGCGCATCACCGTTGACCAGCTCGGCAATCGCACGACGCGTGTCGTCAGGCAGAACGATATCCTGCCCGCCGTAGCCCCGCGCTTTGTCGTCCATCGCCTGAGTAAGAACCTTTTCGATATCCTCGGTCGTCAGCGATTTGAGCAGGTAAACGCGCGCGCGGGAGAGCAGCGCCGAGTTCAGCTCAAACGACGGGTTTTCGGTGGTCGCGCCGATGAAGAAGATCGTGCCGTCTTCAATATGCGGCAGGAAGGCATCCTGCTGGCTCTTGTTGAAGCGGTGGACTTCGTCCACGAAGAGGATGGTGCGCCGCCCGGCATTGCGGTTCTGCCGCGCACGCTCGATCGCCTCACGGATCTCTTTCACGCCGGAGGTGACCGCCGAGATGCGTTCAACGTCCGCGTTGGCATAGCGGGCAATCACTTCTGCAAGCGTGGTCTTGCCGGTACCAGGGGGGCCCCAGAGGATCATGGAGTGAAGATGCCCGGCCTCAATAGCGCGCGGCAATGGCTTACCGGCAGCCAGCAGGTGCTGCTGGCCGATGCACTGCGCTAAATTTTCTGGCCGCATGCGAGCGGCCAGAGGTTGAAACGCGTTATCTGAAAAATCGAGCGACAGATTGCCCACTCACGCCTCTTACTTATTGCGTTGGTCGTCCACCGTTACGCCCTGCGGCGGGGTAAAGGTGAATTTCGATGCATCAACGGCGCCGTTCTGCTGAGATTTAAGCTGGTAGCTGCTGCGCTGATCGTCCTGCTCAACCGCGCCGAACTGATTAATGGTCCCGTTGGTGCTTACGTTAATGGTGAACTGCTTCAGGTTGCCGTTGCTACCTTTCGGCGTCAGGACAAACTCGTCACCCGTCTGTTTAATATTGTACTGCTGCCAGTCGCTGGCCTGGTTACGGGCAATCAGCATAAACGGCGTATTACTGGTGGCATCCTTCAGCCAGGTCGCCGTAGCCTGCTCAACGAACGGGTTGAAGAACCATAAGGTTTTGCCGTCAGACACCAGGATGCTCTCATCCGGCTGGGTCATGTGCCAGTTGAACAAATTTGGGCGTTTTACCCACAGATCTCCCTGGCCTTCCTGCACCGCGTTGCCGCTGCCGTCAGTCACTTTTTGCGTGAAGCTGGCGTGGAAGCTGCTTACTTTATCCAGTCGGCTTTTAAGGTCGCTGGCTGCATCAGCCCAGACGCTGCTGGCGACAAAACTGGTGAGTAATGCACAGGCGATGGCGATTTTTTTCATTGTTATTCCTTAAAATACGTCTTCCCGATATGGGGTTTCCGTCTTCTATTCTGGACCTGCCCGAAGGCAGGCGACAGAAGAAAATGCTTAATTTTGGCTGATTTACCCTTCTTTGCAATCGCTGAAGGTTAATCAAACGGCGGCGGTGCCAGCACCTCGCGGTTACCGTTATGCCCCTGCTCGCTCACAATGCCCTGCGCTTCCATCTGCTCGATGATACGCGCCGCGCGGTTATAGCCGATGCGGAACTGACGCTGCACACCAGAGATGGAAGCTTTGCGTTTTTCGGTAACGAAGCTAACCGCCTGATCGAATAACGGATCCAGCTCTTCGCCGCCGTCGAAGCCACCGCCGCCGCCTTCGCTTTCCGTATCGCTGGTAATGCCGTCAACATATTGTGGACGACCGCGCGCTTTCCAGTCCTGGACGACGGCGTGAACTTCCTCATCGCGGACGAACGCACCGTGGACACGCACCGGAGAGGTGGAGTTCGGGCCGGAATAGAGCATGTCACCCATACCCAGCAGCGACTCTGCACCGCCCTGGTCAAGAATGGTACGGGAGTCAATTTTACTTGATACGGTAAAGGCGATACGCGTCGGAATGTTCGCTTTGATAAGGCCGGTAATAACGTCCACAGAAGGACGCTGGGTCGCCAGCACAAGGTGAATACCGGCCGCACGCGCTTTCTGCGCCAGACGGGCAATCAACTCTTCCACTTTCTTACCGACGGTCATCATCAGGTCAGCGAATTCATCGACCAGCACGACGATATAAGGCAGTTTTTCGAGCACCGGATGCTGGGCATCCATGCTGTCACCCGGTTTCCAGTAAGGATCCGGAATCGGACGTCCCATGCGCACCGCCTGGGCGATTTTCTCGTTATAACCGGCCAGGTTACGCACGCCCAGCGCAGACATCAGCTTGTAGCGGCGTTCCATCTCATTGACGCTCCAGCGCAGGGCGTTGGCAGCATCTTTCATGTCGGTCACAACTTCGGTCAGCAGATGCGGGATGCCTTCATAGACCGACAGTTCGAGCATTTTCGGGTCGATCATGATGAAACGCACATCTTCCGGCTGCGCTTTATACAGCATGCTGAGGATCATGGCGTTCACACCGACAGACTTACCGGAACCGGTAGTACCCGCGACCAGCAGGTGAGGCATTTTCGCGAGATCCGCCACCACCGGATCGCCCGCGATATCTTTACCCAGCACCACGGTCAGCGGAGATGGGTTATCGCGGAATTTGGTGTTATCCAGCACTTCACGCAGGTAGACGGTCTGACGTTTCTTGTTCGGCAGCTCAAGGCCAACGTAAGGTTTGCCCGGAATCACTTCCACCACACGTACCGCCACGGTCGACAGAGAACGCGCCAGGTCGCGGGACAGGTTGGAAATGCGCGCGGCTTTAACGCCTGGCGCCAGGTTCAGTTCAAAACGGGTGATAACAGGACCCGGCGAGTAGTTCACCACGTCCGCCTTGATGCGGAAGTCAGCCAGACGGGCTTCGACCAGACGCGCCATTTGTTCGAGCGCGAAGGTATCGACCGGTTCCACTTCTGACGGCGGCGGCGTTAACAGATCCAGAGACGGCAGCGGCGTGCTTGGACGCTGCAGCGGACGGCTGTCACCGTTACGCATCAGCAGCGGGTGAATCAGGCTCTCCTGCGGCTGAGGCGCAGGCTGCTGGAACTGCGGCGGCTGTGGTGCCTGCTGCGGTTGAGCATACGGCTGCTGAACAGGTTGTTGAGGCTGCGAGTATGTCTGTGGTGCTGGCTGCTGGCGCAGAGGCGCTGCTTCCGGCATCACGCTCGGGGTAAATAAAGGCTCGCTCGGGCCATCATCCACCAGATCCTTCATCGGCGAAAATTCAAAATCAGACAGCGAGAACGGGTTTGCACCCGCCGGTTGCTCACCGGAATAGCGCTGCTGCTGGGTGGCGGCAAACTGGCGCGCCAGTTCTGCTTCTGCCGCGTCCTCTTCATCTTCCAGCACCGGTTCATCGTGCTGGTATTCTTCACCGTAGCGCTGATTCTGCTGCGCAGCGAACTGGCGCGCCAGCTCGTCCTGCTGCATTTCATCGGCGTCATCTTCGTAGTCAGGCTCGCGCGCTTTCTCTTCAGCCATACGCTGGGAAGGCAGCTTGATACCGTAGGAGGCAAGCTCTCGGCGGGTTGGAACGCGAACCCGGTTAGGGCGAGGCAGTTGCGGACCAATCCCCTCCTTCACCTGAGGGCGTGGCGCGCCCCCTGATGCCAGACTAAAGACAGGTGCAGCCGCCGCGGTAGCCTGCTTCACGCTTTCCGCTACGGGTGCGACTGCAGGCGTCGGGTCGATCGGTGGAACGGAAACAGAAGGCGCTTTCGTCACCGGCTCCTGCACCGGTTCAGGCACCGGCTGGTACCAGGCAGCCAGCTGCTCGCGTTCACGCGCACGTCGCTCTTCGACTTCTTCGAAATAGTACAGCGGTGGACGGGCGGGCTTCACCTCTTCCACGATTTCAGGTTCAGGCTGCGGCTCAACATAAGGCTGCACAGGTTCAACCGGTTCAGGCACATACTCCTGATAAGGTTGGGCCACCGGCTGTTCATCGTGCGGGTAATTTTGCGGTTCATACGCAGGCTGCGGCGGCTGATAAGGCTGCTGCCACTGCTCCTGCTGCACAGGGACGTAGCTTTCAGGTTCAGGCGCGATAACGGGCTCCGGCGTGTGAACACCGGGCGCAGTCTGCCAGTCAACCTGCGGCTGCTGAATAACGGATTCCGGCGGCGAAACCGGCGCGGATGGCATCACAGCGTCGACCGGCGCGGCATACGCCTGCGCAGCGGTCGTCGCGGCTGCTGCTGCCGCAACCGGCTCGGTAACCGAGTGGCCATTTAACAGCGGATCGTATTCGTCGAAGTCACCCGGCATGGCCCGGCTGCCGGAGAAGAGCACATCGTCAGGATCGACGGCGACACCCGCCGCGCGATACGCCACCTGCTCGTCTTCATCCATGCGTTTACCGGAGAAGAGCGCCGCATCGGTTTTACGGCCAAGCGGGTTGGCAAATTTCTCAGCAACACGCTGACGACGCGCCAGCGCGCCGCGCAGAATACGCGCACGACGAGACTCGCGACGCTGCACAGGCGCGTCATCTTCCTCTTCGTACTCGTCTTCATCAACCCACGTATCGTCACGACGGGTACGGTTGCTGGCGAAGGTCAGAATAGTGAGGATAAAACTGCCGATTTTCTCGGCAATGCTCACCCAGGACCAGCCGGTAAACAATGTCAGCCCGGCCGCCCAGATGCAGAGCAATGCGAGCGTGCCGCCGCTGCTGTGCAGCATCGGCTGTAGCGCAGAGCTCAACAAACTGCCGATCACCCCGCCAGAGGCGAAGTACCAGATATCATCCGCATTAATCGCTGCCAGCCCGCACGAGGTGAGGATCAGCGCCAGCGCGCCAATCAGGCGCAGCGACACGGCGAAATAGTCGATGTAATTATCGTTCTGACGATGACGCCACGCAAACCAGCATCCGCCAATGATAATGACGGGAAGGGTATAGGCCATCACACCGAAAATGAAAAACAGCGTGTCCGCAAGCCAGGCACCGGGGACACCGCCTAAATTATGGATAGGCTCATGCCATGCAGTTTGTGACCAGCTGGGATCCGAGGGGTTGAAACTGAGTAAGGCTGCCATCAGCCAGACGGCAAAAAGGGCAATAACAATCAGCAAAGCCTCGAGGAGACGACGTCCGCTGCTTAGCTTCGATAGTGTGACTTCTTTGTCTTCAGTGTATTCCTGGCTCAAGAAAGGCTCTCCAGGTATCAGGCATATCCTGCCTGTTTGCTAAAACGGACAACAGTGCCGGGACTCCCCGGCACTGTTGCTGTATGGATTAACAGGAGTGTAATCAAACTACGCTGATTTTGCACCTGTTCCGTGTTAGCGCGTCTTAATAACCAGACGATTGCTCTGTTTGACCTCTTCCATCACCACATACGTGCGGGTGTCGTTCACGCCTGGCAGACGCAGCAGGGTTTCACCCAGCAGCTTACGGTAGGCGGACATATCAGGCACACGGGTTTTCAACAGGTAGTCGAAATCACCGGATACCAGGTGACACTCTTGAATTTCTTCAAGTTTCTGTACAGCGGCGTTAAATTGCTCAAACACATCCGGCGCACCACGATTCAGAGTAATCTCAACAAATACCAGAAGTGAGGCATCCAGATAATGCGGGTTCAGCAGAGCCGTATAGCCCTGAATGAAACCCTGTCTTTCCAGTCGACGCACACGCTCAAGGCACGGCGTCGGGGAAAGTCCCACACGTTTTGAAAGCTCGACGTTGGAAATACGCCCATCCTTTTGCAATTCATTAAGAATGTTACGATCGATACGGTCGAGATCTTTGCCAGGGCGCTTCTTGCTATCTACCATTATTATTGTCTCTCTGTATTCCTTCCCTACTCCTGCCTGGACCCTGTGCACATCACTGTTCAGAGCCTGTACCCGTTAGTCATCACATCGCCTGATTATGTATTAGACGCGATGCGGATTCGGGTTCTGTTGGTAAGAAGACCGTTGCCCGAAGGCAGTCACCGACATCACGTATGGCGTCTGTCCACGCCATGCGTAGATTTCACTGACCCGGTAAAAATGGCATTTACGTGCATGCCTATGCGGCATACGGTTAACACGGTTTTTTCTTCTTCCTTGAATGTTTTCGCAAAAGCGCAGGGGATTGTCAAAGCAAAACATCGTTTTTTAGTACAACATGCCGGATATTCATTGCGGCAGGGTATTAATCCTCATTTTATTGCCTTACAAACGACCGGTTTTCAGGAGAAAGCGTGATGTTATCGCGCGCTATTCATCGTCCGTGGCTATTACACAGATTGATATCAAAATTGCTGCGCTCTTTTTTTACGACAACAAATTCCCTACAATCCAGCCAAATGTCTGCCAACAACAATGGGGATCTCATGGGCACGGCCAAACACAGTAAGCTGCTAATCCTTGGTTCTGGACCTGCGGGATATACCGCAGCGGTCTATGCTGCACGCGCTAACCTGCACCCGGTACTCATCACCGGCATGGAAAAAGGCGGTCAGCTGACCACCACCACCGAAGTGGAAAACTGGCCAGGGGACCCGAATGACCTGACCGGGCCGCTGCTGATGGAGCGTATGCACGAGCATGCTGCTAAATTCGAAACCGAAATTTTGTTCGATCACATCAATAAGGTCGATCTGCAGAATCGTCCGTTCCGCCTGACGGGCGACAGCGGCGAATACACCTGTGACGCGCTGATCATTGCCACCGGCGCCTCTGCCCGTTACCTCGGTCTGCCATCCGAAGAAGCGTTCAAAGGCCGCGGCGTTTCTGCCTGCGCCACCTGCGACGGTTTCTTCTACCGCAATCAGAAAGTCGCGGTCATCGGCGGCGGCAACACCGCCGTGGAAGAAGCGCTCTACCTGGCGAACATTGCCTCTGAGGTGCATCTGATCCACCGTCGCGACACCTTCCGCGCGGAGAAGATCCTGATCAAGCGCCTGATGGATAAAGTGGCAAGCGGCAACATCGTGCTGCACACCAACCGTACCCTGGAAGAGGTGACGGGCGACCAGATGGGCGTTGCCGGTCTGCGTATCCGTGATACCCAGAACACCGATAACGTCGAAACGCTGGAAGTGGCGGGTCTGTTTGTGGCGATCGGTCACAGCCCGAACACCGCGATCTTCGACGGTCAGCTGGAGCTGGAAAATGGCTACATCAAAGTGCAGTCCGGCATTCACGGTAACGCGACTCAGACCAGCATCCCGGGCGTGTTCGCGGCCGGCGACGTGATGGACCATATTTACCGTCAGGCGATCACCTCTGCGGGCACCGGCTGTATGGCCGCGCTGGACGCTGAACGCTACCTCGATGGACTGGCTGAACAAGGTAAATAATCTTTACAAGTCAGTAACAAACGTAAATAAAGGCGGCGATAAGTCGCCTTTATTGTCTCCCCGTTGTAACATTGCGCTGCCCAATTTCTAATAACGTCACCTGCAAAGTACGCAATGGAAAAAACCCGTCAACAAGAGTTAACACGCTGGCTGAAACAGCAAAGCGTTATTTCCCGCCGCTGGCTTACGATTTCCCGTCTCCTGGGATTCGTTAGCGGCCTGTTGATTGTTGCCCAGGCATGGCTGCTGGCCCGCATTCTTAATCACATGATCATGGAGAACATTCCACGCGAAGCGCTCCTGCTGCCCTTTATTGTCCTGATCCTGATTTTTATCCTGCGCGCCTGGGTGGTATGGCTGCGTGAGCGCGTCGGTTTTCACGCCGGACAGCACATCCGCTACGAGATCCGCCGTCAGGTGCTCGACAGGCTTCAGGAAGCCGGGCCCGCGTGGATCCAGGGTAAACCAGCCGGTAGCTGGGCGACGCTGATCCTTGAGCAGATTGACGATATGCACGACTACTATGCGCGCTATCTGCCGCAGATGGCCCTTGCCGTCTTCGTTCCGCTGCTGATCGTGATCGCCATCTTCCCGGTGAACTGGATGGCTGCGCTGATTCTGATGGGCACCGCCCCGCTGATCCCGCTGTTTATGGCGCTGGTCGGCATGGGGGCAGCGGATGCCAACCGCCGTAACTTCCTGGCACTGGGTCGCCTGAGCGGCCATTTCCTCGATCGTCTGCGCGGCATGGAGACGTTACGCATTTTTGGCCGCGGTGAAGCGGAAACCGAAAACATTCGCCAGGCGTCACAGGACTTCCGTCAGCGCACCATGGAAGTGTTACGCCTCGCCTTCTTGTCTTCCGGCGTACTGGAATTCTTTACCTCTCTGTCGATTGCCCTCGTGGCGGTCTACTTCGGTTTCTCCTACCTCGGCGCGCTGGATTTTGGCCATTACGGCACGGCGGTGACCCTTTCTGCCGGGTTCCTGGCGCTGATCCTGGCCCCGGAGTTTTTCCAGCCGCTTCGCGATCTGGGGACCTTCTATCACGCCAAAGCCCAGGCGGTTGGCGCAGCCGATAGCCTGAAAACGTTCCTGGAAACGCCGCTGGCACACCCGGAGCGCGGTGACGTGACGCTGAATGCTAAAGAGCCCGTGAACATCGAAGCGCAGGACTTTTCCATTCTGTCACCCGAAGGCAAAGTGCTTGCGGGTCCGCTGAACTTTACCTTACCTGCCGGACAACGCGTGGTGCTCGTCGGCACCAGCGGTTCCGGGAAAAGTTCTCTGCTGAATGCGCTATCCGGATTTATGGCCTATACGGGTTCACTGCGGATCAACAGAACCGAACTGCGTAACCTCGATCCTGACGCCTGGCGTAAACAGCTCAGTTGGGTGGGCCAAAACCCGCAGCTTCCCGCCGCTACGCTGCGTGAAAACGTCCTGCTGGCGCGCCCGGATGCGCGTGAAGATGAACTGCAATCGGTTCTCGACCGCGCCTGGGTCAGCGAGTTTCTGCCGCTGCTCCCGCAAGGGGTAGATACCGTGGTCGGTGACCAGTCCGCCGGGCTGTCGGTCGGACAGGCGCAGCGTGTGGCCGTTGCCCGCGCGTTGTTGAATCCTTGCCAACTGATGCTGCTGGATGAACCCGCCGCCAGCCTGGATGCCCACAGCGAGCAGCGCGTAATGGAAGCCCTGAACGCCGCCTCCCGGCAGCAAACCACCCTGATGGTCACCCATCAGCTGGAAGGCATTGCCGACTGGGACCAGATCTGGGTCATGGAGAACGGCCGTATTGTTGAGCAAGGCGATTACGCCTCTCTCGTTGCCGCGCAGGGACCGTTTGCCGCCCTGCTGGCGAACCGTCAGGAGGACATCTGATGCGTGCTCTGCTGCCTTATCTTGCGCTCTATAAACGCCACAAATGGATGCTGACGCTGGGGATTGTGCTGGCCATTGTCACGCTGCTCGCCAGCATCGGCCTGCTCACGCTTTCCGGCTGGTTCCTGTCGGCCTCGGCCGTCGCGGGGTTCGCCGGATTATACAGCTTCAACTACATGCTTCCGGCTGCCGGGGTTCGCGGTACCGCCATCACCCGTACTGCCGGACGCTATTTCGAACGGCTGGTCAGCCACGACGCCACTTTCCGCGTGCTGCAGCACCTGCGCATCTATACCTTTAGCAAACTGCTGCCCCTCTCCCCTGCCGGGCTGGCGCGTTTTCGTCAGGGTGAGTTGCTTAACCGCGTGGTGGCGGATGTCGACACGCTGGATCACCTGTACCTGCGCGTGATTTCCCCGATCGTGGGCGCGTTTGTGGTGATTGTGGTGGTCACGCTGGGGCTGTCTGTTCTGGATGTTCCCGTAGCGCTGACGCTGGGCGGGATCATGCTGCTGACACTCATCATTCTGCCGCCGCTGTTTTACCGCGCCGGGAAATCCACCGGAGAAAACCTGACGCGTCTGCGCGGAGACTACCGCCAGCAGCTAACCTCCTGGCTTCAGGGGCAGGCTGAGCTGACCATTTTTGGTGCCAGCAAGCGCTACCGCGCGCGGATGGAAAGCACGGAGCTGAACTGGCATGAAGCCCAGCGCCGCCAGTCGGAGCTGACGGCCTTCTCTCAGGCGCTGATGATGTTAATCGGCGGCGTGGCGGTAATAGCCATGCTGTGGCTGGCATCCGGCGATATCGGGGGAAATACACAGCCGGGTCCGCTTATTGCCCTTTTCGTCTTCTGCGCGCTGGCCGCGTTTGAAGCGCTGGCCCCGGTGACGGGCGCCTTCCAGCATCTGGGGCAGGTCATCGCCTCTGCTCTGCGCATCACCCAGATTGCCGAGCAGGAGCCTGAAGTCACGTTCAGTTCCGGGCAGACCGTGGTACCTGAGCAGGTTGCGCTAACGCTTGAAGAGGTCACTTTCGCCTACGACAAACAGGCGCAGAACGCGCTGGACGGTATCAATCTGTCAGTTAATGCAGGACAGCGGATTGCGATCCTCGGCCGTACCGGCTGCGGTAAATCGACGCTGCTGCAGCTGCTGACCCGCGCCTGGGATCCGCAGCGCGGTCA
>Ga0157367_1001120_pt1 | contig 12018 bp, 12 predicted proteins | sample AttbisABBM2_FD_113142 | JGI IMG/M metagenome (GOLD analysis project Ga0157367, IMG submission 113142) | Fungus gardens microbial communities from leaf cutter ant in Botucatu, State of São Paulo, Brazil - Atta bisphaerica ABBM2 | ecosystem: Host-associated > Fungi > Mycelium > Unclassified ...
AAAATGACTATCCAAGAGTCATTACTTACATAAACAATAAACTGGTAAAATTGCAATTTTTTTATTATGAAGAGACATATTTAATCATCAAGACATTAATCTTGTTTTCTTTTTCAATCATAGTATTCTGTGTTTTCTTCTTAACATTTACTCAAATGACCAATAAAGTGTCTTAAAGTATCTAAAAGACACTGAAGTTGACCTAAATAATGTTTTAATTATGACAGGTAATTTTAACATCAGAGATAGCAATTAGGATCTCACATCATTCAGCATACATTGATACTTTTCTTGAAATAGCTGATAATCTTAATCTAGATCTGTCTATGCTCATCAACCCTATATTTACTCAGTATGCTGACAATTCACAAGACTCTAACTCTATTATAGATCTGATGTTTCTCCATACTAAAGCAGAGGAATTTAATAATCATGAAATTATGCTGGAATTACGCTATCCATCTGATCATGCTCTTTTATTGGGTTTACTGACCATCAAGAGGAACATATTCTAGAAAGAAAACAGACTATTGTCAAAGATAGTAAGAAAGAAAGAAAATTTGTCAATGAACTTAAAGTCAAGATAAGCAATATTGACATATCTAACATTCTTAGTAGTAAAACACTAGAAAGCATAACGCTTCATCTCGGTTGCCATCTGCGACGCCAAAGAAGGGGGGACAAGATCAGAATCCGTAACGCTCCTTCCTGATGTTTCAACAACTTCTCCATGGCATACAAATGTCCCCCACTTCTGTTCTCACGATTCTCCCCTGATTTCATATCTAAGAGCCTTCTTGCATGGATTCTGCTGTTTTCTTCGAATGCAACTTGAGGAAGGTACCAGAAGTCGATGAAGCATAACTAAGTTCATCTCCACAGCAGCTTTCCTACCGAGATCATACTTTCTGGTAGTACTCTCAAAATGTAAACTGCCCTTCATCATGAGGCATGATAATGGAAGAACTCAAGATATTAAATGGAATACATTCAGTCATCAAATGATTAAGCGTCTGGTGCATAAATATTAGGAGGGCAAAATAGATGAGGTCGGCAGAGCTTACAGTAAGAGGTACCGACGAGCATCGTCGAGAGGTTCTGTAAATGATCTTCGTCGAAGAGAAGCTGGTCCTTGTGCCAAGTGTCCTGATCATAACTTCGTGAATAAGTCTGATTAATACTTTGAGAATGTCTGTGTACCTGGTGCGTCTACGAGAATGTCAGACAGTAGAAGCACAATCAATTCAAATGAGACATACCTTTTTGAACTCGGATGCGCACCTCCGGATTGTTGTTGATATTGGTGGTGGATCCGTTGCGTGAGTCGCCAGGACTAGGAGCCCAGCGTCGTGTCATTTAGGGAACTGATTTATCAATAAGTCTCTCCCACCTTCAGTCAGCGGCGGCATCCAAGGTTCCACTGAATAAGGTACACTCTCGATGAGCGCACATAAACCCAAGATCGCGGAATGCAGAGTGCGTAGTGCATCTGCATAACCGGGGTCACGCCTGGGCGGAAGTGTAGATTTGTTGGCCAAAGAAACAAAACGATTCTGTAGTACTGTTCAGATGCGATCATCATGTTTATAGATTTTGAAAGACATACCTTTAACGGGATGATGCTTTGCCGCTGCGAGCAGCGAACGACGCCTGCCAGTGTCTTGGAAGCCATTTCCCTCACTTCGACATTCTCATCAGCAAGACATTCCATTAGCACCTCCATCACGCTGGAGACTCCGTCTTGAGATATGTATAAGAGGTTTCTGTAGAAGAAAACAACCAAAGTCGGCAGAGCCTGAAGCCTTGTACGCCACGACTATATTATATTGGAAGTATAACCAAAGTTAGCTTGCCTTGGGCCTCGGACAAAGAACAACCACTCACCGTCGTCGACTTAATGGCCGTGGCGAAGTGCGACAAAATTGCTCCCACATATTCTATCGGGGGCGACACGACTGAAAGAATGTGTAGGACAGCAGTGCTGTATGTGTGCAGATCCGAGCTATCATTTAATTCCGACATGCCCAGAATCTCGGGACTACAGAATTTTAGGCTGAATTGGCGGATCAAGTAGTTAAAAGCACGTACAGCATCGGAACGGCATATGGGAAAATCATCGATACCTGAGAACTATGAGCCGAAACCCACAGCCACTCCAACACTAGTTCAAGTCAGGTTCTGAAGGCATCAGCTGGTACAAGATATCGAGAAACCTACGTGTTAATCCAACTTTATCATACTCGATTTACGGTCAATTTTTGAAGCACAAAAATCGCGAAAATGATTTACCTCCGACTGGCTGACCCGAGGAGGTGGGAGGCGTTGTTCCCTCCATCTCGGCATCTGTTCCAGGATCTTTTCAATGTGTCCCATGTACCGTGTTTTGCTGTCAGATATATAAGTCGAAAAAGGGACTCCGTTCTGAATAAAATTTACCGAATTGAAAGAGGATCTCCACCCAGTTTGCAAGCGCCAAGGAAAGCATGGACTGAAGGATGCCAGGGCTGCCACTGATTCTGCGTGATAGTCCGAAGTATGTGACAAAGTGAGTTTCGAATCTTCAGGGCCAAGTTAGCTGGAGGCGCTGCGAGTCGAAGTTTGCGAACCTACCTCTGCGTAACCCGTATTGGCATTATTCAAAATGATGTTGACATATTTTTCAGCAAGGGGGTTGAAGAAGATACCCGCAGCAGAGGCAAGAATGTCGAGAAGTGAGAGAAATTTCTTCACTAGATGAATAGAGGTGTCAAGTCACTGGAGGCGAGCCACTTCAAAGAATACGAACTCTGGAACGCAGATTCACCAGAGAACTCCAGAGGAAGCGATAAGATCCAATTTGTCAAAGGCTGATAGCGGCGAGGGTCCCGCTCGTCCAAAATCCACTATAGGCGAGACTGAGCTTTGCTTAGGGCGAAGAGCTGGTTGATAACACACTAAGAATAAATTTTCCCAGAATGGCATCGTTTCTGGCTTGATATTATTTAGAATATTGTGAATTATTTTGTCCGTCCGTTGCCACAGTTTCGTTGTCCGGTTCGGCGACCAATGTTTGGAACCTTCCGCAAGTAAATCAGCCAAACTTGGATACCCAGCGGCACAACATACCACGGATGAGCCCGGCCCAGACCTCTGCACCAGCTCGTTGTTTATATTTGTCTGTATCCAGGAGAAGAGGCTCAATTATGTCGAATATTCTATCAAGATCACATTGAACTAGTATAGTCGCTGCAGTGACAAATTTGTCAGACAAGTCATGAATGAATTCAGTGTTCACTAACCGCAAATTTTAATCATAGAAACATTTTCAGATCGGACATCAAAGCTGCCGGAACTCCTTCCGGTCTCCTGACTCCATAACAAGACGATCTTCTTGAAAACCTGGGGGTGGAATAGGGCAGATTCAAGTACGTCAAGAGCAGGTTGCGACTCAGCATCCCACTCGAAAGGAATGTCGTTATCTGTTATGGGTTTATACCCCTTTACTGTTTGAGACCATGCTAAGAAACCCGTTTGAATTTTGTCAAAATAGTGATCACTGATATAAGATGATCAGAGGACGCCTGGGAGCAGCCAAACCTGAACAAACCCCTCAGAAATCTCGCCAGATATTCGCAATCTATTCATGAAGGTCTCCGGATCGCCGACCTCAACCTCCTCTGCGAGAGGGTGGCGCCATTCTTCGAACCAGAGCTCCTCGTTCGTCTTGGAAAACGTCCTTCTCTTGACATTGATAAGAAGTTGACGCAATGCACTTGATCAATGTCAGCAAAATGATGGATACGAGACACAAAATGTACACTTGAGCTCTTGTTCGTATCGTCGGCTGCGGACTACAGCACTGATCGATTAAAAATCGAGCAATTTCTGGTGACACAGGGACATCTCTCCGAAGAAAACAAGATAGGAATTTAAGCGACATTTGGACGTAGCGCCACTGTTGAGAAGAATAAATAACGTCGGCATAGGGAAGAGATTCGAAAGACACATACGTGTGTAGTGGGTTTGGTTGCAAACTCTAAAATACTGGAAATCTATTTCATGAGATTAGCTATATTGTCCCTCACTTGGAATCGGGACCTGTACCGTGCGATGGTAAATTTCATTTCTCTGTTTGAAGCGATATTGGCCTTTGCGCACAGCCTCTTCTAGTAATTCCTGATCAAAGGAATTCTCTGAAAATTCACTCTCAAGGTCGCGTAGGGCTTGATCCACCCGAGGTGTTTCCATACTATAGGCCTCAGAATGAATGTTGGTCTCGTTAATCAAGCTCAGGCAATCATTGGCTACGTTGGACACAAGCTTTTGTATCGAAGGCTGACGGTAGGCACATTAGCAGGTACCATACGGCGAGTAACTTTAAGTCACACCTTCTCTTCATTTTGACAACCTAGCAAGGAAAGCAGATATCGTGAATGCAAGTTCTGATCTACACTCATGATCAACACGTTGCATCCATCAACCAGAAAGAAGCCATACCTGCCAGTGCGTACGCAGCTGCATGGAAAAGAGATTCAGTGTATTGTCATGATTAGCGTAACCACACTTGCCAATCCCCTTGTTCCACAAGATGTACAAGGCTCCTTTCATACGATCTGGGTCATTTCCCTTTCCTAAAGCATCATACAAAGTAGGCAGGACCAAACGTGTCGATCGAATATAATGCTATTGACACGTCATCAGGTTCATTGCCTCGACTCAGCTCCAATGGGCAGACATACCCCATACACGTTGTGAAAAACGATCTGTGCTTGACTTGTCATCATTCGCCCAGTGAGCCATAGCCTGAGATCATCAATGGAATGACCAACCTCCGTATACGAGTGTAAAAAGACAGCGACAATTCTGCCAACTCCGCAAGGAGCCTGTCGTCAAGCTCCGACCGGCGACGGTACAGCGAGTGCATGTAAACACGGCCGCTATGGTACACACGTGCACGTTTCACGAAGACCAGTCGCGAAAACTTCTTCTGTCGTGACCATGAGCGAGCCCCACTGAAATGACCAAGGCTTGAGTAATCACCATAAGGTGTAACAATACCGAATTCGAACTCACTCTCTCGCTTGCGCATAATTCTTCTCAATAGAATCAAAATTGGATCTACTCAAACCATAGCCAAGGAGATAGGTGTCCATGGCCCTGACCACACTGATTACTGCATCGATATGGTCTTCGCCTCCTGTATTCTTTCGTAGTGCTGACGAGGCCTTTTGAATAACTTCACCAAACCGTCTGCGCGCACTCAGAACTCGTTGATAACGGGTATCATCTGGATCAGTTAGGGTAAAGCCAGCTTGAACATCGAGATGGCTGATCACTAGCTCCGGAACTTCTATGGCTGAGTTCAAACATGAGTTCGGACTTTCTTGGCATTGCTCCTTGTATATGGTGGGAAGCCCTGACCAAGTAGCTCGAACAGCTTGAAGAAATCTGCTATCATGAATACATGGAAGTGCTGCGAGATATTGAGCTCACCGGCAGAAGTCATTTCGCGCCACACTGTCCCAGGTTGAAGTGGTTTGAAGTAGAATCTCGACTTTATCGAGGGCAGGCACTGTAATCTTGTCAATGATATCTAGAACAAACGCCACCTCGGCACCAGAAGGAACTATTGGAATCAAATCATGTCACTCAGTCAGTCCAACCACTAGAAAACGAACCGTGCCAGTCTATTGATACATCTTCAGCGTCATACACCTTTCCCCATGACAAGTCATGATTGACCCGGAAATCTAACACAGGAGGTCAACCGTACTCATAACGGGAACCCAAGCGAAGTTAGCTGACATACTTTGATCATTCCACTCGGAGTCATTCACGAAATGTCCGGTCAGAGGATAAACCCCAGCCAAAGTATGTAGCGTTCTACTGATCAACCGACCGGTCCCAGTGTAACCCCGTTCGCTCTTAGTCTTATCCACGAGCAGCGAGAGTAGGCTGATGATGTCATCTTTATGTTTGAGAAGCTATCGTTCTCATAAGTCATGTATAGACCTATTCCTATCACAAAAGACGACTCACTGTTATTCCCCCATGTCCAAAACAACCTCGTAAGATGGTCATATCTAGATATGACATCAATGAACATTCTCTGACAATCTGCAGGACTTACTCCAGTGTAAAGTAGTGTCAGAGGGTACGGCAGTGTGCGCAAATGTTGTCCGTACACTCGAGGCTCCATGACGTAACTCTTCTTCAACTTGAGATTTACAGAAGGGGAGGAATCGCGCCAGAGTTTTCTCGGGCTGAACTCTCGCGAGACAAGCAATGAGCTGACCAAATGCGCGGACAGCATTGGACTTCGCATTTGTGGTTGCATAGTCGAATACCAGATTCAGGACAAGGTCGAACAATTGATCGGATAGGTGAAGACAGACAATGTCTATCATGTTCTTGATAGACCTGAGAACATTTTCCTCTACTTTCCCGCCTGTTGTACCTTTCTTTCCACCCTCCTCTGGCAGATTCTCGTATAACGCCAGAACACGACGGAATAGTGACGCCACCCAATCCGCAAAGGCAGACGTACTATCACGAGCTAACGAGCGTTCTTCTTGCCGACTAAGTTGTGGTATTACGCCTATTTCTGTCCCCTCGGGCAGTGGTTCAGCTTCATCAGAATCCATAACTTCTTCGGGAGGAACGTCACCAGACAAGGCGACACCTGTCTGATGGATTGAGAGATCTCCTATTTTGATGTTCTGCACGATTCCAGTAATGAACATGGTAGCGCAGACGGTCTTGATGGGATCATTCTACACAATTATGAGCTTAACACAGATAAAAAGTACTGCAGCGTTCGTCTTCACCAGATCGATACCAGGAATACACAATTCAAGAAGGGGAATTATATGTTTGTGACCCCCAAGCCAAAGGCTCTCCGTCGTCAAAGGATCAGTGACGGAGGAAAGCATTCTAAGGACCGCTGTTGTTCGATGGGTCTCATTCACGACCTCCAATCCATTGTATGCTCTTTCAAGAAGTTCAGGCATGACCAAATTAGGCTCCAAGAAGACTAGTTGTCGAAGACAGCCTTGTGCCAAACCCAGAGAGAGAGGGTCTTTTGCAAACATGGCGAGTAAACAAGGAGTCCGAAGAATTTGAACGAAAGACCGTTGAATTTGAGGCGTTAGTCTGCGGTCCTGGAAACAAAGTCAGGCGTGAGACTAGCGGCGACGAATCCGGGGCATACATGAGGCGTTTTGCAGCTTAATAATTCCTCCTCCTTTACACGCCTGTAAAAGTGGGCAGCCAAGAAATGAACGAAAGTCGTAAGCTTGGAAACACGTTGGTGAGGCTGAAGGAAATGATTTAAAATTATGACACACCAACGCCGACCAGGGCCCAGAGTTCGATGGATGGAAGAAAGATTCGGTGCACGTTATCAATTTGTCAAGGGTATCAAGAGCTTTACATCCGGCCACATAGCCCAGTTGCTTGGGCAGTTGACCACCTTGGGGCCATTCTGGAATCGACTTCCGCACTTCCCCGTCGACTGACATTGAATAAACGAAAACCTTTGCCAATGCACCTGGGGAAGGTGTAAATGCGAAACGGTAATCGATGCATGAAGGCTACTTGCCGATCCTGTTTGGTGTTCTGAGTTGTTCAGGAGGTCGCTCCAATGAACTGTCGGCATGGGAAGCTGTAGAAGAAAGTGTCTGCCATAGTATTCCTTGTCAAATAATCGTTACAGTGTACATGTATCCAATAAGCACACCTTTAAGGAACCAACTGGTACAGCTACGATGAAGGCCAGCGTCAGGTATGATTTGCACATCTGTAAATCATTGACTCACCCATCATATTCAAACCCTTGCTTGTCAATAAACTCCACTGCTCTGTGGTCCATATGCCGACGTCTTTCCAGGCAGCTGTACCATCGTTACCAAACTCACCCTCGGGACCTGCGACATGATCTCGCGCTAGATCGCCTGCTAGTTCCATAAAATTCTCGTCGATAAATGCTGAGTTGAAGGCTTCCCAGATCTTGAATATGGCTGGGAGATATGTGTCTGGATGCGTCCGTGGAATGAAGGAAGTCATGACATTGACCATGGTCAAGGCCCTCTGGACCCATCATATGAGCAGCAGCTCTAATATGTTGGATCTCAACTTACATCAAAAGTAAAGAGCGGAACAAATGTTTCCAACATGTGAGGTATTTCACATGCTGAAAAGTATGGTTGACATTGAACAGCAATGTCCAAGTAATAACTGGCTACGAATTTTCTAACAGGACCTTCAGCAGAGGCAGGCAGCTGAAGTAGAATAATTTACCCCGAACCACCAAAGAGATCGTATTGCATGACCCTCCATAACGGTTGCCAAGGAAGTTGCAGATCTGAGGTCTCCAACTTGCGTTTTTTTCCGGGTTTGCTGCTACATAACCGAGAGATCATGTCGGCCCAGCATCTCAGAGAAAGATTGTCGATTCCAGGAAGGATGCATAGCTCGTAATAAAACTTGACGAGCTTTGCACGTGTGGATTTAGGCATAGGATATCGCATAAGTAACCAACTGGACATGACTCAGATCAGTAATCTACACATACAATTAATGTTGGAGGTACCATTGGAGCAGACCATCCCAGGTTGTAACTAACTCCCAGTTCTTGGCCTTCGCAGCGATGTACAAACGCGAGATGATAAATTCTAGTTTAGCTTGCATCTCTTCAAGAGATTCACACTCATATGGAATAGAATCTAAGTATGTTTGCAGAGATTTGCATTTTCCTTCTAGCCATGATTGCTCCTGGGAACCTATGGTGGAAACGTCGTCGTCGTCCATGTTTAGATCCGAGCAATAGACTTGGTTGAGCGAATCAGATGATAAGTCAGAAAATAAGGAGGCGAGTACTTGAGTGATGGCCTCCATGGTGGTATGAGACATACACCGGAGACCCAGGGATATATATATGCTTACGATGTGATGACGCGTTCTCGAGTGTGAAAAGGCAGTGAATTCGATCAAACCAATGATAGATAGATGCGAATATTAGAGATCACGTGTTTCTCTTCCCTTTCGGGCTGTCCCAGAACAGGATATGTTAGTTCAATCTCTCGCACGTCTGCTCACTAATAATTGCCGTTACATTGGACGGCGTGTGCCTTCACAAGGATATGCAATCTTCCCGACACATAGGGTCTTGAGGCCCCTACTTTGGGGCGGTGCAGTATCAGCCGCAGTCTCGCTTGGATTTTCTATCCCCACTATCTACTCGGACGCTGGTGTGAAGGCGGCCGAAAAAACGGAAGAAAGCGAGGAGAAAGTCGGTAAGTATGTTCATTGTCTTGAAGGTCAAGCAAGTTCATAGCTACTTTGAATACAAGTCGATCCCGCAACTTCTATTGCTTTCCCTAAGATCGCTCGAGTTCCTGCCAAAGTCCCCATTCCTCCCCTTACTTTGGTCGGCCTCGGCGTCAGGACGGTGTCATTTCTCAAAATCAAAGTATACTCTGTTGCACTGTACGCTGACCTGGAAAACCCCAATCTCCATGTTCGCAATTTGTTTATCTGGCGAGCAACTAGGCCAATCCTAGGCCAATCTCACGTTGTTACAGGTGCCTTCAATGCTTACACCCGAGCAGAAAATTGAACATATCATAAAAAATACCGCCTGTGTAGTCAGGATTGGTGGGCACCCTTAACAGACGACCGGAGTCCACTATTATTCACTACCGAATTTCAGTCCCAACTCGTACCACTAGTTTTACTCATTTACGCGATGCTTTTGTGCGCGCCTTGAACATTCGTCTTATTCAAGCCAATCATAATGGGGAGCTTACGGAGGAACAAGTCGTTCAGGAAGGCTCCCCCATTAGGAAGCTCTCGGGACTATTTCCCAATTCATCTCTGGCAAAGCACACGCCCTTCGACATCTTCCTTGCTGCTCCACAAAAAGGAAAACCGCGCACATTGATCTTTCGTGACCTCGGTAGCGTGGAGAGTGATTGGGTAGCAACGAACCTCGTCCTCAATTACTTTGGTCCAGGGTGTCCTAGTCCAGCTGTGAGTGCTCAAAGTATTCTTTTATCCTTGCACTGATACTACTGTATTCTCTAGTTGAAGGACTCTGTAATGAACAATATGATAGACTACAAGAAATAGTCAATATACTTATGCCTCTTTTCTCAATTTGTGAACACTTATCCCACATTGCAGCCGAAAATCACCCGTTCGGTCTCTATACCCCAGATTCTCCAAGGCGTAACCTGATATGAGTAGCATAGCTTCTGAAATCGGTCATGCCCACCGCATTTTCACGCTTTACTCTTGGTATTAGTAAATGGTCTACAATCAAGGACTTACCTGGCGGAGTAAGAAGGATGCAACCCGTTATTGTCAGTTTGGAAGAGCAATCATTTACCAATTCTCGAAGTGCTCGCCCAAATGGACTAGCTCTGGTCCAACCCGAGGGTACCAAGGATAACCATCTAGAATTATCACCAATCTACCTGTTAACTCAAGCAATCCTATTTATTTTTCGAGAGTGCGGTTGGCAGTAAAATGAAGAACACTCGTCTGTGGCGTGTTGTTTGTACGCATCCTTAAAATGGCAGGTCCGTTTGTCGTCCACTTGTCAAAGGCATCCATCCCACTGTTACCATGAGTCTACCAAATTTCCTACTTCCAACGCCGTATAAATGTTGTAGAGCTCTTTCACGTACAAGATTCTTCCTGAAATCTTCAAGTTACCGAGTCTCAAAATTCGTGACACATAGAGCCAACGTTAATCTGGATAATCGACAGTTACCCCTCTCGCAGTCACTTGACACTGGCCGAAGTCGCTCATCAACACGATCCGACTCCGAGTCTATCGGGCCCTTTCATCTCGGGATATCGCAACAAGCATTACATGGTGGCGAAGGGGTGAAGAAGTGGTCGGAACTCAGTACGGGAGGGAAGGGTACGTTCTCAGTCTATTGTGCTAACGTGATATTGGCTCATGCTGTACCTAGTCTTGCGTACAGCTTCACAAACGAAAAATTTGGTCATTATCATTATTGGTGCAGGCTTTGCATCGCTGTTAATATATACCATTACTTCTGAAATGTACTCAAGCAATTCTCCGACGAATCTTTTCAAGGATGCTTGTGAACGTATCAAACGCAACCCAAGAGCACGTCGCCACCATCCCTATGATCCCCAGTTCAACATTGCTAACAATCTGCTGCTGCGTAGGTTCTCAAATACTTAAATGGTCCTCTCTCGTTTCACAATAACCCACCATCACTTATCCGGCCCCGCCACCGAAATCGACATGTTACGTCCCAGATTTTCGTCGATACTCATGGACACGAACACATGATCATGACATTTTATATTGAAGGCCGACCCGAAAGCTCAACATCTTTTCCAGCTGAAATTGGATATTACGAAGCTTTCTCTCATTGGGTACAAGAAAAGGCGGCACATCTACCCGAATTATCCTTAAATGAGACAGCAGCGTGGATCAGGGACGGAGCAGAGAAGTTCTGGGAACGGTCGAAACAAACGTTTAGATATCTTAATGGAACTCCCATGTCCAAGTCACCTTTACCTAGTCTAGGGGAGCCAGACAAGCAAACAGAAAAACGTGAACAAAAGAAAGGCTGGAATTTTGCTGGGATGTTCTCTTCTCTCAAGGGAACACGAGGAAGCTCTGATCCATTGAAATCCTCGAAAATTGATAATAGAACCTTTACGGAAGGTGAGGTACATGCTGATTTTGTCCGAGTGAGTACTCTCCTGGTTGATATGCTCCACTCACATTGATGACAATTTAGAATGATGATGGATACTTTGTCTTCCGGTATTTGCTCGTTGACATCCCCAGTGAGTGCGCTTGCCATGTTTGGGGACTCATTACTGGAATCGGACAACAGATACGCGGGACTCCAATTCTGTCCGTGTTTTCGTGGAAAGAGCCCCTGAGGTTCGAGACAACGAACCTGTCATGCGCTGGATCGCGCACTAACCTCATGTGTAATAATGGACTTTCATGTCTGCACCTCTTACTGAGTAATCGAACACCAGAGT
>Ga0157367_1001123_pt1 | contig 12011 bp, 9 predicted proteins | sample AttbisABBM2_FD_113142 | JGI IMG/M metagenome (GOLD analysis project Ga0157367, IMG submission 113142) | Fungus gardens microbial communities from leaf cutter ant in Botucatu, State of São Paulo, Brazil - Atta bisphaerica ABBM2 | ecosystem: Host-associated > Fungi > Mycelium > Unclassified ...
CAGTTGCCCTCTGCTAGAATCGGCGATAATTTTTTGGCTTACCCGGCAGCGCACCCACTGCAATTTGCTGCAACAAAAGGAATGCAAATGAAAAAACTGCTCCCATTTTTTATTGGGCTGAGCCTGGGCGGTTTCAGCTTCGCCAGCCAGGCAGAAGACCTGCTTCAGGTTTATCAACAAGCGCGTCTGAGCAACCCGGATCTGCGCAGTGCCGCTGCCGATCGCGATTCTGCTTTTGAGAAAATCAACGAAGCGCGTAGCCCATTATTACCCCAGCTCGGCCTGGGTGCAGACTACACCTATAACAACGGCTATCGCGACAGCAGCGGTCTTCATTCCAACACGACCAGCGGCTCGCTGCAATTAACCCAGACTATTTTCGACATGTCGAAATGGCGCGCGCTGACCCTGCAGGAAAAAGCAGCCGGTATTCAGGATGTCACCTATCAGGTCGCACAGCAGGATCTGATACTGAACACCGCGACCGCCTACTTCAACGTGCTGAAAGCGATTGATACGCTTTCTTACACCGAAGCGCAGAAACAGTCGATCTATCGCGAGCTGGATCAGACCACGCAGCGCTTTAACGTTGGCCTGGTTGCCATCACTGACGTACAGAACGCCCGCGCGCAATATGACAGCGTACTGGCCAATGAAGTCACCGCGCGTAACAACCTTGATAATAACGTAGAAACGCTACGTCAGATCACCGGTATGGATTACATGTCGCTGGCTTCGCTGAGTATCGATCGCTTCAGAACCGATAAGCCCGAAGCGGTCAGTGCGCTGCTTAAACAGGCTGAAAGCCGTAACCTGTCGCTGCTCTCTGCACGTCTGAATCAGGATTTAGCCCGTGAGCAGATTCGCTCTGCAGAAACAGGTCATATGCCGACGCTGGATCTGACCGCCTCTACCGGCATGTCGAACAGCAAATATGGCGGCAGCCGTGCCAATCAGAGCCAGGGGTCTACTGACTCGATTACCGGTTCAAATCAGGTTGGCCTGAGCTTCTCTCTGCCACTCTATAGCGGCGGTAGCGTCACCTCTCAGGTAAAACAGGCGCAGTACAGCTTCGTCAGCGCCAGCGAATCGCTGGAAAGCGCGCACCGCTCAGCCGTCCAGACGGTACGTTCATCGTTTAACAACGTGAATGCGTCTATCAGCAGCATCAACGCCTACAAACAGGCCGTCGTTTCTGCACAAAGCTCTCTGGATGCGTCAGAAGCAGGCTATCAGGTGGGTACGCGTACTATCGTCGATGTGCTCGATGCGACGACTGTGCTCTATAACGCGAAGCAGCAACTCTCTGATGCGCGCTATAGCTACCTGATTAACCAGCTGAATATCAGCTATGCGCTGGGTACGCTCAATGAGCAGAGCCTGCAGAAACTGAACAGTCAGCTGGGTAAAGAGATCCCGACGTCACCGGAAACCGTGGCACCGGAAAATGCCCAGCAGACCGCACGTGTCGATAGCGGTCCGGCGGCAACCGGCTCTTCTGAGGCAGCGCGTCCTGCAGCTCGCCACAGCAGCGGTAATCCTTTCGGTAATTAATCAGCGGGCGGGCTACTTTGCGGCCCGCCTCTCTGTTGAACGTATAACTAAGTAAAGATCCCTGTTGTATCAGGCCTCCAGCTTCAATTTTACCCCCCCATCCCCTATTCTATGCGCTACCTTTGGGCACAGGATAATCATAATGAAACGCACAAAATCTATTCGCTATGACGCTTTTCGTAAGAGCTGGCAGGCACGACATTTAACGCCCGTTGCTATCGCCGTTTCGGCGGTATTTATGCTGGCTGGCTGTGAACAGAACGATGAAACGGTTTCGATGTACCAGAACGCCGATGACTGTTCGAAAGCCAATCCGGGCCAGAGTGCGCAATGTACCACCGCATTCAATGAGGCTAAAAAAGAGGCGGAACGCACCGCGCCAAAATATGCCACCCGTGAAGATTGTGTCGCTGAATTTGGCGAAAACCAGTGTCAGCAGACACCGGCTCAGGCAGGTGTAGGCACCACCAATGCGGAATCACAGCAGAGCGGCGGAAGCTTCTGGATGCCACTGATGGCGGGTTACATGATGGGCCGCATGATGGGCGGTGGTTCAGGCTTTGCGCAGCAACCGCTGTTCTCGCCGAAAAATGCCCGTAGCCCGGCCAATGGTCAGTTTGTTGATGCATCGGGCCGTAACTACGGCGCAGCTACCTCCGGCAAAACCATGACCGTGCCGAAAACGGCGCTGGCACCAAAACCGGCCACCACGTCGACCATTACCCGTGGTGGCTTCGGTGAAACCGTCGCGAAGCAGAACAGCATGCAGCGCAGCAGCGCCACCGGCACCTCCAGCCGCTCAATGGGAGGCTAACGCCCCGATGGAACGCATTGCCATTTCAGAGCGCCCAGGCTGGCGCGAAAAAGCCACCGAGTTCGGTTTTCGTTTTCACACCATGCATGGCGAACCCTACTGGTGTGAAGAGGCCTATTACCAGTTCACGCTGGCGCAAATCGAGCATCTGGAAGAGGTCACCGCTGAGTTGCATCAGATGTGCCTGCAGGTGGTGGAAAAAGTGGTCAACAGCGAAGCGCTGCTGACTAAATTCCGCATCCCTAAGCATACCTGGGATTTCGTGCGCGATTCATGGCATCAGCGTCAGCCATCGCTGTACTCTCGTCTGGATCTCGCCTGGGATGGCAAGGGTGATGTGAAGCTGCTGGAGAACAATGCTGATACGCCGACCTCGCTGTATGAAGCAGCATTTTTCCAGTGGCTCTGGCTGGAAGACAAGCTTAATGCCGGTCAGCTCCCCGCTGGTAGCGATCAGTTTAATAGCCTGCAGGAAAAGCTGATTGAACGCTTTGCCGCGTTACATCAGCAGCACGGCTTTAACTGGCTGCACTTCGCCTGCTGCCGCGACACCGACGAAGATCGTGGCACCGTGCAGTACCTTCAGGATTGCGCTACCGAAGCGGGTCTGCCGAGTGAGTTTCTCTATATTGATGAGATTGGCCTGGGCGAAAAAGGTGAATTCACCGACGCTCATGATCAGGTGATTAGTAACCTGTTCAAGCTTTATCCGTGGGAATTCATGCTGCGTGAAATGTTCTCTACTAAGCTGGGCGATGCGGGCGTGCGCTGGCTGGAACCGGCATGGAAAAGCATCATTTCGAACAAAGCTCTTCTGCCGCTGCTGTGGGAGATGTTCCCGAATCACCCTAACCTGCTGCCCGCCTGGTTCGCGGAAGATGACGTGCCACACATGGAAAAATATGTGGTGAAGCCGCTGTTTTCACGTGAAGGGGCTAACATCCGCATCGTAGAGAATGGTCAGGAGATTGCCCGCGTTGATGGGCCGTACGGCGAAGAGGGAATGATCGTCCAGCAGTTCCATCCGCTGCCAAAATTTGGCGACAGTTATACGCTGATTGGTAGCTGGCTGATCGACGATCAACCGGCTGGGATCGGCCTGCGTGAAGATCGCGACCTGATCACTCAGGATCTTTCCCGTTTCTATCCGCACGCCTTTCTCGGTTAACGCACCGCGATAATAACAGGCCAGCTTCTGGCCTGTTTTCTCTCAGCTTCGCCCTAACCTACCTGAACCGACAGCATGCTGATAGCACCCATCTCCATGCCATCAACCGGAATACTGATGACGTCATCCGGCTGACGTGCGCCCAGCACATAGAGCAGCGGCAGATAGTGCTCAGGCGTCGGGTTAGAGAGCGCCGCGCCAGGGTGATTCATAAAGTTGACCAGCGGATGAGAAGCCGCATCGCTCTGTACCGCCAGGTTATCGCGGACGAACTGTTCAAAACTGCTGGCCCACGGATAGACTTCGCTGTTGCCATCCCAGCGCACTTTACGCAGGTTGTGCACCACGTTGCCGCTGGCGACAATCATTACGCCCTGATCGCGCAGTGCAGACAGTTTCTGGCCCATCTCAAAATGCCATGACGCAGGTTTAGTGCCATCAACGCTGAGCTGTACCACCGGAATATCGGCATCCGGGTACATCTTAATCAGGACGCCCCAGGAGCCATGGTCCAGTCCCCAGTCCTGATCCAGCTTCACCTCAACGGGCGCTAACTGCTCCACCAGCTGCTGAGCAAGTTCAGGCGATCCGGGTGCCGGATAGCGCGTATCAAACAGCGCCTGTGGGAAGCCACCAAAATCATGAATGGTCTTCGGCTTTGCCATTGCCGTCACGGCGGTGCCACGCGTATACCAGTGCGCCGAAACCGCAATAATGGCGCGTGGACGTGGCAGCGTGTCGCCTGCGTGACGCCACGCGGCGGTATAGCGGTTCTCTTCAAGGGCATTCATCGGGCTGCCGTGGCCTAAAAACAGGGCTGGCATGCGTAACTGGCTCATTCGTACTCTCCGGCATCCGGTGGTTTAATAGCCACTACGATACGCGCATTTGCCAGGTTATCACGCGGATAACCATGATGATGATCACCAGGAAATTTGAATGAAATCTGACGTAACAGCTGGCACAGGTATTCAGCAGAGAGAAGTGTGGAAAAGCGAGAGTTCAGCCGGCGTCATGGCGGTATGAAAAAAATGAAACAGGCCCTGATCGGGGCCTGTTTATCGCAGCAGAAAGATTAACTGGCGTGGCGCGTTTCATGCGTACGACGCCAGGCGATCAGATCTTCGATGGTCACTACCGGCATGTTGTGCTGACGCGCGAACGTAATCGCTTCAGGCGCATGGGCCATAGTGCCATCATCGTTAGTCAGTTCACACAGCACACCCGCAGGCTTAAAGCCGGCCAGAGTGACTAAATCGATGGTTGCTTCAGTGTGTCCGCCACGGGTTAACACGCCGCCTTCGCTGGCACGCAACGGGAAGACATGACCAGGGCGATGCAGATCGGCTGGTTTTGCATCGTCGGCAATCGCCGCGCGGATGGTGGTGATACGGTCCTGCGCGGAAACACCCGTCGTGACACCTTCTGCGGCCTCAATGGTCACGGTGAAGCCGGTGCCAAAGGAGCTGGTGTTGTTTTCTACCATCATCGGCAGGTCGAGCTGCTGGCGACGCGCTTCGGTCAGGCAGAGGCAGACGATGCCGCTGCCGTGACGAATAGTCAGTGCCATTTGTTCAACGGTCATGGTTTCTGCGGCGAAGATCATATCGCCTTCGTTTTCACGATTTTCATCGTCGAGTACCATCACACCGCGTCCCTCACGCAGGGCGGCGATAGCACGTTCTACACGCTGTTCAGGCGTGCCAAATTCAGAAAGTAGCGTCTGATTCATGGTAATAAAAACCTTAAAATGTATGGGTTACCAGAATCAGGGCGTGCTTAGGAGTGACGTCAAAAAGACGTGGCAATAACGTGATGCAGACACAATTGTCCGACAGATGTCGTTACCCTCTCCCATCCGGACTGTAACCGTCGGCCCCGGAATTACACCGGATCTGCTGACCTTTACCTCTCTTTTCATCAAGATAAAGCGCTCGCGGGCTTTCAGCCGAAGCTGATTTACCGCCGGTGGGGAATTGCGCCCCGCCCTGAGAATAAGCCTTTCAACTATAACGCCGATCGTTTGAGGCGGCAATCATCAATAGCGCAATTGCTTTTGCATTTCCTGCGTTACGGATTTGAGGTTTATCCTTTTCATTTCTGGCATTACACTTAACACTTATTACGTTGGTAAACACGCTGACACAGCTCCCCGTAACCAGGAAATCATCATGATCGACACGAAAAAAATTGAACAACTTGCCCGTCAGGTTCACGAAGCGATGCCTAAAGGTGTTCGTGAGTTTGGTGATGATGTCGAAAAGAAAATTCGTCAGGTTCTTCAGGCGCAGCTGACGCGTATGGATCTGGTCAACCGTGAAGAGTTTGATGTGCAGACGCAGGTGTTACTGCGTACGCGGGAGAAACTGGCGGCGCTGGAACAGCGTCTGGCCCAGCTGGAAAGTCAGGGTTCATCAGCCGGTACGCCACCGACGGCAACTGCACCGGCAGCACCTGTTGCAGTGGCCACACCATCTGCTTCAGTAGCCACCTCACCCGCCGTTTCACCGCCACCGGTTGCCGATGTCGTGAAACCTGTTCCGGACAACAAGTCAGAATAAGCGTTAAGCGGGAGCCAGGCTCCCGCTTACCCTCTGCGTTAGCTGCCGCGAATGGTTTTGATGATGTTGGTAGTGGAGATACCATCCTCGAAGTTCAGCACCTGCACGTCGCCGCCATTTGCCCAGACTTCTTTACTGCCCGCGATATCTTCCGGCTTGTAATCACCGCCTTTGACCAGCAGGTCAGGCAGAATGCCCGCAATCAGCCGTTGCGGCGTATCCTCTTCAAAGACAACCACCCAGTCGACCGCTTCCAGCGCGCCGAGCACGATCATCCGGTTTTCCTGCGGATTGACCGGACGGCTTTCACCTTTCAGACGCTTAGTCGACGCATCGCTGTTCACCGCAACGATCAGTCGATCGCCGAGCTTGCGGGCGTTGGCCAGATAAGAGACATGTCCCGCATGCAGAATGTCGAACACGCCATTAGTCATCACCACTTTTTCGCCACGACGGCGGGCCATCTCAACGGCGGCTTTTAACTGCGCTTCCGTCATGATGCCAAAACCCTGTTCCGGGCGGGCATGAATCGCATTTTCCAGCTCAACCGTACTGACGGTCGAGGTACCGAGTTTACCCACCACCACGCCCGCCGCCGCGTTGGCCAGGAAACAGGCTTCTTCCAGCGAGTCGCCCGCTGCCAGCGCTGCCGCCAGCACGCCAATCACCGTATCGCCGGCACCGGTCACGTCGTAGACTTCCTGCGCCTGAGTCGGCAGATGCAGAGGCGCTTTGCCCGGCTGCAGCAGCGTCATACCGTTTTCAGAACGGGTCACCAGCAGCGCGGAGAGATCAAAATCAGCGATCAGCTGCGTGCCACGCGCCACGATCTCCTCTTCGTTTTTGCATTTGCCGACCACGGCTTCAAATTCGGAGAGGTTCGGCGTCAGCAGCGTCGCGCCACGGTAGCGCGCAAAATCAGTGCCTTTCGGATCGATCAATACCGGCACGCCCGCTTCGCGCGCAAGGGTAATCATGGTCTGCACGCTGGAGAGCGCGCCTTTGGCATAATCGGACAGCACCAGCGCACCCGCTGCGGCCAGTGACTCACGCATCTTCTGGTGAATCGGCTCCGGATCGACCTGTTCAAAGCCCTCTTCGAAATCGAGGCGGATCAGCTGCTGGTTGCGGGAAAGCACGCGCAGTTTGGTAATGGTCGGATGGCTTTTGACCGCCACGAAGTCACAATGAACGTTGACGTCTTTCAGCGTGTTGCTCAACACGCGCGCCGCATCATCTTCGCCGGTCAGGCCGATTAGCCGGGACGCGGCACCGAGTGCTGCAATGTTCATCGCTACGTTTGCCGCGCCGCCAGGGCGCTCTTCAACCGTGTCCACTTTCACCACCGGAACCGGTGCTTCAGGGGAGATACGGCTGGTTGGGCCATACCAGTAACGATCCAACATTACATCGCCAACAACCAGCACTGAGGCTTGGCCGAACGCGGGCAGAGTCACTTTCATTCCAGACACTCCAGACTGCATTAAAAATAGTGCGCGGATGATAGCACAGTTGCGATTTGTGCTATCAGCATCACGCCAGGATAGACGCAGGCGTTATCAGCCAGCGCTGCCAGCTGTTCAGAACCGTCTGCCGCTCCGCTGCGTAAGCCTCTGGCTCAACGTGGCCCGGCAGCTCCTGCAGGGCGCGATGGTGCAGGGCGTCGCGCAGCGTGACATAAGCCTGCGTCAGCGCCTGCGCTTCATCGGCGGGCATTTTATGGTACTTCGCCATCAGCTCGAAAATGCGCACATTGTCAGACCAGCGCGTCAGTTCAGGCTGCTCAGCGGCGTAGCGTAAGACAAGATATTGGGCGATGAATTCAATATCGGTGATGCCTCCCGCATCGGCTTTGATATCCCAGCGACCTTTATGTTTGTTGCTGAGGTGAGCGCGCATCTTTTCACGCATCTCACGCACTTCGGTTTGCAGCGCGTCTGCAGGACGTGGCAGCGACAGTATCGTCTGACGAATCGCGTTGAAACGGTCACCCAGTGCCGCCTCACCAAACACCACGCGCGCCCGGACCAGCGCCTGATGTTCCCATGTCCAGGCTTCACTGCGCTGATACTCTTCAAATGCCTCAAAGGTACTGACCAGCATCCCCGCCGCGCCAGAAGGACGCAGTCGCGCGTCCACTTCGTAGAGAATGCCGGAGGCAGTGCGGGTACTAAAGAGATGCATAATGCGCTGAGCGAGCCGCAGATAGAACTGACGACCATCGATGCTGCGATCCCCTTCGGTCACGGCGTCTGCCGGACAGTCATGCAGGAAGACTAAATCGAGATCAGAACTGTAACCCAGCTCCCAGCCACCCAGTTTGCCGTAACCCAGCACCGCAAAACCGCGTTCATGTTCATTGCTCAGGTGAGAGGGACGACCGTAGCGCTGCACCATCATGTTCCACGCCTGACGCACCACAGAGTCGATGATTGCTTCCGCCAGCCAGGTGAGATGATCGCTGACTTTCATCACCGGCAGCGTGCCCGCGATGTCAGCAGCAGCGATACGCAGATGCTGCGCCTGCTTAAACTGCCGCACCGCTTCCAGCTGCTGCTCCTCATCCTCAGTGGGGATGCGCAGCAGATACTGCCGCAGCTCGTCACGATAGGCGTCGGTGGCAGTCGGCTGATAGAGCGTGGCGGGATCGAGCAGTTCATCCAGCAACAGGGGGTGACGCGCCAGCTGGCTGGCTACCATCGGTGAGGCCGCACACAGGCGAATCAGGTGACGCAGGGCACCGTGATATTCGGTCAGCAGCTCCAGATAGGTGCTGCGGGTCAGCACGCCGAGCAGCAGTGGCGTCAGACGGCTCAGCGTGACCGCCGCGTCTTCACGCGGGCAGACCTCGCTCAGCAGGCGCGGCATCAGCTGATCCAGCGCCTGACGGCCACGCGGGCCGATGGTGCGCCGGCTGATGTCCTGACGAAACGCCTCCAGCGTCTGATGCAGCGTAAGCCGCTGATCGTCGCTGAGCTGCGGCACCAGCGGAGCCAGTTCACTATCTTCCAACTGGTCCTGCCACAGCACCTGAAACTCCGCCAGCTCACGCTGATCGCCAATCTCAGGCGTATCTTCCCCAATCAGCTCATCAAAGATTGTCCGTACCGCTGCCATCTGAGCATCAAGTTGGGTCATCAGCGCAGGCCAGTCGGCACAATCCATCGCCCACGCCAGCCGGGCGCGATGCAGCTCATCCTCGGGCAGCGTCTGGGTCTGCTCGTCGCCCAGGCTTTGCAGCAGATTCTCCAGCCGCCGCAGGAACAGATAGGCGTCACGCAGCGCATCCACCTGCTCAGCAGGCAGCAGGGCCAGCGTTTTGATCGCCTCAAGCGTCGGCAGCAGCGAACGCAACTGAAGCGAGCGTTCACGTCCGCCGCGAATCAGCTGGAACACCTGCACGATAAACTCGGTTTCACGGATGCCGCCCGCGCCCAGTTTGATATTGTTTTTCAGCCCGCGTCGCCGGACTTCACGGCTGATCATCCCTTTCATGTTACGCAGCGACTGGATCACGCTGAAATCGATGTAACGCCGATATACGAACGGCCGCAGCATCTGCTGCAGCTCCAGGCTCCAGCGGTCGTGGTCATCGCCCATCAGGCGGGCCTTGACCATGGCGTAACGCTCCCAGTCACGTCCCTGCTCCTGGTAGTAATCTTCCAGTGCGGCAAAGCTCATGACCAGCGGACCGCTGTCGCCAAAAGGCCGCAGCCGCATATCCACACGATAGACAAAGCCATCCATGGTGGGTTGATCCAGGACTTTGATCAGCCGCTGGCCCATACGGGTAAAGAACTGAGCATTATCGAGCTCACGCCGTCCGCCGCGCGTGGTGCCGTTTTCTGGCCAGGCGAAAATAAGGTCAATGTCAGAGGAGAAGTTCAGTTCACCGCCACCCAGCTTGCCCATGCCCAGAATCAGCAGCGGCTGAGCGTCGCCATCGGCATTACAGGGCGTACCAAAATCACGGCAGCAATCCTGATATACCCAGTCGCGCGCCCTGCTGACCAGCACCTCAGCTAAGACACTAAGCTGTTGCAGACTCTGTTCAGTCGTGGCGTGTTGCAGAGCCTGCATCCAGGCGATACGCACCAGCATACGGCGGCGAAACAGCCGCAGTTCGCGCATCAGGCTCGCTTCACTGTCAATGCCGCTGAGTACCTCATTTAGCCATACAGCGTAGTGCTGCCACTCATCAGGCTGCAGCGGCTGGTCGAGCATCGTCTGCCACCAGTCGGGATGTTGTTGCAGGTTTTCCAGCACGAAATCGCTGAAAGCCAGCCCGGCGGCCTGCTCCGGGCTAAGCGAAGTCAGCGGAACCCCAAGCTGTCGGGCGGCCTGGTCGGCCTGGTCGCGTAGCAACGCGGGAAGTGCTGCCAACATAACGCCCTCCTTGATGGCGGTACGAATTACCCGTTAGCGGCTAGCGCCGCTGGTGAGCCAGAATGGCTGCTGTTTCAGGGCCTGCGACGTCAGCCAGGCTAATCCGGATGACTGCTTTTCATGAATCGCCGACAGCAGTTGCTGCCAGGGTTCGAGCCAGGCCATCACCGTTTCCACGGGATAGGAACCCGCCAGCAGGTGCACCGTCAGCAGCTGACGCGCCAGACGGGTAGCTTTGTCCTGATACTCATTGGGCTGTTTGACCGTGATGAATGTCTCTCTCAGATCGGCATTGACGCGGCTCAGCATGATGTCGCTGAAACGCTTAAACGAACCCTGCAGCTTGGCTTCTCCTTTGGCATCGATCCACTGACGCCACTGAGACTCCGCCAGCCAGTGGGTCAGCGCCAGCTGCGTTTCAACCGAGAGGGAAGATAAGCAGAACGTCGCCGCCTCCTGCTCTTCGTTTACCAGCGTCTCTTCCAGCGTGGTCAGCTGCTGACGCAGAGCACTGCTGGCTTTGCGTGGCACCAGCGCACCAAACAGGCTGAACGCCTGACGCAACAGATCCAGCGCTTCGCGCACTGCATCCTGCGCCGCCGCGTTGCCGCGCAGCCAGACTTCTTCATGATATTGCCAGTGACGCAGCCCCGCCGACATTGAAGCGACCATGCCCTGCTCAACGGTCGCTTTAGCGCCTGCTTTCAGCAGCGGGAAAGCCTCAATCTGGCGCGGCGGATTACCCTGCGCCAGTTGATAACCGCGGGCGGCTTTGCTCAGGCTGCCCATACGCAGACCGCCCAGCGCCACCAGTTGCTGCGCAAAGGCCAGCAGATCCTGGCGTTCGCCACTTTTCAGCTCCAGTTCGATCTCGCACAGCGGTTCGCTGAGCTCACCCGCCGTGACCGCACCCTGATCAAATGCGACTTCAATTTCACTATTGCCTGTGGTGATCAGCCAGACTTCGCGCTGGAAATGGGTGGTGAATAGCGGCTGTAACCGCTGTTGCAACGCCGCGACATCAGTGCCCTTAGGCCAGATCTCTGCGGGCAGGCGCGCAATATCCAGCACCGGCTCGCTGAGCTCAACGTTATATTCCGGACGCTGATGCAGGCCGCCGAGCGTCTGCCCCGCCGCTTTCAGCGTCATTTCATAACGCTGGTCGACGCCACGGATACGTAATCCCATGTCCCAGCGCCGAAGCTGGTTGTCGTCAGTTTCGAAGTAGATGTTGGTCAGCTCGCGAGCAGCCTGATGCTGATGCGGCAGAGTGGAGAGCAGTTCAGCCAGTTTCCCGGCCGCCTGTGGAGTTGCAATGAACTTTAGTTCGATTTCGATGGTCATAATTTTTTATTCACTACGCCGCTGGCACTTAAGAGGGTTTTTCCTGCATATTTCAGGCGATTATCAGCAGGTTACTCACGCTGCCGCCTGGAGGGCAAGGGGTTATCAGGCGAAGATTAATGCACAGAAGCCGCGCTGTCTCTGCTTTCTTTGCTCTTTCGCAGACCTTTTCGCACTCTCATGA
>Ga0157367_1001127_pt1 | contig 11980 bp, 16 predicted proteins | sample AttbisABBM2_FD_113142 | JGI IMG/M metagenome (GOLD analysis project Ga0157367, IMG submission 113142) | Fungus gardens microbial communities from leaf cutter ant in Botucatu, State of São Paulo, Brazil - Atta bisphaerica ABBM2 | ecosystem: Host-associated > Fungi > Mycelium > Unclassified ...
CCATACAATCAAATGCATGGTGCATTGCCAATTGGCGCTTTAAACCGTCCTTCAAAGTAATTCCATGAGCGCTAAACCATGCGTCAACTAACTCTTTTAAAGTACGCCTGTCTTCCTGTTCTTCCTGCCACGGGTTTTGTACGGTGTATTGTTCAAAAGCTAGGGCCTCACCTTTTGAAGCGAATCTTTTCCTGATGCGTTTACCCTTAGCCCCGTTGGGGTAAAGTTCACATATCCATCCACCGGCAGGGTTTTTACGTACTGTCACTGATCGATCTCGCTATAAATTCCAACCACGCGGCCCATGACTTCTAGGTCCTCTAACGTGCATTCGAAGTCAACTGCGCCACCAGAAACATGGATCTTATTGCCGGGAAGCTTTGCAAGCTTTCTGATACTTATTGAGTCATCAATACTTATCAGCCATGAGCCATCAGAAATCTTTGCATCCTTATCAATGAAATACAGGCCGCCAGAAAACCTAACCGCAAATCCATTGTTTGGCTGTTTCGCAAAGAAGCCGTCACCTATCCGCAATTGTGACTTTTCAGATAAGCGATTTTCACTAAGAGTGAACAAATCGAAGGTTTTACCTTCACTTTTGGATTGGTCTATTGAGAATTTTTCACCCTCGCCCAAAAGAAGCCATTTTAAACTTGCACCAGTTTCTAAGGCACAGATAGCGGCAAAATCATAAGAGATAGTTCCACGCATGTATCTGTTTGATAAGGAACTAGGCGATATTTTGAAATACTCCGCTAGCTGGGCTTTTTGGTGAAAACCGTAAGTTTCACAAACACGATCAAGGATTTCGGTGGCTTCGAAAGTGTATTCTTTGATTTTCATTTAGTGTATTCCGTGTTGACCAGTACCCATTTGTTGAGTAATGTACACAACTGTGTTGGCAGTTAATGGCAAACGTTGGCAAACGTTGGCAACCAAATGGCAAATATTGGCAAATAGGGAATGATGCAACATGGCTTCCGAGATCGCAATCTTCAAAATACCTGCCCCTGTGGTATCTCTGCAGCAGTTCGCAGAGTTAGAAGGGGTGTCTGAGCGCACCGCCTATCGCTGGACTACCGGCGAGAATCCTTGCGTACCAATCGAACCGCGCAAAATCCGTAAAGGATGTAAAAAAGCTGGCGGCCCTGTTCGAATTTACTACGCACGCTGGAAAGAAGATCAGTTACGTAAGTCACTGGGGCATTCCCGTTTTCAACTCGTCATCGGCGCTTAATTCACAGTATGTGAATTTGGAGAAATCCACATGTTTGATTTTCGCGTTTCCAAACATAACCACTTTGACGAGGCCTGCCGACGGTTTGCCCTGTCTCACAACATGAAAGAACTTGCACTTTCCGCAGGAATGAACGTACAGACTCTGCGCAACAAGCTAAACCCTGAACAACCGCACGAGTTGACCGTTAAAGAAATGCTTTCGCTTACTGACCTGACCGAAGATGCAACTTTAATGGATGGCGCACTGGCACAGCTACATTGTTTGCCTTGTGTACCGGTGAACGAACACGCCGAGGAAAAGTTGTCAGCCTACGTTTTGAAGGCAACGGCAGAAGTGGGACAACTGGCAGCCGGTGCAGTGAATCAGGATGCGTTGAGCACTTCCTGTCGTCGCAGCCTGATGCAAAGCGTTAATACCGGCATTCGCTGCCTGAGTCTGGCCGCTATAGCAGTACAGGCCCGCATTCATTCCAATCCCACTATGGCATCAACCGTAGACGCGATCAGCGGCCTCGGCGCATCCATTGGCCTGAGCTGAGGGACTGACAATGATTTCACTGGCATCACGCCTTAAGCGTCAAAGCCCGTCCGTAGCCTACGGCAACGGCTGGATCATGGGTGAGAACGGCAAGCCCTGGCATCCGAGCAACAGCCAGAAGCAACTGCTACAGGGGCTGACCAGCAAGCGCAAACCCGCCGGTTTCATGGCGCGTTTATTCAGGGGGTAATATGCAGCGAGTAACAGGCAACACAACCGCACAGCAAGGCCCGGCATCTTTTGCCAAAACTCATTCAACGGGCAATCGTGCTGATGCTGTTAACAAAATGTCGTTTGATGAGTTTCGGAAAAGCTGGCGGCAGCAGCGTGACAATAACGCTAACCCGTCGCTGCGTTATTTCAACCGTCAGAATGACGAGTTTAAATTTTGCGTGTTAACCCTGGCTAACCGCGAAAATCCTAAAACATTTTCACAGGAGGAAATCGGAAAGCCGTTTGAATACTTCGACGAATACCGCCGCGAATTAATCATCATGGCGATGAATAAAATGGCGCGCTGGGGAAAGATTCTGCCCCGACAGTTTTCTACCGCAGACTGTTTTTTACCTGAGTAAATAAGACTCAAAAAATTAATGGCGTAAACCCGCCGGGCATTCTTTTGCCCTGAATCTGGAGATTAGAAACATGAGAAATACCGAAACCCGTAATTTTGAAGCCGACGCAGACACGCTTAATGCACTGCTGAACAAGGCCAGAACAGAGCAGCGCAGTGATGATGCGCTGGCTGTGTCAGTCCGCATTGCGGCGTTGGTCATCCATGCCCGCAAGAACGAAATGACCGCGCCGGAAATCATTGAGCTGCTGGATAAAGAGGCAGAGCGTTTTGAGCATCAGGCGCGGGAGTTGCACTAATGGCCGATTCAATGGACATGGCGCAGGCTCGCGCCGACGAGTTGCTGGCGCGCAATATCGCCAGCGTGGTTAATCGCCCGGTCAGCGTGGCGGCTTCATTCTGTGAAGACTGCGACGAGCCAATTCCTGAAGCACGCCGCCGCGCAATTCATGGTGTAACCCGCTGCGTGGAATGCCAAGAACTAAAGGAAAATTTCAATGATTTCAATTAACGAAACTCACGATATTTCCGTCGCTAAAAACGGGGATTATGTTTTAAGCCGAATGGTTTGGCGAATGGCAGAAGGAAAGCATACAAGGGTGTCCGAGGTGATCGCTATTTACAAATCCGAGGTGCTGTTAACTCGCGATCTTATTGGTGATTACGTAGGCATTGCTGACTACAAAAAAGAAATAAGCGACTTAGAACAGTTGTCAGATATATATAGCCGCTTGCTAACTGGCTGTCAGGAGATTTTTTCTGTTCTTTCCCCACTTCGCGAGCAAAGAATAGCCGAATATAAGATTCGTATGCGTCAGGAGGAAAAGCGCGCAAAGGCATCCAAAGGCGGTGCTGTATGAGTACGATCCTCAAGTGGGCGGGCAACAAAACCCGCCTCATGCCTGAACTGCTTAATCATCTGCCGCAGGGGCCGCGCCTCGTCGAGCCGTTCGCCGGTTCCTGCGCGGTGATGATGGCAACGGATTACCCGGCTTATTTAGTGGCTGACGTTAATCCCGACCTGATTAATCTTTACCGCCAGATTAAAGAACACACGCGCCCGTTTATCGTAGTGGCGATGAGCCTGTTTACCCAAAACAAAAGGGCAGAGGATTATTACCGCATCCGTGAAGCGTTTAATCATGACCCGGCTTTACCTCTGCTTGAGCGCGCCGCACATTTCCTTTACCTGAACCGCCACGGCTACCGTGGCCTTTGTCGTTACAACCGCAAGAGTGAATTTAATATCCCCTACGGAAACTATTCTGAACCCTATTTCCCCCTGGAAGAAATCGAAACGTTCGCAGCCAAAGCCCACCGTGCAACGTTTGTCTGTGCGGATTTCCGCGAGACGCTGAGCATGATTCAGACCGGCGACGTCGTTTACTGCGATCCGCCCTATGACGGCACGTTTAGTGACTACCACGCAGGCGGATTTGATAAGGCCGCGCAGCAGGACTTAGCCAGCATGTTAACCAGCGTGTCAGAACGCTGCCCGGTCATCGCGTCAAACAGCGATACCGACTTTACGCGCACGCTTTTTAATGCCTACGAGCTGACCAGCGTCCGGGCAGCCCGCGCGGTTGGTGTGGCTGCAGGTGACGGCAAAAGCGCTGCGGAAATCATTGCTGTTCGTCGTCCTGCTGTCTGCATTGGTTTTAACCCTGCAGCATCTTCGGAGGTGATCGCATGATCGACAAACGCTGCTTTGGTGAGAACGTCATGAATGTGGTCAGCATATCCGGCGGAAAAGACAGCTTGGCTGACTGGTTGCTGGCTGTTGAATCCGGTGTTGAGTTTCAGACGGCATTTGCAGACACTGGCCATGAGCACCCGCAGACCATGGAGTATCTGGATTATCTGGAATCGAAGCTGGGGCCGGTTAAGCGTGTTAAGGCTGATTTCACTTCCCGCATTGAAAACAAGCGCAAGTTTATTGCGGAAAAATGGCCCGTATCTCTGGTTGAAGAGTGTGGATTTACTTCTGAACGTGCGCTATCGGCTGTTTCTTTAGCGCTTGAAACACTCAAACCCACAGGCATTCCTTTCCTTGATTTGTGCTTATGGAAAGGGCGTTTTCCTTCAACTAAAGCCCGTTTCTGCACCTTCGATCTGAAGCATGAGCCAATAAAAGTTCAGATAGTTGATCCCTTAATAGCTGCCGGGAAAAAAGTTATCTCATGGCAGGGTGTCCGTGCGCAGGAATCACCACAGCGCGCGATGCTGGAACCATGGGAGGAAGGGTTTGATATTGGCCCGGGCCTGGCAATTTATCGGCCTATCCTGAAATGGAAACATGAAGATGTCTTCGCTTTGGCGCGTCGTCACGGAATCAAGCCTAACCCTCTCTACGAGCAAGGCTGCAGCCGCGTAGGGTGTATGCCGTGCATCCATGCCCGCAAGTCAGAGCTGGCAGAAATTTTTAGCCGCTGGCCAGAAGAGATAGCACGTGTAGCAGCATGGGAGAAACTTGTTGCGCGTTGTTCACGCCGTGGCAATTCCACGTTTTTCCCGTCAACACAGGATCCGCGCAAGGCAGAGCGCAGAATAGATTTTATATCAGTTGAATCTCACGGTATTGAAACTTACCGTGACTGGGCGCTGACAACCCGTGGAGGCAGTCAGTTCGATTTGCTGGCAACCGCCACTGATCAAGGTGTCTGCAACAGTGTTTATGCAGGGGTGTGCGAGTGATCGAGCACTACGCTTACCCTTGGAATGCACCACGGGAAGCCATCGCCAGCCCTTATCCCACCTATGAGGAAATGCACAGCCGCAGTCAGATGATTGCGGCTTTAGTGCGTGCGCAGGAGCTGCTTGAGCAGCAGCCGACGCTGATTCAAATCGACGTCAAACGTCGCATGAGCGAGCTGGAAAAATCACAGGGCATTGCCCGCGCCAATGCGTACTTAACGAAAACTTTCGTTGAGCGCACATTGCCGCGTGTTGAATGCGTTAATGAGCAGTACCGGGTTAAGGCTATGGACGCCAGCACCTTTAATCTGCTGGCGCATAACGCTCCGAAAGAGACTGGCGCGGCGCGTGCCGGCGGCCAGTTGTGGGAGCTTATGAAGCGTTTTAACCGCCTGGCGGATATGTCGCGTGCGGATGTGGATTTGCTGGCCGGTGATATTGCCAGTTTCATTCTGGCCGAGCTGGTACAGGCACACGCGCAGGCAGCTGATGAGTCAGATTATAAATACACGCACCGCTTCTACATGACGGCGGCTGCTGTCACCCGTGAATTTAATCAGACGCCGCCTCTGTGGGATAAGGTGACGTCCCGTTTCTTTGATCCCGAAGAAGTTACGCCCGCCGTGCTGCGTATGCAGACTGAAAAATGGTGGACGGGGAGACTGCGCCGCGTGGCTGCTTCATGGCGGGAACACCTGCAGATTGCCCTGGCTAACGTCAGCAAAAAGCACACCCCCTACGCCAGCAGAATGACGGTTTCAGAATGGCGGGAACAGAAACGCCGTACCCGTGAGTTTTTAAAGGGCATGGAACTGGAAGACGAGGAAGGCAACCGCATCAGCCTGATTGAGAAATATGACGGCAGCGTGGCTAATCCGGCAATCCGTCGCTGTGAGCTGATGACGCGTATTCGCGGCTTTGAAAATATCTGTAATGAGCTGGGCTATGTCGGGGAGTTTTACACGCTGACCGCGCCGTCGCGCTATCACGCCACAATAAAGACCGGCCATCGCAACCGCAAGTGGAATGGTGCCAGCCCGGCTGACACGCAGCGTTACCTCTGCAGTGTATGGCAGCGCATCCGTGCAAAGCTTCATCGCGAAGATATTCGTATCTTTGGCATTCGCGTTGCCGAACCCCATCACGACGCAACGCCACACTGGCACATGCTTATGTTTATGCGCCCCGAAGATGCGGATCAGGTGCGTCAGACAATCCGTGACTATGCCTTTCAGCAGGACAGTAACGAGCTGACCACGGATAAGGCCCGTAAAGCGCGCTTTCATGCCGAGGCCATCGATCCGGAAAAGGGCAGTGCTACGGGGTACGTGGCTAAATATATCTCTAAGAATATCGACGGTTATGCACTGGATGGTGAGCTGGACGACGAAAGCGGCAAAGAGCTGAAAGAAACCGCCCCCGCCGTTTCTGCCTGGGCGGCACGCTGGCACATCCGACAGTTTCAGTTTGTAGGCGGCGCGCCGGTCACGGTTTACCGCGAGCTGCGACGCATGGATGACACCGACACCGCGCACGGCCTAAGCGTGGAGTTTGCCGCTGCGCATGACGCGGCCGACGTGGGCGACTGGGCTGCATACGTTAACGCGCAGGGCGGCCCGTTCGTGCGTCGTGATGAGCTGGCCGTGCGCACATGGTATCAGTCGGGCGATGAGCTGAATGAATACGGTGAGGAAACCGTGCGTATTAAGGGCGTCTACGCAACTGAGGTTGGCGCAGACACTCCGATTTTAACCCGTCTGGCACAGTGGAAGATTGTTCCGAAACGTGCCGTTGATTTTGGTTTTGACCTGCAGGGCGCGCCCGCGCCCTCTCGGAGTTCTGTCAATAACTGTACGGGGCGTTTGATATCCAAGGATTCAAACCCGCCGGAAAGTGTGGAAGAAATCGATCTCAAAGGGATGAGCCCTAAAGAACGGCGACGAATGCTGGCCCGACTGAGAGCAGAAAAGCCGGATAAAAAACACCTTGTGTTGCGGCGGCCAGACAAGATAGAGACGGCGTGTGATAACGTGATCGGCCAGGTCAGAGATTTAAGCGGCGAAACCATCAGTCGCGGTCTGGCCGTGCGCCTGATAGGTGGTACACAGACAGAAATTGCGGGAAAAATGTTCCGCAGCACCTGTTACGGCGACTTAGTTCGGCCGTTCAGGAACAAAAATGGCACTTCACGCAAAGACGAAATACTGAGCCGTTTCAACAGCCTTGCTGAAAGTGTTAAAGCGGCCAACTTACTTAAAGCAGATAGCAAAGCGCACAAAAAGGAAGGCTAAAAGTAAAAAAACATTTCACTTTAAGAACTCTCTAATATACTGTGTTTATGTACAGTTGTTTGTAGGGAGAAAATGTAATGCAGGATTATTTTTTTGAGTCTTTGAAGTTACAACGAATTGATTTATTTATTAAATTAGTCGCATCTAGTGATTGTAGTGAAGATGAAAAGAGTTTAGCGATCCAGTGGGTGTCTGAGCTGACCGACGAGCTAATGAAAAAGGTCAGGAGTCACGAATACGCCCGTTCGATTGACGTTTCAAAGTAAGAGGGTGGAGAGGATGCGTATTGAAATAATGATCGATAAGCAACAAAAGGTTAGCCAGGAGACTATTGAGGCGCTTGAGTCAGAAATCATAAAAACTTTGCAGCCTCAGTATCCAAAAATGGCTATCCGAATCCGCAAAGGCAGTGCGAACGGCGTCGAGCTGTCAGGCCTAAAGCTGGATGAAGATAAAAAAGGCGTGATGGAAATTTTACAGGCCGTCTGGGAAGACGACAGCTGGCAACATTGATAACCGTGCTGGCGTCGAAAGTAGCTTTTGGCGTCGGCAGGATTAAACAACGAACATTGTGAGGCGTTAGTGAAATTTATTTAAGTTGTTGAAAAGTTAAGGTTTTACCTTTCGCGCTTCTTGGTTTTATTCATTAGAGGTTTCAATAACTCCTCGAAACTCACATTAATAACATCATCTAATTGACTTTTCATGGATTTATAACCAAAAAACATTAGAATGGTGATAACTGTTAGAAAAATACAAATTGGTGATGCTATGGATATCAATAACTTAACGCCAAAGATAATAGATAAAGTTTCGCCCGAATTCTTGTCATTAGACCCAAGAAATCCCCGCCTCTACAATGGTAAAAACTTTAGCGAAAATGCGGAAACGTATGAGTTAGTTAAGGAGCTTGCTAATTCAGCCGATTTAGAGGAGCTAATTCAGTCAATTTCTGAAAACGGTTATTTATCAATTGAACCGCTTATAATAATGCCCCGGAAAGGTAAGCATATTGTTCTTGAGGGAAACAGGCGTCTTGCTGCAATTAAATTACTAAAAGACCCTGAGCTAGCTAGAAAATGCAGGGTTGTCGTACCTAAAAAATTATCTAAGCATGTTGAAGATAGTCTTAAAGAAGTTGCAGTATATTTAGTCGAAAATGAATCAGACGCTCGTTCATTTATTGGCTTTAAACACGTTAACGGACCTCATAAATGGGACTCGTTTGCAAAAGCTCAATTTGCTTACAAATGGTTTGTAAGTGAACGGAAAAATGGATTAACTATTGATGATATAACTAATAAATTAGGGGACAGCAATAATACTGTTCGTTCAATAGTTAGTGCTATGTTCGTGCTCGAGCAAGCAAAATCACAAGAAATTTACGACATTCATTCTGATAGAATGTCACCAAAGTTCTCATTCTCACATTTATACACCGCACTTAATAGAAGTGAATATCGAGAATTTTTACAGCTTGAAAAAGACTGGAATATAACTCTTCAGGACAATCCGGTTCCTGCACAGAACTCAGGTAAATTAAGAGATGTTCTCTCAGGGCTGTATGGCTATAAGAAGGATAATAAGCCAGCACTGATTTCATCACAAAATCCTGATCTTAAGCACTTCGGTGAAGTTTTAGCGAATGAAGCTTCATATGATGCTTATAAGTCTGGTGTTGATAATTTATCTGAATTATATAAGCAAGCTGGTGATCCATTACAACATATCAAAGATGCGTTTTTGGAAATAAATAAACAATTGGATACTATATCTTCAGTTTTGGATCGCACTGAAACCTTGGATGAATCCACAAAAAATTACATTGACCAATTTAAGAAAAAAACCAGTAAAGTTAACTTTCAAATTTCTGAGATTAAGGATTGATCAATGGAACTTCTTCCCTATCCCGAAAGCCATTTTATACAGGTGAAGCTTGATTGGGTTGAGCTTTCATGTCTTGCAAATCCGTATTTCACTTTTCGTGTGGCGGAGCTTAGGAATGCAATTGAGAATTTAGATAACTTTAGTACAGGCGATATCGCTGAAGAGGACGCTAAAGTTGAAAATGAAATTCAAAAAATTTTATCACAGTATGAAAAAAGATCTCTTATCTTAGGCGAAACTTATCCATTTGTATTTAATGTTGAAGACCAACTTTTTGAGATGAGGGAGCAATCTCTTGAGGAGTTGGAAATTTATCATCATGCTTACATTTATTGCCTTTATTTTTCACATGTTACAAAATCTAGACTTTTCAGTGGGTTAATAGATACAACCAATGCCCATAGAGATTTGCTTCAAATCGCGGCAACAATTGCTCTTGCAGGTTATGTTCGAGGAAATAGTATCTCTTTTGGATGGCCAAGACCTGATGCAAGTGGTTTCTATGATTCTTTATGTAGAGTTGTAGAATTAATGAAAGAAGGCAGAGTGAAAGCATTCGATGATATCAATCGTTATTTACAATCAAGGCCTCATAAGGATGCGGGGATTGATGTAATTGCATGGCGTGATGATAATCCCCACGATCCAGACCCTGGCAATAGGCAAATTTTCTTTGCTCAAGTCGCAAGCGGGCATAATTGGCGAGGAAAGCCAGTTAAAGAAGATATTCGTTTCATTCAGGATTATTGGCTTGAGCAAAAGTTGTTTAGAGTTACTGATGCTATTGTAATTCCTTTCGATTTTGAGCAAGATGATGAGGAAATTAAGCGAGATGCAATTTCTCTTGTCGCAGATGAATTTGGTGTCGTTATACATAGAATGCGGTTGCCACAATATTTTAAAGCGGGCATGGCAATACTTGGAGAAAAACCAGAATTGTTGGTTGAAAGAATTGATGAAATCCAAAGCATAGGTGAATATGTTTTTGATATTACCTCAACTCTCCAAGGTGAGGCGGCCTAGTTAGGCCGTCTTAATTTGATTGTGTTTAACTTCTTCGTTCATATCTTCGCTTTTACTCTGTACGGTAAAAAGCGATTCAGGCATGCGTAAACGGGAATCAGCTATCATAAGTTCTTTCCCTACTTTAGCTTGATTCATTACATAGCTAAACTCAACTGCGCGTGCGCCATGTTTTGAATACAACTCATGAATCAACGGATGGACATCGTAGGAAATTAACCATCTGTTGTTATGAGAAACTATGTAATCTTTCAATGCCTCATGCTGGCTATTATCGAAGCAGAAATTCTTAGAGTAAATATTACGACCTTCTTTAACATACGGAGGATCGAGATATATAAATGAATCGTTATATTCATCAGGGTGTTGAAATTTATCTAAGAATGATATGCAATCTTCGTTGTAGACGAAAATAGAATCCTTGAACTTTGCAATGCGCTCGAGTTTTTTTATCAATGTCGCAACCGTATAACGACAATCTATTTTATATTTTCCAGTTTGATCTTGACCACCAATTGGGCCAGCTCCGAGCACTCCAGATCTATTCGTTCTATTTAAGAAAAAGGCGCTATAGCCATACTCTAACTTTGTATATTCATCAGTTGAATTTATACTTGAAGTATATATCTCTCTTTGTTTATGCCATTCTTCAATTGTTGGTCTTGTTGAATAAACCAAATCAAGTAAGTTATCTGTATTGTTGAGTAACTGCTGCCAAAAACAATAAAGTGCAAAGTTCTTATCATTTATATGAATTTCGCGTACGTAGCCACCTAAAAGTAAAGATAGAGATGCACCTGCTCCGCCGCAAAAAGGCTCAATAAATTTGGCACTTTTTAACTTGTTGTGTGTGAGAAATATCGCCAGAAAAGAAGCGAGCTTATCTTTTCCGCCGGGATAGCGAAATGGTGAGCTTGCTCTTGGAATATCATGGACACCAAAAAGCTTGCGCACTGACTTTTTACTAAGTAGCTTTATAGCCTCATGCTCAAGAATGCGGTTTTCCATTTAATCACTCAGTTCTCATAAAAAATACTGGCGATTCTCTCATGCTAGCTAAGATTGAGCAAACATCATAGTTAACGCATGTCTATGCTGCATGAAATCGCATGATCCCAAAAGGCTCATTTCTGCCCCGGCCCGCTATATCTGGTGGGCTTCTGCTTATGTCATGCAGGTGCATGAAAACCACTACATAAAGCGGGCAGGCGTGGCGGGGCTACGAGCGCGCGCAACGACGTTTAGGTCATGACCATGAGGCCCAATTTCCGGCCCGCTGCCGTGTGATTTGGTTTCGGATGACCCCTGCGACGGGTGAGGGCACAGGTGCGACAGGATGCGTTACAGGCCCTGTGGTAGGGTGCTGGAAATTGAAAGTCGTTGCGGTTAAAGTTTCATCATGTTGGTGACTGCTGGGTGTGGGTATGGATACAACCGAACAACTTAACGGAACATATTTTTATGGCGGACTTTCGAATCTGTCTGCCGGTGAGCTTTTTTTCTGGATTATGGTTGATGTAACAGCTGAGCATTTTACGGGTGCAAAGGATGTTATCGCCGGAGCTGCGGTGTACGCGGGTAGTAACCAGATTACAGTCAAAGGTAAGCCCGGAGACGCAACGCCAGGCACAAGCTATGCGTCTCAATACTCACGACGCTTACTAAAAAATATTCATCTGCCTTTCAGGCTGCCAACGTTCGTTCATTCGCCAGTACCCGGTAATCAATTAA
>Ga0157367_1001128_pt1 | contig 11979 bp, 11 predicted proteins | sample AttbisABBM2_FD_113142 | JGI IMG/M metagenome (GOLD analysis project Ga0157367, IMG submission 113142) | Fungus gardens microbial communities from leaf cutter ant in Botucatu, State of São Paulo, Brazil - Atta bisphaerica ABBM2 | ecosystem: Host-associated > Fungi > Mycelium > Unclassified ...
ATGGTGATGCGCTTTACCCCTCTCCTTACTATTCCTTACAAGGCCAATCTCTGAAATTGTGACCACGTGGCTTGTAGGAGGCACAACACATAAGTTGAGGCCAAGGTCATTCTGGCAAGTCCATATCACCGAGCTCATTACAGGAGTTTCTATACTCTGTGCATGTCTGAGCCAACTCCGTGGACTTTTGTCTTCAAGTGCGAACTGCGCCTAACAAGTCTGAGGTTTAACCCTCAGACACAGAGGTATATATACAAAAGAGTGATAGTCTGTGTGCAAGCTGTTTCCATCACATGATCAAAACTCATACCTGATAGGAGCTGTCATTTGTCATAGCAGCTGTCAGGCTAATTTTAGAAGATAACTAATTATATCACTACATTGATATACTTGTATCTCTATAAGTACTTATTGCTATAAGATATACTATATATCATTAGAAATGTTTTAATAAGCACTTTCCAATGCAAGTTTAATCATGCAAATCTGTCTAGCTGTTCATGATATATTAGCAAATGAAGCTTTTATAGTTACTGATGACCTGATATCTCAGCTGTTTGTTGTTATTTTTGTACATCTCATATATGTGTAGATAGCCCTCATTTCCAGCACAACTTAGTTTGTGAAAATTGGTCCACTGATTGTAGAGATGCAAGCTGAATGAAGTTTGTGACAGAATATATCTTTTCTTCATCTGCTTCTGAATGAACTTTTCTCTCTTTCTTCTTTAGACAAGAGATATATTTTCTTCTTTCTCAGTATAAACCCCTTTTTTAAGTCAATCACATGATCCCATATCTTTCTTGTTAGTATTCTCTCACTTGCCTTCTTTCCAAAAACTTTGATTTACTTATGGAATTATTCTGGAACTAGTTTCTTTGCTCCTTCTTTTAATCTTGCTACTTCTTCTTCCTCAGCCCAAATCTCTCACCCCTCTGCCATTTTTTGACTTTCATTAACTTTCTCTTTTTCTGTTTCTCCTTCTACTCTTTTTTTTCTTTTTTCTCTATCTGTTTTTCTTTTGTTTCTATAAAACCTAGGCTAATAGTACTTGCTTTTAATAGGTATGAGATATACAGTCATTTATGTATATTTGTGTTGGACTGAGTACTTTCTTCTAATAGCCTCTACTACTTCTCACATTCATTTAGACATCTCATTATCTTCACTTCTCTAGTCTTCCAATTGATTCCAGAATTATGATGTGCTAACTATGGCATTCCTAAGATTACATTTCACTTCTATCTACCAATTACATCAATTTCTATTCTTTTTCTATAATTCTTATAATAAATATTAACCTCCACAGTATACTCTATTGACCCTTCCCTATTGAATTTTTTATTTACATTCCTCACATAAATAAGTCTTTCAATTTTCTTCAACTTAAACTTCTTCTTCCTTACAAATTCTGAGCTCATTACCAGTCCTATCACTCCACTATCCAACAACACTTCTATTGTTATTTCTTCCTATTTATCTATTCTTTCTAATCCAATCTTCACTATCACCTTTCTCAGCAGTCCTTCTTCTCTTATTTTTCTTACTTCTACTTTTCCTTCTTTATTTTTTCTTTTCTTAGAATTATCTTCTTATCTCTGTTTATAGATTTCTCTCAATTTTGGATACTAGCTTCATTACCCTGGTAGCTAGTACATTGAATCTATTATAAGAGTCTAGTTAAGGACTATCAGACTCTCTTTCTCTTTTAAATTATTTGAAGTATTCAAATTGTCTCTGCATTCTATTCTTCTTTCTTGATCCACTAAACTCTGATTTCTATAATTTCTTGCTAAATGAACAAATCCTTCACAACTATAAAAATTCCTTTCTCTGTCCACATCCATTATATAAAAATCTCTTCTTATTTCTCCTTCTCTTCCTATTTATTCTTACAGAATATTTCTAATTACTACTATATTTGTTCTCTTCACCCCTTCCATTGGGACTGGTCCTACTAATTCTTTTTGTACTTCCTACCTCCTGTGTCAGATTTGAGGGAGGGATATATATAGCCTAAATCTCCCTTAGTTATTGACTGCTCTAGCCTGTTGCTTTTGTCTCTGATTTCTATCTTAATCTTTCTTTCTCCCTCTGACTTTCCCTCCAATGTTTGTCTAAATTAGTGGTATGTTCATACCACTGATCAATACTTCTTGAAGATCTTTATATCTCCATTAACTTCCTTCTGATAACTCTATTCATCTCTCTCTTGAATTCCTCTATTAATGACTATCCTTCATATTCACTCCCATTGCTGCTCTCCTAAACTCTTGTACAAACTCTTCTATTGTCTTACTCTCTTGCTCCACCTTCCTTAATTCTGCTACTTTCATCATTTCATTATCTCTTTCCACAAACTCTTCCTTCAAATCTGACAAAAACTCTCCTACTATTGCATAACTCCTACTCTCTAAGTTCTCCATGACATTCTCTTTCCATATATTTTCTGACCCTCTCTACATATATTACAAGACCCATTGTACCTGTTCTTCTACTACTACATCTCTCATTCTTATTCTATATGCTGTCAAAAACCTGAAACTTTATTTACAACTCCATCAAATGTTTGTGGCTTGGCCACTTCTATATTTGACCCAGTGTTGGGTCAGAGAACTACTACCTCTTTTTCTTCTCCTCTTCCTACTAATAGTATCTGCAAAGCTGCTATCTGTTCTTGTTACTGCCTCATTTAAAGCAACAGTTGGTTAATATCATGTTGACTCATAGTATTGTAATAAAGAGTGAATCAATAGGTAAGGGTAAAAGTGGTGGTGGTATAGGAGGAGAAGATGTATATAATGGTAATAGAGAGAAGCCTGTACTAGCTTTACTCTTGGATTCATATTCTAAACTTAAAGCAATCTCTGTAAGTGTTAGTAGGCCTTCTTGTTCTACCTCATACTATCTATTGACTACTTAAGCTACTGACTACTATCTTAAAGGAAATGTAAATAATATTAGTCTAAGAAGGTTATTCTACTCTAGACAAGATCTTAAGAATACTTGCTATTATCCTGTGTGTACTGGTCACAAGGGGACCAATAGCATAGAGCTAATAATAGAAAAAAGTATCAAACACATCTATACAAGATAATATATCCCCAAAGTATTAGTAGACTTTAACACAATAAGAATAGCTAGGCTTTTCTTATCTAACCAGTGTATCTCTTATACTTAGAGTCTAGTAACTCTTCTTGATTAAAGGTAGTGTTGCCTTCAGTTGAGAATGATGAGAGAATAAGAGAGTAAGAGAAGACTCTATATTAAGTAGTCTCAAAGAAAAGTATTGAGTTTTAATGTTATAACTTAAAACCTTGTGTAAAGACAAAAGACAACTTTTGTATTAAGTAACACAAAATAACTTGATAGAGTTCCAAGTACAAGATAATCTATCTTATATACTACAGACTGTAGTCTGTACATATACTACAACTAACCTACTCTAAAGCACATGTACTCTATATTATTTTCTATGTCACATAATTGTGTGACTGTGACTGTGACACCACACCACATCTTTATCTAAGTCTAAAATAAAGAAAAGTAAAATGAAAAGTAAAATAAAATAAAGGAAAATGAGAAAAAGAAAAAGAAAAGCAAAAGAAAGAAAGTGAAACCAAGTCCATTATTCACTATTCTAACAGAAACAGCTTGCATACAGACCATCACTATTTTGTATAAATACTTCTATGTCTGAGGATTAGATCTTAGACTTAACAACATTATTTATCATCAATTATTATCAATTATTATTCCTCATTATTATTGACATCTGTATTGATCTTTATCATCATTGTCATCATTATTGAACTTCTGAATCACTCCTAAACTTCTAAAAGTGCACCTAAGGTTCAAATATCACAAAAAAGTGAGTAGTTTATTTTGTAATAAATCTATGGAGTTATTAAGAATCTAGCAAGAACATTTGAGATAAAATAAAGAATGTAATTCATACTAAAAGAGGTCAGGGAGTATGGATAAGGAAGGGTATATTATTGTTCTCTTATATTTTATATTAATCTTCTTTTTCTTTTATCTATTTTCTTTGATTTTATTTTATTAGATAATAAAGAGACATATAACTATTATGATTGCTATGATCTATATCTCATGTTTTATAAGTGTTTATCTTATGAAGAACATGTACTGGGGTCTGTTTCACTTCTGGCTCATATTTAACTACATCTTGTGTCATCCTCATGTATTATTAGTCAGCACCTTATATAGTAGTAAAGGCTTTCTTATTTTCTTCCATTCTGTTTTCTCAAGGATGATATACTTATTCCTCATAGTTGGTAAGTATATATAGTTATAGATACTATTCTATATCCTTATACTTTACCAATTAATTATCTCTCTCATTCTTACTCAAGTCTTTGCCCAAGTTACATTTTGAACCAAGCCTAAGATTATAACATCTAATAAAGCATCATCAGACTTATCTTGCAAAAGAAGAGTGTATAGTAGTTAGACCACTAGAACATCATAATAGTTAGACTATTGAAGAACTATTGAAACTACTTTGTAGTAAGACCATGGATAAATAGTTAAACTGTTAGAAACAACAGTAACACAGACTATTGTAGTGTAAGACACCATAGACAGGATATAAAACAGACATTAACTATTGTAGTAGAAACTATGGACAGACAAAATGAATTAACATCAAGATACAGACATTGATGTTGTGGCAACCACTAGTCAAAAGACCAATAGTAACACAAGCAATAAATCTCAAGGTAGATATCAAGTAGGAATTACAAGAGAACTTGACAAGAAGTTTCCAATGTATTGCTATCTTATTTATACAAAGTTCTTATGGTTTATGCTAACAATAAACAGCCCTACTCTAATATCCATATGTAGTTCATGCTTCCATCATATATCAACCTCATATCTTCTATAAGGATACTATGCCATATATATGTGCCCTGACATCATTCTTCTAGTTCTTTTTCCCAGATTCTAGGCCTGTGACCTCACATCATGTAACATGTTATGTGACCACAGTCACATGCCTCTTCATTATAAAAGCAAAGAAAAATGTTAGTGTCCAAGCACACCATAACAATTGAGATATTAGAATAAATACTTAGATTATTGAGAATTACTGAAGAATATGCCTCAGATAAGAACAGAACTACTGAATTAGAAACACTAGAAGAAATGTTGACAGTATTAGCACTAGTACTAGTAGAGATAGTATAGATAGTAATGTTAAAAAGCATAGTTCCAGATCCAGGATAGTTTGATAGAGACCAGATAAAATTTAAAGCTTGGTAGAAAGGAATCCATTTATTTCTCAAGAGTGACAGAGTAACAGCAACTGATAACAAGATTACAGCATTATTAGCCTGATTTAGAGAGAATATCACAGAAATATATATACAGAAGAAGATAAACTAAATATAAGAAGAAAATAATATTTAAGATTGGGACAAATTTGTTAAAAAAGTCAAGACAGCATTCAGTGACAAGAGTAAGGCAGCAGATGCCAAATGAAAGATTAAGATATTCTAACAAGAAAAAAAAACACATTACAGACTTCATGATTGAATTTGAAGTATTAGCCATAAAGGCTGAAACTAACAATATATACATGATATTCTTGTTAAAGAAAAATATCAAAAGCAATATCATCAAAACAATACTAAGATATCCACCCATAGCAGTACCAGAAACATTGAAAGAATAAGAGGTGGTAATTATCTTAGTAAAACAAAAATATAAGTCTATAGAAAGTAGATATGACTACTAAACTAAAACAAGAATTACTTATGGAAGAAGATGTTAGAGTAACTGGGTGAAAGAGCCTAGCACTTTAAACCTCCAGGAAATTCTAAGTCTATTGTCTGAGAAATACTAAACTATATACTCATTTCTAGAAAATCCTGAGAGAACAGAATAAGAATTTCTGAAGATAGTGACTACTCTATATATTGACAAATCTATTCTAATGTGTTAGAATTCCAATTACATAAGCAAGTAATGATAATACTTAAGTAATCAAGAATAGTTTAGAATGGAGTAACTGAAATAGAAGAGAGTCAAAGTGTTTAGCAGATATTTCTAGAGCATAGAAAATTAGATAAACATATGTACAAATAATGCTAGAAGATTTTGGAAGACTACAGAGTGTTGCAAAAGAGTGGAGGAGTACAGAAAAGTAAGTTTAATAACATATACAGATGATTGGAAGTATTAGTATACAATCTGAAAAAGTCTAGAGTATGGGAAATTATATAAGCAGATAAGTACAGATGTGAGAAAGGATTACAGATCATGAATCAGCCAAAAAATACAGAAGAGAAAGAGTTTGGAAAAGCCAGTCCCTTTATAGAAAAAGAGTACTAATAGAGATTAGGAAGTTCAAAGATAATTATGACAAAGATGGAAAATCTAGGTATTTTGACTGCAATATTTATATACACATAGCAAAAGATTGTAGAAAGCCAAAGAAATAAAAAGAAACAAGAAAATGCTACAAATGTGATAAAGTGAGATACTTAGCAAAGAATTATAAGACAGAACAGAAGATAAAGAATAGAAGCATATAGGAGGACTTATATAAAAAAGATGATGAAGAGAAAGGTTTTATTGGAGATTCAGAGTAGGTATATTATGATGAATCTCTATAAATTTCTAAATCAATATATTATTTCTCATCAAAGAGATAACAAAGAAAGAGAGCTCAATATATACACAAATATCAAAACATCAGCTAAAATCATTAGTTGATTCTGGATGTATTTATATCAGAATTAATAAATAACTGGTGAAAGAAGAATAAATAAAGACAGAACTAATAAATAGATTATTCAAGGTTTTCAATGCAGATAGAATCAAGAATGTAGAAGTAACAAGATTTGTATTACTAGAACTAGAGATCAACAGACACATAGAAAGGATTGATGTAGTGGTCATGGACTTAAACAGCATAGATATGTTCTTGGAATACAACTGGTTAGTTAAATATAATTTAGAAGTAAATTAGAACAAAGGAACAATATAATTTACAAAATATCTAAAGAAATGTCAGACACAGCACCAAGATATTTCTTTCACATCAAAAACATGGAGATTACAATCAACAGAAGACACAGACAAAGAACAACAAGGAATAGGAAAGAAACTGGATCTAACCAATCTAGAAGATTTACCAGAGTATATTCAACTATTCATCTATTTATTTAATAAAAGAAAATTCAAAAAGCTACCAGAACAAAGAGAATGGAACTAGGAAATTAATCTGATATAAAATGCACTGAAGAAACGAAATGCCAAAGCCTATGCAATGACAGTCAAAGAAGAAGAAGTATTAAACTAATAGTTGGAAAAACAGCTTAAGATAAGACTTATTATGGAATCAAGTTCATAATATATGACATTATGTTTCTATATTCTAAAGAAGGACAGATCTCTATAACTAGTACAAGATTACCAGAAATTGAATCAGTATATAATAAAAGATAAGACACTATTATTCTTAATTAAGGAAGTAATTGACAAGCTTAAGGATGCCAAGTACTTTAAAATCCAGCCTTCCATTTGTCTCCTTCTTTGATTTATATATTATTGTGTTCCTAGATAAGATCTAATTTTTTAAACCAACAAAAAACTATTCAAACTAAAAGTAATATATTTTGAATTATGCAACTCACTGAGAACATTCTAAAGAATGATGAATAGTATATTCTGAGAGCTCTCATATAAAGAAATATTGGCCAATTATATGGATGACTTCATTATATCCACCAAGACTAGAAAAGAACTCAAAAAAAGAACAATATGATTCTTGAAAATAGTAGAGAAACACAATCTTTATTTTAAACAATCAAAATACAACTTTGATGCCAAGAAGATACCCACTTTAGAAGTAGTAGTTGAATGAGGAAAAGTACAAATGGAAAACAACAAATTCAAGGCTATAAAGGAATATAAAACCTCTACTAAAATAAAAAAAGTAGAAAACTTTTTAGGGTTTGCAAATTTCTACTGATGTTTTATCAAGAACTTTAGTCATATAGTGAAACCTCTTAATAAACTCAAAGGAAAGAAAGAGTGGAAATGGAAAGAAAAATACTAGAAGACATTTGAAGAATTAAAGGACAAAATCACAAGTCAGCTAGTACTTGCTTGACTAAAGAGGAAAGGAAAATTCAGAGTAGAAACTAATGTGTTAGAATATGCAATTGAAGGAGTCTTGTCTTAGAAATAGGAAAGAAAATAGAAACCTATCACATTTTTATCAAGAATGATGCAAGCAGCCTGTCAGGCATGGTTCACACCAGAGTGGAAGTCTACAGAATAGACTCAGAGATGAGTGGACTTGTGGAACAACCTTGGCTTCAGCTTATGTGCTGCACTGTCTGTCTGCCATATGGTCGCAACTTCAGATAAAGGAAAGAAAGTCCAAGTGGAAGTGAGTACTGATTGGTGTGTCACTGTTGAACACTGGAGGTCGAGTTCAATAAGAGTTTATCTTTGTCAATTATCAGACTAGCTAATTACAGTGTAACTACTAGTCTTATATATGAATGGAACATATAGGAGATGTTTGGAGTTTCATTGGTAAAACCTCTATTACCTCAAGTGGAGGTTTCAGTGTTGAGACACTGACAGGAGTAACTCCGTCATGGAAGACTGAGTTGAATAGGAGTATCTCTGCCATGGAAGATGGAATATCTAGATGGTTGCAGTACTACCATAAGACATGTTACAAGAAAGGTGGCTGCCATGGGAGGTGGGCTTATATGATTTGGAGGTGGTTCCACCATGGGGACGTTATTTCCAGACAGGTGGACTTGCATATGACATAGCCAAAAGAAACTACAAAATATACAACAAAGAACTACTAGCTATAGTGGAAGCCTTAACAAAATGGAGACAATACTTATTGGATACCATAGAAAAGTTCAAAATCTAGACAGACTATGAGAATCTTAAATATTTCCAAGAACCACACAAACTCAAAAGATAGCTGTTATAAGACGATAAAGTGTGAATAGACTTTGGTAAGGACAGATAAGATATAGTAGTAGTAGTATTATTAGTCTATAATGAGAGAGAGAGAGGGAATGTGACTGGGAAGTCACATGACATGATGTTATAGGCCTAGAGCAGTCTAGAGCAGTCTAGAAGGACTTAGGGTTTAAAAGAATCAGAAAGAGTCTAGGGTTAGAATAATGTTAAGGGACATGAGTTCCTCATGATATACACATGGTGCACACATGTATAATATGTATAATGGAGATTAAAGAGTATGATGTCAGGACATATGGACATGGCATGGTGGTCTTGAGAAAGACACATGGAAGATGAGTAATGGACATGAGGACAGGGCATGGACATTAGGGTAGGACAATACACAGTCATAGCATGGACCATGGGACTTTATATAAATAGTAGGTAGAATACTGTTGTAGTTCCCTGTTAAGTTCTCTTGTGAATATACAACTTGTGTTCCCTACTAGATATCCCTACTGAGAGATTTACTTGTAATGCTACTATTAGACTTTGTGTCTAGTGGTTGCCACAACAATAGCAAACAAGATAATATTTGAAGTTACAAGACTATGACTTTATTTTATAACATATTCTAGGAAAAAATGAATATGAGAGTAGATATCTTATCAAGAAAAGACCAGGTAAATACAAAAGACAATAACAAGACTATCAATATGCTCAAGAATGAGCTATGGACAAGAATGTTATGACTTAAGCTTTGAGTTAAGTAAAAGACATACTCTTGTATGGAGTAATACAAGAGAACTCAATAGAATTCCTAAGTACAAGATATCTACCTTATATACAAACTACTAATGATCCATGCTACACTTCTTTAGCCCTACCCTGATGACCATGTGTTTGTCTTGAGGTCAACATGTGTTAACCATGCCATATGACATCATTATCTCTAGAACCTTCTATGTTGTTCCATTGTATTATGTGAGCATGTGACTTGTGTGACCCTGAGTCATGCCTATGTCAAAATAAAGAAAAGGAAAGGAAACTCAAAATAAAATAAAATAACATAAAAGAAAAGAAAAATAGAATAAAACTAAGTCTATTATTCACAACTTTAACAAAAGCAGTGGTATAACAGTCATACAAGTCACAAAGTATGATAGAGACATGACACATGTTACAGGATTGTCACATATATCACAGTCATAGTCATACCATCATGTGATATAGAAAAGGTTATAGAAGATTCTGAAATAGATGATATCATATAGTATGACAACAATATGTTAGCCTTATGAAAAGTACATGTACTTTAGGGTAGGTTAGTTGTGATGTGTACACAGAACATGGTCTGTGGTATATAAAGTAGACTAGTTTGTACTAAGAACTCCATTAAGTTCTTTTATGTTACTCAATACAAAAGTAGCCTTTATCTTTCTTTATCCAAAGACTTAAGTTATAGCAAATAAACTCTATTATTTAATAGTTACACCATATCTTCAGATGAGAACTGAATATTGATGGGAATAAAGTATGCTCTTTTAATGAGCTTGTTAACAATAACATAGATAGTATTGTAAATTTTAACTTAGGTAATTAATTAAGTTTATAGAAATAATTTTCCAAGACTTATTAGACACCTTGTTAAACATGAGTGGTCCAAAAGATTTCTGTGAGCAATTTTTCATCTGCTACCACATATTACAACTCATTATATATTTCTTGACAAACATTATCACTTTTAGTCACCAGTAATTTCTAGAGGCCAATTCATAAGTCTTCTATTTTTGATGTCCTAAAAATAACAAGTTATGGTGTATCAGGATAATTCTTATGTCTCAGATTGTCATCCATGCTCTTGGAGATATATAATTTTCTCTTATATATAATAGTCTATTCTTGTAGTTCTAGTTTTGACTGAAGAAATAACTTTATCTGGCAAGAGTACTATCTTGATCTCCTTTATGATTATATCATTATGATTAGATGACTCATGAAAAGCCTCTATTGCATTGATTGCAAAGAACTCAGATTTTGGTAGTATTTGGTTCATGTTATTGAGGTTTATCCTCACCTTATAGTTTACTCTTTAGGACAAGAGGTCTTTAGCTTGTATTATCTTTCCTAGTTTATAATAAAGTACATGGTCAAAACAGGTCATGTAAAGAGCCTATCTTGATTGTCTTCTGGTCAGCTTTTCAGCTGCCTTGAAGAATGTGAGATTTTAATAATCCAACAAGATCTTAACTTATATAGTTTCCTTCATAAATATCTAATGACTTTAAGAAAAGAATCTGGATGTCATAACCTAGTAGCTAGTACTTTTGTGATAAGACTGCTCCAGTAGCAAATTTATTTGTATCTGTAGATAATTTGAAAGATTTTTTCATTATTTGGTACTCTTAGAACTGGAGCTGTTGTAAAGGCCTTTTTCAGCATCTTCAGAACATTTTTTGCTCTATTCTCCAAGTTCAAATACTATTCTTTTTTGTCAAGTTGGAAAGTAGTCTTGTTTTGTATTTTTTGATAGTATTGGCCACTCTAGAACTTTTCTAAGTTCTTCATCAATCTATCTATCTAGAGAGTTTCTTTCTGCTAAAGAAAGTAGATAGATTTTTATTGGTTTGGAAAGCATTATACATTTCCTAAACTCAATTGCATAGTCATATAGTCTTCTGTAATGGTATTCTTTCTGACTTGGTTTTTGAGAACACATTTCCACACTCATGTAATCAATTTGATACATATGCTTTTCAGGTCTTTGTGTTTTTACAATCTAAGTTCCTATACTAGTCTTGATTGTTGAGTAGAGTTGCAATCACCATTGCCTGGTAGTAATTACCTGTTATAACCCTTAGAGTTGGATTATGAGGTAATCTTGTATTGGATAACACAAGAGAACTCGATAAAGAGCTCTTTTACAAAATAGTCTACCTTATATACTCCTACAGATAGTCTGTGCTAGCTACTGTGTACCCTACTCTAAATGACCATGTGTAAAGCATAAAG
>Ga0157367_1001130_pt1 | contig 11974 bp, 13 predicted proteins | sample AttbisABBM2_FD_113142 | JGI IMG/M metagenome (GOLD analysis project Ga0157367, IMG submission 113142) | Fungus gardens microbial communities from leaf cutter ant in Botucatu, State of São Paulo, Brazil - Atta bisphaerica ABBM2 | ecosystem: Host-associated > Fungi > Mycelium > Unclassified ...
ATCTCATTTAGACACAACAAGAACTTAAAACGGTAAAACTATGCCAAATTTAGAAACCTCTTCCAAAAAATTACAGGCTGTTCAAACCACCATACAACTTATTACGACGCATGGATTCCACAAGGTAGGCGTAGACATGATTGCTAAAGAAACCAAAATCGCCAAAGGTACGCTTTACAACTATTTTCACTCCAAAGAACACCTGATCGAAATGTGCATCGTTTTTCAAAAAAGCCTGCTCAGAGAACCAGTACTTTCCATCATCTACTTAAGCCGTTACTACACTTCAAAAGATAAACTCAAAGAAATTATAGTTTTACATACCAATTTAAACAGCCATTACAACCTTTTACTTAAAGCCATTTTTGAAATAAAACTAATTCACCCGAAGGCTTACGGCATGGCAGTTGAATATCGAAAGTGGCTGCGCCATGAAATTTTTGATCTGATTTTTAGTGGAGAAATCCGCGAACCAAAATTCGATGCAAACATGGTGGTCAACCTTATAGATGGTTTGCTGCTACAGGCTCTAAGCTCAAACACTTTGGAAGAAAGAGATGTGGTGCTAGAGGCATTTTGGGGTGGAGGGGTATAAAAAATGAAAAAGAGAGACAGTTATACAATTTATCAAAAACTTTGACAGAATCTAACTTTTTATATCAGTTAAATGCCGTTATGCTGATTGGACTTGAGCATATATTTTTAAACTGCTCGTTTTTCGTTAGATTTTTAGGTATTTAAAATGAATAAAATGCATGTGATTGTGGCTGCTGTGGTAGGTTTAATTATTGGTGGTGTAGTAGGCGCTTTAGGTTATTCTAAAACTGCTGCACGTTATGATGCGATGACGACTGCATGTGTGATGGTCAATCAAGCGGTTGAACATGGCATCTTAAAACCTGAACAAGTAAAAGAGTTAGGCGAACTCACAGGCCAAACCCTTAAACAAGATTACGCTTCTGTGGCATCAAAATTTAAGTTTTCTGAAAAGCAGTTAGGCAATGCTTCTGAAGGCTCGAACTGTAGTCAATTTATCGTTGGTGTAAACGCAGCGAAGTAATTAAAAGAAAACCCACATATTGTGGGTTTTTTCTTATGGGTTTAACCAAGCTGAATCTATGGCATGAATTAAACGTAAGTTCAGTGCTTTCTGTTCTAACTGCCAATTTGAGAGTTCTTCGGCAGTTGGTTCTTCTTGTCCATCAGAAGCTGCTAAAAACCGTTTAAAGTAGTTTTTATAATGATAGGCAGAAACATCGCCAGTAATATCCGCTGCTACTAATCGGCCCTTACATGCTTCAATTAAGCTCTGTAAGTGACTTTCTAGAAATTTGCCTTGATCCCAGTTCGTCATTACTACATCGCTTGAAAGCACATCTTTATCAATCGATAAATAGATAGGCGAACTCGATGCTTTTAGTTCTGTCAGGAATGCAGTTAGCAACTCATCTGGATGATCGAAATTTTGCCATGCATTCTTTTTACCCGTAAAACGCACCCATGACGCATTTTGCTGGATGCTCCAATAATGCAGTTTTCCTTTTAGTAAAGGCGACCAATGGTTTTCTACAGCGTGTAGCCAACCAATATCACTTGAACTAATCCCAAGCACGTCAATTCTGGCAACTTGTGGAAGCTTACTTGCCCAATACACCCATGAACCACAGTGGATACCAAAAGGGTAGCGCATATTGTCAGGGTGGTTGTCGCAGACAATCAGGTGAATTGGTTCATCAGATGGCAATCTTTCGAGTAAAAGCTGAGTAACGTGGTGATAATCACCGCTACCTAAAAGCACACAACCGAGTTTTGAAGGTAAATGCTGGTTTAGGTGTGTACGTAACTCATCGAACTCTTTTAATTTACAACCAAAGCGAATCACTTCTTGCCATGAAGTTAGGTCAATACGTACCGCATCATCAGGATCACCCGCAGAATCATCAAAATTTAAAACGACAGGTGTTCTGTTATTTACCAGATTCATGATCGTGTTTCCTGTTTAACATGCCACTGATGATCTGCTTCAAATAAAGGTCGTAATTTTTTTAAAACAAAACGTAAGGCAGGGGAATGTATCCACACCAGATGACGGGTAAATGTAAATTTAGCCCCGAGTTGAGCTTTGACCTCAGGGTCTGTCCATCCAGCAATGTAGTACTTGAGGTTGTTGGCTAATGCATAATCTAAATTTACAAACCAACTAATAAAATATAAATTGTATTCTTTTGCGAGCGGATAATTGAGCCCAATATATTTATCAACCAGATTGTCTTTATATTCATAACAAATGTTATAGCCTACAAGCATGTCGTCTGCCCAATATAAAAAGACTTTGCCGCCACTGTTTGCATCTTGAAGAATTTCTGAAAAAAACTCAGGGCTGAGTAGGTCGAAATGTATTTCGCTTTGTTGATAAACCGCTAAATAGAGCTGATATAAATAGGTTCTAAATCGAGAGTCGTTAAACCGTTCGTCGCCCGTAGACAATTGCTCAATATTGAGTTCATTTAAACTTTTGAGTTTACGTTTAAAGTTTTTACGACGAGGTCTAGATAATCTTGATAGATATTCTTCGCGACTTGAAAAGTCGATAGGGACATATGCTAAGGCTTGGCCTTCAACAGATAAAAACCCTTTTTTTTCTGCTTCTTGAATAAACGTTTGACTGTAATTATTTTCAAGATCGCTGAGTAAAGGTGAACTTAAAGGAAGATCTTTAATAATACCTAATTTAATGTTTTGGTCATTATTTTTTAAAAAATCTGTAATTGAGTCCAGTGAAAGCTGATCGGGTAATAGACTGTATTCTGTAACAGTGGTACCGATAAAACACGTTTTAAAATGAAGGAATTTTCCCCAGATTTGATAGCCTGGTATCGCTTTAATTTTTTTAAGAAGGTCAGTATCTAGAGTCGTTAATAAATCAAACTCTGTATAAAAATAAGGCAAAAAATTGTTAGAAGAATGAACCTGAAAACTTAAAGGTGGATGCTTTAAAAAAGCATCCACCACTGCCTGAGGTTCTAACTGATTCAGGTTTATAGTCATAAATTGATTTTAAATTTCCCGTTTAGCTCGAATTAATAATTGGTCAAGTAATACCATAGCTTGATCGATTTCGGCTCTCGAGATTTCTAGAGATGGTGCAAATGTAATTACGTTTTTGTAATAACCGCCTACATCTAACACCAAACCACATTGCTGACCTTGATATTCAAGGGTACCTGAAAGACCGATATCGACCATTTTATCCAACAATTCTTTGTTTGGAGTAAAGCCATCAGCCTGACAAATTTCTGCACGCAATGCTAGTCCTAAACCATCAACATCGCCAATTTCTGGATGACGAGATTGTAAGTCTTTTAGACCTTCTAGGAAATAGGCACCGCTTTCCATGATTTGTTTTTCATAGTCTTTTTCAGCCAACATGTTCATGACTTCAAGACCAACTGCTGTACCAAGTGGGTTAGATGCAAACGTTGAGTGAGTTGAACCAACTGGGAAAATTTCAGGATTAATCATTTCTTCTTTTGCCCAAATACCAGCAAGAGGATTTAATCCGTTGGTTAATGCTTTACCAAATGCAACAACGTCTGGTGTAATGCCGAAGTGTTCGAAAGACCAAAGTTTACCAGTACGGTAGAAGCCCATTTGGATTTCATCTACAACCAATAAAATACCGTGGTCATCTAGAACTTTTTTCAAGCCTTTATAGAAGTTCTTCGGTGGAATAACATAACCACCAGTACCCTGAATTGTTTCGATATAGAAAGCAGCAAATTCACTTTCACGAACTTTAGGATCCCAAACACCGTGGTATTCATTTTCAAAAAGACGTGCAAATTCAGCAACTAGCTTGTCTGCATATTCTTCTGGTGTCATGCCTTTAGGACGACGGAAAGGATATGGGAATGGAATGAATTGAGCACGCTCACCAAAATGGCCATAACGACGACGGTAGCGATAGCTTGAAGTAATTGAAGATGCACCTAAAGTACGGCCATGGTAACCGCCTTCGAAAGCGAACATGCGGCTTTTGCCTTTAGTAAAGTTACGTACAACTTTTAATGAGTCTTCAATTGCTTGTGAACCACCAACGTTGTAGTGAACACGGCCTTGTACACCTGTCTTTTTAAGCATGTCTTCAGCAATAACTTTACTGAGTTCAATTTTAGTTGGGTGTAAGTATTGGCTAGCAATTTGAGGAAGTTTATGAATTTGGTCGATAAGTGCTTGGTCTAAACGTGGGTTTTTATAACCAAAGTTGACTGCCGAATACCACATTTGTAAATCTAAATATGGGATATTCTGATCATCAAATATATAGCTGCCCTGACAATCCGTAAAAATCTTAGGTGGGTTTACATAGTGTACTGTATCACCATGTGAACAATACTTTGCCTCATCTGCTAAAAGTTGCGCTTCATCAAGTGGAACGCGGTTATTAGAACTTGTTGCAGAAGTGCTTTCTTGCTTGAATGTATGATTGTTGTTCATACTTCTATTCCTTTTACGGTTGATGTTTTCAGTATGTACGTTTTAGATACAGAGGCTGAGTGTGAAAAGAGTGTTTATATTTAAAAGGTAAAGGTAAGCCCCACAGCTGGAGTAATGTCTGTGCGTTTTTTTACCATTGGACTTTTAAACTGTTCGTTTGATAGATAATTAACTTCAATAGAGCTAAAAGCGTTCACGTGTTTAGAAAGTGGGTAGTTGGCTGTCATACTTACAAACGGCGTTATACTTTGGCCCGGTTGATATGCTGCGATACCACTACGTTTACTTTCAGCATCACTTACGCCGTAGTAGTACTGGTTATATTTTGCGTTGTTCCATTGGACACCTGCTTCCGGATAGACGGTTAAATTGCCCTTGTCCACTTCGGCGATATAAGACGCTCTTAAAATTGTTCCTTTACTACGAGATAGGGTATCGGTATTAAGTCGTGCTTTAAACCCACCATAAGGTGTAATCCGCATATAACTTGCACCTGCTAGAACAGACCATTTCCGTTTATCTAGTAGACGCAGTTCACCACTTGGATCATACGAGTTGCCGTCATAGTGTACATCGAGGCGTAATTGATTTTTGTCGTCTTTGAACAGGTAATAACCGGCATCGTCGCCTTCAATATAGAATTTATCATTGTCATAGAAAAAAACAGGTAAAAGCGTTTGAGAAGTTTTATGACCTTTATAAGCCTGAAAATTTACAGAATAATTAAAACCCATTGTGAAATCTGGCGATGAACTTTCTTCTTGAGCATCTTGTGCATAAGCAGAGCAGTAAAAACAGCTACTGGTAATTACTATTGCTATGGAGATTCTTTTCAATGGTTTAATCATATTCAGTCTTTCTGGGGTGAAGAAAAAACGGTGTTTAGTTGTGTTCTGTTCAAAATTTTTTTGAATATAAAAGCTAATTCTTATGCAAAACTTAAGAAAAAATTAAAATTAACTTAATTTTGTATTTTTTTGCTAATCCTTTCTAATTTTAGATAAAAAAGAGACTTTTTAAGAAAAATGAGCGATTCATTTTTTGGCATATCCTTGTTTAAAAAATTGATTGGTAAGTTTTTCTTTAAAATAGAAGAAGTTTTTTTCAAACATTAAATCATCTGAACTCTATTTATACTTTTGTAATTGATGGAATAATATAATACTTTATTCAAAATTTTTTTGAAGACTTTTAATTAAAGAAATTTTAAGATTTCCCGCCTAAAGTCAGAGCGTGATTTTTTTATAAAAATTCTTAGATTATTTGTATGAGGCATTTTATGTTCATGGTCAACCAGCACTACTATACAGATCACACTGTACCTTGGCATATTTTATGTGACTTTGATGGAACAATTAGTTTAAAAGATACAACGGATTATTTGCTTGAAACTTATGCAAAAGCTGGTTGGGAAGAAATTGAGGAAGAGTGGGAACAAGGAAAAATTGGTTCCAAAGTTTGTATGCAAAAACAGATTGAACTATTAGATGTCTCTGTTGATGAGTTGCAGCAATGTCTCGATAAAATTGAAATTGACTTGGGGTTTATCGAGTTGGTAAAGATTACTGCTCAATATAAAATTCCATTGACCATTGTAAGTGATGGCCTCGATTTTGTGATTCGCCATATCTTAAAAAAATATCAGTTAGACCATTTGCCTGTGATTGCAAATCATCTGGTTCAGACAGGTGAAAGATCATGGCGACTAGAGTTCCCTAATCAGGAGGTGAACTGTGTTAGTCAAAGTGGAACGTGTAAATGTAAGGTTGCCAACCAAAAACCTCAAAAACATACTATCTTGATTGGTGATGGCCGTTCAGATTATTGTCTCGCAGGCAATGCAGATTATGTTTTTGCAAAAAAATCTCTGATAGACCATTGTATAGAAAACCACATTTTCCATACAAAGTTTGAGAACTTTGCAGAAATTTACCAGCCTTTGGCTAAACTATTAAGTAGCGATTTTGGAATAGATACTCCAGTAACGGTGATTACATGATAAAAGACAACTCATTTTTTTTATCGGGCAACCGAACTGGTATTCTCCTCATTCATGGTTTGACTGGTACGCCAAACGAAATGAGAGGAATTGCACGCGTGCTTCATCAGGCTGGTTATAGCGTATATGGCGTGCAGTTGGCTGGACATTGCGGTGATGTTGAAGATCTCGTGAACAGTCGATGGGAAGATTGGTTTAATAGTGTCGTTGCAGCAGCAGAAAAGTTAAAAGAACATACCGATGAGTTATTTGTTGCAGGCTTATCGATGGGATCTTTGTTGGCATTAAAGTATGCGTCGACTTATCCAGTTGCCGGAGTGATTGCTTATAGTCCAACCTTTCAATACGATGGCTGGAGCATTCCTTTATGGTCAAAAATGCTGGCACCTATTGTTTTGCCTAGTGTTCATTATCTCAATATCTTCCGTAATAATACCTTTGATGAAGCTGAACCTTACGGCATCAAAAATGAAGTATTGCGTTCACGTATTGTTCAGGCCATGAACAGTGGTGAAAGTAGCGAAGCAGGTTTACCGGGTAATCCGTGGCATTCATTGTTCCAGTTGCAGCGACTTTCGCGCAATGTTCGCAAAAATCTTTCAAATATCACTGCACCATGTCTATTACTACATGCCTATGACGATGACATTGCTCACCGTAGAAACAGTGAATTAATTTATGCCAAAGTGAAGGGGCCTAAGAGTTTAATCTGGCTTTATAACAGTTATCATATGATCACCATTGATAATGATCGTAAGCAAGTGATTGACGAATCCATTCATTTTATTCAGCAGTACCAACAGCAAAAAAAGAAGCCAGAGACACAGTCAACTAGACAGGAACGAAGAGTTTCACCTGAAAAGATTGGTGAACTTGTATGAATATTGTGGTGTTCAGTGTATGGATGCTAACCATTTTGATTGATACCGTTGGGCAGTTGGCTTTTAAGGCCGCTGCTCATGAAAGTAAAACCAACGAAGGGCTTGAACATTGGTGGTTCATGGCTAAACGCCCGTGGTTATGGGTGGGTGTTTTTTGTTATATCTTTGAATTTGTTGTTTGGCTCGCTTTCCTCTCACTAGTTCCACTTTCTGTTGGAGTGATGTTAGGGTGCATTAATATTGTTGTGATTATGCTTGCTGGGCGTTTATTCTTTAAAGAAAAATTAACTCGAAATCGATTAATTGGTGTGATTCTGATTGGACTCGGAGTGACTATTGTTGGGATTGGAGCATGAGAAAATTTTATATTGTTGGTTTTTTAACATTAATGCTCTTCGATACTTTGGCACAGATCAGTTTTAAGTTAGCTTCAAATCATGCGATGCCTTTAACTTTTGATGTAGATTGGCTGATACGGGTATTTGGTCATCCTTGGATTTATGGGGCTTTCATTGGGTATTTGGGTGCCTTTTTTATCTGGATGAATTTATTAAAGCATGCCCCGATAGGTCCTGCCTTTGCAGCTTCACATTTAGAACTCATCACTGTCATGTTTTTGTCGATTTGGCTGTTTAATGAACCGCTCACATTTACAAAAGTCACAGGCGCTATTCTTATTTTTGCTGGTGTTTGCTTCTTGGCTAAAGATGAAGAAGAGAGCCATAGTCATGAAGAAGTCGCTACAAAATAATCTTTAATCAATTATTTGTTAAAACCGTCATAACCCTCGTAACTGATATTTATAAATGTTAGTGAGATGTTCAATAAGCATTAGGGGAGTATGGCGGTTTTATTATTTTTTAAGTTAATAAATTGAAAGTTAAAAGAAAGATTTAAAATAAGTCATCTGGTTATTTGTATAGAATAAAAAGAAAAATTTTCAAACCCAAATATAAATAAAGATGTTTTCTCCATTACTTATGTTTATTAAATAGCTGAGGTAGTACTTACTGCAACACAGCCAAACCGCTATTATTTATAAGAGATTGATACTTCATAATGAAAAACGATATAGAGACTTTAAAATGAAAAAGCTTGCAATAACCTTAGCTGCTTTGATTCCACTTTCAAGCTATAGCTTCGCCAATGACTCGACGGGTTATGTCGGTACAGGTGGTATTCAGTATTTAAAAAACGCACAAGTTACGATGCAGAGTGAAGATCTATTTATTAGTAAAAAGATGATTAAGGTCGATTATGTATATAAAAATTTAAGTAACAAGGATGTGACAGAAACCGTTTTATTTCCACTACCACGTGTTGATAACTTTTTTGAAGCGGATTTTGCAGACACAGATGCACTTTTAAAAAGCTTTAAAATTGTGGTGGATGGTCAAAATATAAAACCGGAAATGCATGTTAGAACGTTTATTCAAAAAGATGAAAAATCGCCTGTAATTGATGTAACGGATGAATTTAAGCAATGCGGTTTTAGCGAAAAAGACATGCTGAATCCGTGGACTGAAACTAACTATGATTATGAATCCTATCTAGATAAGCTAAGACAATGCAATAAACCACAAATGCAGAAAATTTTAGCTCAATTTGAAAAAGATGATGTAATACCGTGGTCATCTCAAGTTATTTATAGCTGGAAGCAAACCTTCAAAGCCAATAGTTTGACTAAAATCCATCATGAATATAAGCCATTAGTGGGTGGTTCTGTAGGTCTCATACCAGAAGAAGATAATAAGCAATTTTGCATGGATAAACAGTTTAAGCAGGGCCTTAAAAAAGCTCAGGCAGAACATTCACCGTTTAGTGCTTTAGGTTATATTTTGACGACAGGTGCTAACTGGGCAAAGCCTATCGAAAACTTTAAGTTAACGATTGAACGTGATAAAGACGAACTGGTTTCATTTTGTTGGGATGGCAAAGTCACTAAAATTAGTCCGACTCAATTTCAAATGAGCAAAACCAAGTTTGTACCAAAACAAGACTTAGACATTATTTTTGTTCATCTTCCATAAACCCATACAAACTTTAATCTGTATAAAATTGCATCACTTTTGAATGTGTGTCATAACCTAACTATGGCGCACAATAACAAGAGGATGCCGTATGTTGCTCAAGGGAAAAGTAGCAGTAATTTTTGGAGGCAGCGGTGCAGTTGGCACTGCGATTGCACAGGTTTTTCTTCGTGAAGGAGCACATGTTTATTTATGCGCAAGAGATTTAAATAAACTACAAAACATTGCGACACAACTACAAAAACATGAAGGCGTGGTACATACCGTTAGTGTTGATGTGCTAGATAGCCAAGCAACCAATGAGGCAGTTGCTCAAATTGCCCAAGCGACGGGTGGTTTAGATATCGTCATTAATGCGACCAGTTTTATACATAATCAGGGTAAAGAACTTTTGGAGTTAAACCTTAACGAGTTTGTAGGGGGAATACAGCCATTTCTAACGGCTCAGTTTAATATATCGAAAGCTGTAGTTCCTTATATGGGTGGTGAGCGTGGCGGAACCATCATTTCGATTGTGGCACCTTCAGCACGAATGGCGATACCGGGACATCTCGGACATATTGTGGGCTGTGCTGGAATTGAGGCGTTTATTAAGGCGCTTGCCAGTGAGTTAGGTTCTAAAAATATACGGGTACTCGGTATGCGTTCACATGCAATTGTTGATGCGGTTCAAGCGGGTTCTTATACGCGTGAATTATTTGAGTCTAAAGCACAAGCAATGGGACTCAGTATAGGACAATGGCTTGAAGGTGCTGCTCAGAGCACCATGCTAAAGCGTTTACCTACACTTTCTCAGGTTGCTGAAACCGTCGCTTTTCTTGCATCGGAACATGCGAACTCGATGACGGCAACTATTGTGAATATGACCGCTGGTGCAATCATTGATTAAAAATAAATATTTTATTTTATTTCAAATGATTAAATGAGTATTTGTTGCTCTGATGCTAGGCGGCTTGCATAAAAAACTGTCAATGTTGCTAGCTTAATTATGGAAATACCTTTCATACTATAAAAGAGAGGAGTTTTTTAAGACAGGATGAAAAGTGAATTTAAAGAATCTTGAAGCATTTTATTGGGTTGTGACTTTAAATAGCTTCAATAAGGCTGCAACTAAATTACAAACGACGCAGCCTGCGGTATCTCAAAAAATCACATCTCTTGAAAATGAATTAGGTTTTAAAGTTTTAGACCGAAGCTTACGACAGTTTAAACTGACTCATAAAGGCATGACCTTATTTAAGTATGCCGAAAAGTTTATGCGCTTAGAAACCGATCTGGTCGCAGAACTGACCGAAAACCAGCACCTGACAGGAACCATCCGTTTAGGTGTTTCCGAAACGATCGTGTATACATGGTTGGTTGAATATATTGAAAAAGTTCAACAAGAATTCCCAAAAATTTCAGTTGAAATTGTGGTCGACCTGACACCTAACTTGCAAGAAGGGGTTCGTACAGGCGACTTGGATATGGCTTTTTTACTTGGGCCAACTTTAGCTTTTGAATGTATTGAACAGTCACTATGTAACTTTGAGCTGAGTTTCTTGGCAGCGCCATCTTTTAAAGGTGGAATTGGGCAAATGTCTTTTAAAGCCTTAATGTCGAATACCATTTTAACCTACCCAAAAATTACTTATCCCTATAAAGAATTAAAGGCCAAAATGAAAGAAAAGGGCATTGATGAGCCACTTTCAATTACCAGTTATTCGTTAGCAACTTTATTACGTCTTGCCGAGCAGGGCTTGGGTATTGCAGTCGTACCGACCTTAACGGCTTTAAAGGAAATTACCGACGGTCGGCTGGAAATATTAAATACGCCTATTCGCTTAAAGACCTTTCATTTCACCTCTATTTATATTCATGGCAATGACGTTGCCTTGAAAGAAAAACTGACAGAAGTTGCTGTAAAAGTGTCGGCGAGTGCCATGAAAAGACTCAATGAGCAAATCAAAAAATAAGCAGGATTGGTGATCTTTTCATCTCGTTTTTCTTATCTAAATTACTGCTGCTTGTATGTAAAGCCATAAAAGCAGCTTATATAGTTCGATAAGTAAAATTTATCCTTCTTTTAGATTAAAAATAAAAACATTAAAAATCAATAACTTGAATTTTTATGTTTATGTAAAAAGTCTTATTGTTCGTAGGGATTACGTATGTTTTTATTTTAAATACAAGATTTGATCACCGATTAAGTTGATTGGGGAACAGGGAATCTTTGTCATTTTAAAGGATTAAAGAATATCGTTTGGGACAAAAAAATGATGTTCTTGGTTCAACTTGAAAATAGCGTTGTTAAGCTCAAATGGATGAGGAACGCATTAATATGTCTTTACTGAAATCTTCTTTTTTATCAGATCGCCAATGGGCCATTGTCGCCTCGATCTTTATGATGGCAACCTCAGCAATGGGGCCAGGATTTTTAACCCAGACCGCTGTATTTACAGTCAAGTTAGGCGCAGCATTCGGCTTCGCCATTTTAGTTTCTATTCTGATTGATTATGTAGTTCAACAAAATATTTGGCGTGTAGTCACACTGACGCAAATGCGTGCATCAGATATTGCCAATAAAG
>Ga0157367_1001131_pt1 | contig 11972 bp, 9 predicted proteins | sample AttbisABBM2_FD_113142 | JGI IMG/M metagenome (GOLD analysis project Ga0157367, IMG submission 113142) | Fungus gardens microbial communities from leaf cutter ant in Botucatu, State of São Paulo, Brazil - Atta bisphaerica ABBM2 | ecosystem: Host-associated > Fungi > Mycelium > Unclassified ...
AACTTAACTAACGTCAAATTTTATGGTGAGTCCGAATTCTGGCTTGCTATTATTAAAGTTGTTGCGGTTATCTCAATGATTATTTTTGGACTTTATTTGCTATTTACAGCAGATGTGGGTTCAAGCATTTCATTTAGTAACCTTTGGTCTCACGGCGGATTTTTTCCAAATGGCTTTAGTGGCCTGTTCTATATGTTGGCTTTCTTGATGTTCGCCTTTGGTGGTATTGAACTGATTGGTATGGCTGCAGCAGAAGCAAAAGCTCCGAAAAAAACAATTCCAAAAGCAATTAACCAAGTCGTTTTCCGTATCTTGATTTTCTATATCGGTTCATTGGCAATTTTACTTTCATTAGTGCCATGGAACCAATTAGATCTTGGCGGTCTCGACAAAAGTCCATTTGTTATGATCTTTAGCCAAATGGGTATTGGTTGGGCTGCACACTTACTTAACTTTATTATTTTAACCGCTGCCCTCTCTGTTTATAACAGTGGGATGTTTGCAAATAGCCGTATGCTTTATGGCTTAGCTCAACAAGGCAATGCGCCAAAAATTTTCAAAAAAGTAAATAAACAAGGTGTACCTGTACCAGCAGTTTTGTTGTCTGCATTACTGATTTTTGGCTGTGTTCTTTTAAATTACTTCGTACCTGAAGATGCTTTAAGCCACTTAATGTACATTGTAGTTGGGGCATTGGTATTAAACTGGGCGATGATCAGTATGACTCACCTCAAGTTTAAATCAGCAATGAAAAAACTCGGTCAAAAAACTCACTTCCCTGCACTTTGGGCACCATTTAGTAACTATTTGGTTTTAGGTTTCATTGCTGTTGTCCTCTACATTATGTGGAGCCAAGGCTTTAAAGAATCTGTGATGATGATTCCGATCTGGATCGTTCTCATGTTTATTTTATTTAAAGTCCTTAATTCTAAAGAGCAGTAATCTAATTTTTTGTACTTAAAACTATAAAAAGTCATTGCTTAGGCAATGGCTTTTTTGTTTATAATCATAAAATTATGCGCCCTTAGCTTAACTGGATAGAGCAGTTGCCTCCTAAGCGACCGACGTGGGTTCGAGTCCCGCAGGGCGCACGCATTTAATTAATCCTTCACTTCAGCCAGCAATGTTTCAGCTGCAAGCTTGCCCAAATTGTTAGAAGCCAGTGGACTATCACCCGTTAGTAATTTACGATCTCTATGACATTGCCCTGTAATACCAGTGTTCAAAATCTTCACGCCAAGTTTTTCAAGGTTCTCACCGACTAACCATGGTAAAGCCCCTGGCATATAACCAATATCGATATTTGCTCCCTTGTCTAACGAATCAGGGAATACACAAATTTGATAATCTTTAAAAATATAATTTTCAGGCTGTTCGTCTAGTGCTGCAGCAAGTAATGAAGCTGGACCATGACATAACGTAATAATAAATTTGTCTTGTTCAACTGCCCACGTAAGAACTTTTTTGACATCTAGACTATGTGGAATCTTAGCTAAAACCCCATGCCCGCCCGGAATAAATACAGCCGCGTATGGAGAGTTTTCACTAACTACTTTTTCTAAAATATCGGCAAGTTTTAGCGGATTTTTTAATTTATTGGCATATTTATGGAAAGTATCTAATACCACTTGTTCTTGCTTTGGCATGGCCCACATTTCAAGTTTGGCAGGATTACCTGAAAGGGTCGCAACATCAATTTCAAAGCCAGCATTATCTAAATGAAACATCGGTAAAAGCATTTCTACTGGGTGGTTTCCTGTAGAAAAGAACTTACCATTTTGCATCTGGATATAGCGCTCATCGGTCGCAATCATTAAGACCTTTTTTGTACCTGTATACGGCGTTGGGTAGGTCGTACCATCGTAATCTGTTTTAGGAGCAGTATATTGACTCAGTGAATATGGTGATGGAAAGAATGCATTATCTTCTGCCAAATCTGGAGTCGGATTTTTATCATTTGATGCTGGGGTATTCATTGTTATCATCCTTTAGAGTTGAAGAACGAAATAACAGCTTTAAGCCAGTTATTATTTCTTAGTAAATTTATATTGAGATCAAGAAACGGGTGCAACAAGCCAGTAGAATTTGGCAATTTTTATATAGAAATAGGCACAATAAAGAATTATAAAGTTCAGTTTAGGCAAACATACCGTTCACCTAAACTATCTCAAATTAAATTAAGCATTTATCTCTAAAACGATCTTTCCAATATGATCGCCTTGCTCCATACATGCATGGGCACTTTGTACATCTGAAAAATCATAGGTTTTATAGATTTGAGGTAAACACTTACCTTGAGCTAAAAGCGGCCACACATGTTCATGTAAGGACTGAGCAATCTGGGCTTTTTCCTGACTATTACGAGCACGCATCGTTGAGCCAGTAATAGTTGCACGTTTTAAAATCAGTTTCTGCAAATCAAATTCTTTTGCAATTCGACCGCCCATAAAACCAATAATGACCAGTCGGCCATCGCGTTTTAAAAGATTCAGGTTTTTCGAGAAATACGAACCACCCACAATATCCAAAATCACATCAACACCTTGATCTTGGGTGTGTTTTAAAATTTCTTGCTCAAAATCTTGGGTTTTATAGTTAATTGCAGTCGTTAAGTTAGCAAGTGCTTCAACTTTATCTTCACTTCCAACTGTAGCAAAAGTTTTAATCCCTAAAGCATGGCAAATCGTTAACGCTGTAGTCCCAATACCACTCGCACCGCCATGAATGAGTGCTGTTTTATTTTCTTTTAAACGACCAATATCAAACAGGTTTGCCCAAACTGTAAAAAATGTTTCCGGAATCGCAGCGGCTTGAGTAAATGATAAATTTTCAGGGATTGGTAATACTTGTGTTGCAGTGACAGCACAGTACTCTGCATAACCACCACCGTTGGTTAAAGCACAGACCTTATCTCCAACTTTAAACTGTTGCACTTGGTCACCTACAGCAACCACTATCCCAGCGACTTCTAGTCCCGGAATTTGCGTTACACCTTTTGGCATTGGGTATAAACCCATACGCTGCAACACATCCGGACGGTTAATTCCAGCAGCTTTTACCTCAATTAATACTTCATCTGCTTGAGGAACTGGAACATCTGAATCTTGAAGTTTTAAGACCTCAGGTTCGCCGGGAACCGTAATTTCAACAATTTTCATGGTTGTTGGAAGATTCATTGATATGCTCCATGTTTGGTTTATATTTTAAATGTATTAATTTACTTTAATTCATTGAAGATTTAGGTGAAACTCCAAACAGCCGTTTGAACTCTCGACTAAACTGTGAAGCACTTACATACCCTACCTGATAGGCAGCTTCCGCAACACCCATTTGATTCTTCATGATTAAATCACGTGCCTTATGTAATCGAGTAATCTTAATGTACTGTAATGGAGAATAGTTGGTGACTTTCTTAAACGCTTGATGAAAAAGTGAGACACTCATTCCTGCTTGTTTAGCAAGTTCCTTAACCGTTAAATTGTGATAATAATCTCTTTGAATAATTTCACAAATTTTATAAATCACACTATTTCGCCTCATCATGACCGAAAGATTTTCAATTAAATCACGACTACCCGCCTGCAAAACCCGATAAATAAGTTCTCGTTTTATCTGCTCTCCTAATATCGCAGTATCTTGTTTAGAACGAAATAAATTCAACAAGCGTAAAGCAACATCAGATATTGCAGAGTTCATCTCAATAATATTTAAGCCACAACTGAGTTTTATATCTCTTTTTTCAAACCCAACTATGGATGACTGCTGCTCTTTATCCATTTTAGTGGCTAAATCAGCCATCATTTGTGTTTCAAACTTAATCGCAATTGCCAGCATTGGTTCATTTTCAACTAACGTATCGCAATCAAAAGGGATAGCGATCGAGATCAGCAAACACTGGCCTTGTTGAAACTGAAAAGTATCTTTTCCGATATAACCCCGTTTAACACCTTGAATAACTAAAACAACCGAAGGCTCTTGCAGCACTGCGACAGGTTGTGTGGAATGATCAACTCTCATGAGGGTAATATTTGAAATATAAGTAGGATATAACCCTTCTTGAGGAGCCAAATATAAAAAAGCCTCTACCAAACTTTTCATCAAGTCATTCTGTTGCATTACTTTATTTTTTACGGCTATTCAAGATTTACTATACCAATCACACTAAAAGGAAAAAGTATTTCTTAGTAGCACTTTGTATAAATAAGCAAGTTAAAGCTATTTTTAGGCATAAAAAAACCTAGAAGAATCTAGGTTTTTCACACTTAATCTACTATTAAGCAGATAAATTAAAGAACATTGATGCAATCAGAATAATCACACCGAGCACAATACGGTACCAAGCAAATACACGTAAAGTATGACGTTCTACAAAGAGTACAAGCGCTTTTACTACAAATAATGCTGCAATAAATGCTGCAACAAAACCCACACCAATATTAATCATATTGTCTGCGGTTAACACATCAGCATTTTTAATTAAATCAAATGTTGCTGCACCTAACATAGTTGGCATCGCAAGGAAGAAAGAAAACTCCGTCGCAGCTTTACGAGACAAACCTGCAAACATACCGCCTACAATTGTCGCGCCTGAACGTGAAGTTCCCGGAATCATCGCAACACACTGAGCAAGACCAACTAAAAGCGCCTGCTTAAACGTGATTTTTGTTGCATCTAGCGTCTTATGCTCAAACTGTTTAGATTCAACCCAGAAAATAATCAGCGCGCCAACAATTAAGGCAATCGCAACTACAATTGGGCTAAACAAGACACTTTTAATAAAATCGACAGCTAAAACACCAATAATAACAGCTGGGAAAAAAGCAATTAATACACTAAAAGCGAAATGACGTGACTCTACATCACCGCTAAAAAAGCCTTTAATCAAGTTAATAATTTTTTGTCGATATAACCAGCACACTGCCAAAATAGCACCTAACTGGATCACCACTTCGAATACACGACCACCATCTGAGTGGAAATCGATAATATGGCCAAATAAAATCAAATGGCCAGTACTAGAAATAGGTAAAAATTCAGTTAAACCTTCAACAAATCCTAGAAATAGTGCCTTTATAACTTCAAAATTTTCCATCACTTGCTCAAAAAGTTAATCACTAGAAAGGTCTAAAAATTTGTTTTATATCATGTATAAACCAACATTTTGGCCTAGTTCATGTTCAATATCAGATCTTTTCTAGCATTTGTGGTTATTGCCTTTGAATGAAAGGCCGATTATTTAAAGTGCAATAATGTATCACATCATTATGACAAACTTAGGTTAACTATCGTAAAAAGATAAAATCTAAACAAAAATGAATAATTTTTTAGTTATAAATAAAACATCATCCGTTAAAACACACCACCATAAAAGATCAAATAAACATGATATTATTTCAAGCATATGTCATTTATATTTAAAATTTACACAGAATGAAAAATACTAAAATCAACGCACGTCATCTTATTATCGATCTCTTTCTTTCCTCAGCTTATCCTCAGCTGAGTATTAAACAAATTCTAGTGGCAGCTAAACTGTTTAACTTAAGTGAAAATGGTATTCGAGTTGCAACAACGCGTTTATTAAATGAAGGGATGATCGAAAGCGTAGAACGTGGAATCTATCAACTTTCGCCTTCTACGAAAGATTGGGCAAAAATTATTCTCAATCGTAAAAATGGTATTAAACAAACCAAAGAATGGCAGCAACATTATCTCGCTGTGTTTACAGGTACACTTGGGCGTATCGACCGAACTGCTCTTAAAAAGCGTGAACGTGTACTGCGTCAATTTGGTTTTAAAGAACTGGAAACTGGTATTTATATTCGCCCAGACAATTTGGCATATAGTTTTGAAAAAACCTGTGAGGAGCTTGTTTTAGCTGGACTAGAGAAAGAAGCAAAAATTTGTATTATTCAGCATTTCGATCCGAAAACTCTAAAGAAAATACCTTCTTTATGGGATACCAAACAACTTGAAAAAAATTATGAAATGTATAGTCAAGACATCCAGTATTGGCTTGAAAATCACACTCATTCGCCCTTAAACGATGCAGCAGTTAAAGCCCTTCTTTTAGGTAGAGAAACAATTGCGTTGCTGATGAATGATCCCCTATTACCAACGCCATTTGTGAATGAATCTGCTCGTAATCAATTTGCTCAAGATGTACAACAGCTAGATGCGATCGGCCAAAAACTTTGGAAAAAAGTATATAAGCAAGAATTAAATTTATAACAACCTGATTTATTTTTTTACAAACAAATATTTCATTTTATAAATTTTTATGATTATAGTTGTAATATAAAATATAGAGACCAAACTCTAATTTGGGAGAATAAAAAATGAATATGCAGGTGAGTGTTACCGATCTATTTAGCAGAGAAGAAATACAAGAGCTTACAGAGCCTTCAGATGCGTATGGTGCTTGGGCTGTTGCCAGTACGTGGGCTGTTATTGGTGGAACATTTGCCAGCTTAATTATGATGTGGGACTACCTACCAAATTGGGGCAAATTATTAGTATGTATGCTTGCATTAGCCATATTGGCTGGGCGTCAGTTATGTCTCGCAATTTTAATGCACGATGCATCTCATAAAAGCCTATTCAAAAATAAAAAAATAAATGATTTCGTAGGTGAATGGCTATGCGCCCGCCCAATCTGGAATGATCTACAAAAGTATCGTATACATCACGTTCGCCATCATGCAAAAACGTCTACTCCAGATGACCCAGATCTTTCATTAGTTGCAGGCTTTCCTGTCAGTAAAAAATCAGTTACTCGTAAATTCTTGCGCGATTTAAGTGGTATGACAGGTTTAAAATTTAGCTTAGGTCGGCTTTTGATGGACCTCGATGTTATGAAATGGACCGTTGCCAATGACCAAATTTGGTTAGACCGAAGCCATAAAAATTTAGCAGACTATGCAAAGAGTATTGCAAAAAATAGTACCGGTGCTATTGCAACCAATTTAGCGCTCTATGGCGTTTTAAAAGCATTTGGTCAACAACGTTTTTATTGGCTGTGGCCTTTAGCTTATTTAACCCCCTTTCCGCTATTTTTAAGAATTCGCTCTATGGCAGAACATGCAGGTATGCAAACCAGCAATACGGCTTTAACCAATACTCGTACAACACGAGCTGGATGGATTGCGAGAAGTTTTGTTGCACCTATCCATGTTAACTACCATATGGAACATCATTTAATGGCTTCTGTGCCATATTTTAAATTACCGCGTATGCATAAAATATTAAGAGAACGAGGCCATGTTCCTGTCCCACCTAGCTATTTTGAAGTGATTCACTCACTTTCATCAAAACAAGAATCATCAACTTAATGCATATTTAGAAGACCAATTTCAAATGTGTGGTCTTCTTTATTTTTCGTTTAACTCTAAATTTTTTATTTTTAATTGAGTTTGATAATACTTCGGTGTCACTCCCATCCAGCGTTTAAAAGCACGAGTGAAATGGGATGTATCGGCATATCCTAAACTTAAAGCCACCGCTTCAATCGATAATGATTTATTTTCTAAAAGCGCATGTGCGTGTTGCTTTCGAGTTAAATCAACTAAAGCTGAAAAGCTGGTATTTTCGGTTGCCAAATATCTTTGTAAGCTACGCTCTGACATATTCATCATTTGGGCAACTTGCTTAACTTTTAACAATTCGCCCTGACTATCCATCAATAATTTTTGAATTATTTGACTAATTTCTACTTTCCATCCACTGCGTAATCTCAATTTATCTATATCTTTTTTACACTGTGCCCTTAGTAAAGGTGCAAGCATAGGATCAGCCGTTAATATAGGTTGCGATAAATATTCTTTTGGAAAAATCCAGACGTTATCTTTTTGATTAAATAGACAATCTGCACCCAAGTCATCTTTAATTTTTGAAAAACCTATTGGTTCTGGCGTGCTTAGTTTAACTATACCTAAGGAAGATAATCCTGTTAGATGTTTTATGATCTGAACAAAACCTAATAATAAAAAAATAATCGCATCTGGACTCAATTGAAATGCTTTCAAAGGCTGATGTATAGACCAGTAAATATAATCCTGTACTTGTTTTAACTCTGGTTTAAACGCATTACAACGTGAGCCAATAAATTGTTCAAGTATTTTTAGGGCTTCTTCTAAATTTGCACAGACCATGGCCGCCATACCCACCGAACCATAACAAGATGCTTTCATTTCGAGAGACAAATAACCTGCCAATGCTGGCTCATGACTGAATTTAATTGCACGTTCAAGTAACTTATTTAAAGTATGAAACTCAACATACCAATAGGGTTTTTCTAATTGTTCAAAGGCGATACCACTTCCATCTAAAAGCTCTTCACAAGAGATTCCCCAACGCTTAACCATCTCGACTAATAAATTTATATAAGTTCCGGGTAATTCTGGATTCATGAGCATCCTACCAGACATCGTAATTGTGGCGTTAAATGGTAAAAACTGTCAGTTCATGAACTATGCCATGCTTTTAAATTCAGGCATAGTCATTCAGAACAAACTCGCTTGATTGCATAAAAACATATTGCTCCCAATTTTATTTTAATGAGTACCCATGCCTATGAATATCTTGATTGTTCATGCTCATCCAGAACCACTGTCTTTTACCACTGCGCTAAAAAGTACAGCGGAGCAAACCTTAAAAAAATTAGGTCATCAAGTACAAGTTTCTGATTTATACGCAATGCAATTTAATCCTGTAGCCTCCAAAGATGACTTTTTAGAACTCAATCAACCCGAATATTTTAACTATGCCTTAGAACAGCGAAATGCGGCTAAACAACAGCTTTTAGCACCAGATATTCAGATAGAAATTGACAAAGTAAAACAAGCCGATCTAGTTATTTTGAACTTCCCCCTTTATTGGACTTCAGTACCTGCAATTTTAAAAGGATGGATTGATCGAGTATTTGTTTCAGGACTCTTTTATGGCGGCAAACGTTTCTATAACCATGGTGGAATGATTGGTAAAAAAGCTATGCTGTGTTTAACCCTTGGTGGTAGAACACATATGTTTGGAGAAAATTCTATTCATGGCCCAATTGAACATTATCTCTCCCCTATTCAGCGTGGTACTTTAGCTTATACTGGCTTTGAAGTTTTACCGCCATTTATTGCCTACCACGTACCCTATGTTAGCCAAGAAGCACGAGCAACTATGCTCGAGGACTATGTAACATACCTTACTCACCTCGACCAGCTTGAACCTTTAAAGTTTCCAAAACTTGAAGAATTTGATGAAAGACTATATCCAATTTAATGCTCTGTTTTAGCTATAAAAGTAGAATGACCGCACTTAACTTTTTATTTTCGGTTATTCTTTTATTTAACGCATCTCAAATCTAGCAATTAACCTCCTTAAAAATTGATCAATTGGTAAAAAAATAAACCCATTTTTTATCTTAGAATTAAGAATATAAAAATGAATCAATAATATACACATGTAGAGAAACTAGATTTATCAAGTAAAATGATAACCAATACTCAATTGATGACCAATCAATTCATATTTTTACAAAAAAATCTTTGACCATTTTTCTTGGATTTATGACAAAAATGTCAGTAGTACAAACTTATCTATTAATATATAAAAAATATAAATATCAAACAATTAAACGATTTCAATAATGAAATTATTCTTCTATATTTCTTGTATTATTGACATTATTTGTATAAAAAATGAGTACTCTTCAGTTCATATAACAGATTTACTCTTAGTATAATTATGCTATTTTTGTTACATGGAGTTATCAAAGCTTTGAAACTTGTAATTAAAAGCTTTGAAAGCAACACAGTTTAAACGGTTTAACTCTGTTACTTTTAAAAAAATGTCTTGAAGTTCAAGGAAAGATTAAAAATGAAATTAAAACATCTGAGCACTGCAATGATTTTAGCAACGCTGCCTGCAACTGGGGTTTTCGCAGCAGCTTTAGATCGCTCTGGGCAGTCAATGTCCGCATTTTTACAACCGAATAACTACTTCGAAGCTGGTATCACTGCTTTAGATCCAACTGTAGAAGGGAAAGAAGCTGGTACAAGCGCAACACGTCGTCATATTGATGACATGGGTAATGATTATTACTTTCCGAATGCAGCATTAAAATTACAACTCAACGATAAGTTTTCTTTTGGTCTACTTTACGACCAACCATTTGGAGCTAACGCTGAGTATAGTGGTCAAAATGTTTTCGTCTCGGACCCATCTAACACTATTTTAGCTCCTGAAGCATTAGCAACTATCCGTACAGATACTATTAATACAGCTTTTAATAATTTGACGGCAAATCAACGTGTTGGCGCAGCCCTTCAGGCACAAGGAGTTAATCTATCTACTCCAGCAGGTCAAGCACAATTTGCTGCAACATTAAATGCGTATAACAATGATCCAACAACTAAAGCAGTTATTGATGCGGGTGTAAAACAAGGTGTTGCAGCACAAGTAGATGCTGGTTTAAAACAAGTGAATGGTTTACTTGGAACTGGTAATACAAAAGTTAAAGTTGATACTCAGAACTTATCTTTTGTATTTGGTTTCCAACCAAATACAAACTGGAATATCTACGCGGGTGGTGTTTATCAAACGATTAAAGGAAATGTTAGTTTACGCGGGCAAGCCTATAGTATCTATAACGGTTATGATGCTGACATTAAAGAAACAGGCGGAGTGGGTTGGTTAACTGGTGTTGCATATCAAATTCCTGAAATTGCGCTTAAAGCTTCTTTAACTTATCGTTCTAAAATTGATCATGATGTAAATATTCGTGAAAAAATACCTACTCTTCCAGCTTTATCACTTTTAGGACAAGATGCAGCAGCTGCCGCAATTGCTAATAGTTCAGCTGATACAACGATCACAACTCCTCAATCAGTAAACTTTGATTTCCAAACAGGTATCATGGCCAATACGGTTGCATTTGCCAACGTACGTTGGGTGAACTGGAAAGATTTCGCAATTCAACCATACAAATTTGGCCAACTTTCAAAAGTTGTAGGACCTCTTGTTGGTCGTCCAAATGGTTTTAACTTGGTTGAATATGCTGACGATCAATGGTCAGTGAATGCCGGTGTTGGCCGTAAGCTCAATGACAAATGGGCTGGTAATGTCTCTGTAGGTTGGGACTCTGGCGCTGGTAACCCTATAACGACATTAGGTCCAACAGAAGGTTACTGGAACGTAGGTGTAGGTGTTCAATATAGCCCGACTCCACAAACTTTCATTGCTGGTGGTGTAAAATACTTCTGGTTGGGCGATGCTAAAGCACAAACTGGTGCACAAGCTGGCAGTGATCAGTATGTTGCAGAGTTCTCTGATAACAACGCGATCGCTTACGGTTTAAAACTTGGTTATAGATTCTAAGTTTAAAATCACCTCATATAAAAAAGGCGCTTTAAGCGCCTTTTTTATTGTCCATTCTTAAGCGGGAATATTGCGCTGTGAAACTGAACGGATTGCTTCTTTTAGTGCATCATAACCATTGATTGCTGGGAACTGTGGGAACTCGGCAATCACGTTTGCAGGGGCATCAAATAAGAAACCATGGTCAGCTTCACCAAGCATCGTAGTATCGTTATACGAGTCACCAGCAGCAATTACACGGAAATTTAAACCGTGAAGTGCTTTAACTGACTCACGTTTTTGGTCAGGTTGGCGTAGTTTATAATCGGTAATCATGCCCTCTTCATCTGTTTCTAATTTATGGCAGAAAATTGTTGGCCAACCTAATTGTTTCATTAAAGGATGAGCAAACTCATAGAAAGTATCAGACAGAATCACCAGTTGGAAATGATTGCTTACCCACTCAACAAACTCTTTAGCACCTGGTAGCGGTCCCATCTCGGCAATAACTTCTTGAATGTCATTTAAGCCTAAACCGTGTTGTTTTAAAATATTCAGACGCTGAGTCATTAAGACATCATAATCTGGAATATCACGAGTTGTTGCTTCTAGTTCTTTAATCCCTG
>Ga0157367_1001138_pt1 | contig 11939 bp, 5 predicted proteins | sample AttbisABBM2_FD_113142 | JGI IMG/M metagenome (GOLD analysis project Ga0157367, IMG submission 113142) | Fungus gardens microbial communities from leaf cutter ant in Botucatu, State of São Paulo, Brazil - Atta bisphaerica ABBM2 | ecosystem: Host-associated > Fungi > Mycelium > Unclassified ...
AAATCGATTTCCTCGAGACGATTCTGGAGGAGACATCCGACGATCTCCAAAGCGACTCCGATCGTAGCGTAACAACGTATTGGCTGGGATCTGATTCAGAGACTGAAAGCGTGATCCATATCAAAACGAAGCAAAGATCAGCAGGTAAGAACTCCTTTAACTTTTAACACGATACACATAGGTAATATAATCGCTATCATTTGATCGATGTTATACACAGCGGAGTTGTACGTCAAGGATTATGTGTTTGTAAAATCCCGTTTGTCGCTCAGGGCGAAGATCGCGGGAATTAGGCATTGTTTACGCGCGATTGTTCTACTTTCTCTTTTCTCTCAGCACCCTAATCTTCAGACTCATTAGGGAACTGGGAATTACTCGTCGAACATGCGATTACTTGTCACGATTACTCGCGCTTACATCATTGAAATTGAGGAGGTCAATTATCTGAATAAAACGTTTGAAATTGAGGAGGTCAATTATCCGAATAAAATTTTTTCTTCCTTATTTCTTGCCTTTTCGAAAAGTCTACATTAATATAAATTGCAAGTTAATATGTATTATCAGTATAAATAGAAATCTATACAGTCAAGGGACTATAATACGAATTTTTAGATTAAAAAGATTATGAGATTTAATTCGAGAATTTTATTATTATTTTTATTTTTTTATGTAAAATTGATGTTATTTTAAGATTTCCTAACTTTGAGTTATTGTTAACGTAATTTAATTTCTAATTTAAATCTAACTTAAATAAGAGACTCATGAATTACAAGTCGATATTATCGCACCCACGTGCTCTTGAATGCGCCTTTGAATACGCAGCCATTGTAACACGCAGTTACGTGGTTGCAGTATGTAGGGGCATATATGTTCTCTTATTACGGCTGATACTTCGTGTTTGAAAGTATCAAATGTTTTCAAAAGGCACTTGAAATCAAAGAATGGAAATAAATGCAAATAAATTCTAAACAGTTCGATGACATCAAAATACTTAATTCCATCGAACGAAATTTTGCTAACACTTTTATTTTATTCTTTCTATCCTTCTTGAGGCTGTTGGAATTCGATGAAATGATAAATATAACCAGTGGTATTATTTCTCAGCACGCGCGACCTTTCGCTGCCGATGCAATATTCCTTCCAGTACTGTTTGCCGAGAAATGTACGTATTGCTCGATTGAAATAACATGCTGTGTACAGGATATTATCTAACTTATATATTCCTTAATCGAAGAATTCTAAAGGTCAAACTGTGAACGAATACTTGACGTTTCAATATTACAATTAGTACTACTAGATTATTTGATCAAACGGTTCTTACCAGCAATGACATAACGTAATTTAAATTTTTGAAACACAATTAAGTTAACGTACAGACATTTATTTATAAATTAATATGATCATAAAATTAAGGAAAAACTTTGAAGTAATCTAGAAAAAAGTATAAAAATCGAAATAATTTGTATCTTTATTATTCTAATTAAGAACAAATTTGCATGATATGTGATTAACTTCTGTCGAAACGTATTTTGATTTTCCATAAAATTTATTCTGGAATTTTAACGAGTAACGATTCTCCTCGTGTATACCAATTACTGCAAGATGATATAACTGCCCCTTGAACGTTACACCTAGATCGACGATAATCGACACGATTCGCGTCGCACGCGACAATTTACGACTCAGTTGCCAACCGATAGTGATCAGCGCGTAATGTCGTAAGCACTACTTCCGGTTGAATGAACCATAGCTTCCTGACGGACATGCCTACGTGTGTATACGTGTATGTATGTGTATGGGGCGAAAGTAACGAGCATTAGATTGGATCATTTCCGTGACTCGATTTTACGAAGTGGGTCGTCAAGCATCGAATTCCACGTCTATCTACCCTAACGAGATTCATTGAATTAAAAGTAACATGCGAGATCTGGATTCCAAGTAAAGTAGATTTAGGCCATGCGCTTGCTTGTTTATTTCGCTATTCTCTTGAGTCCTTGCAAGTCTTCTGTTATTGGACGATCAGCGTCATTTTCATCACGTCTTATTCTCGGAAGACGAACGACTGGATGGTAGCGGTAGCGAATGCAACTCAGTGGTACCGAAAAAACGACGCCGTCGCGACCATGGCACCGACCATCATCACCATCATCATCATCAGCAACAGCAAGTGGTCTATGACGAGTATCCGGCGTCGCCGAGGTCCTCCAGATCCACAGCTTCTTCCAGATCAAGCTCGCTGTTGCAGTTCGAGTCCTTGGAGAGGACCTGCGCCACGCTGTCACCTTCCAGCTATAGCTTCGATTCCCTAGAGTATTCCAATCGGTCGAACACCTCTCATCCGGAGAACGATTCACCGGATAGCTTGGAACAGGATTATGATAGGCTGCTACCAAACGGTTTCGCCAGCACATTGGCGGACCATTTCCCGAAGATCAGGCCCTATCGCAGCTTTGAAAGTCTGGACACGTGCCAGAAAGATGACAGCTTCGGCCAAGCGTCCATGTCGAATGGTTTCGCGCCTTTGTACCTGAAGAAGGGTGCTGATCTATCGAATATTAGGAAAAATAACCAGCCAAGGTAGGTCATGTATTTTTCATATTAAATCCAAATTCTTTTGCGTTAAGATGATGATTAAAGGCTGTAACTCACAAAATACATGAGTATAATATAAGACTGTCTAGCCCAACAAGCAGTATAAAGTCACTATATTGATTTGGATAATATGCTCATTGATTTGGACGATTTTATACTAGCTGTGTTATGTATTTTGTGTGTTATATTTCTGATAAATGAAAAATCTTACATTCAAGCCGTCAAGAAAATTTCTGTTTAAACCATAAAAAATATATTGCGGTAATTTATCGCGATAGAAAGTTATTACTTTCAGTAGTTTCAAAGGGTAATAAGATATTGGTAATAAGATATTTCTTATTGAATTTTCAAGTTTGGCTATTTTACATTACTTGAGAAATTTCCCCTGTGTGTGCAATAATTTCAAACGTAACACAGTCAGTCCACCCGCGTTGTAATTCCAACAGACGCTACTAAGGCTTTTATTTGTTATTCTTGGCATGCACTCGCCGTTTAACACGCGTCCACCTATTTTTACACGCGTTGCTAGAATAGAGATACAAGACTATTGTAATCATGCATTGTTTCCCGAATTAGTTTGCGAGGACTGGCGGTAAGTGCATTTCTGTAATCGTGAATAATCATAAAATAAATATTTTATCTATATTTCTTTATATATATTCCTTATTAACAATATATTTTTATTTAAAAAATTTTTTTTCTTTAATCTATTTTGAAAAATATAATTTAAATTTTAAACTTTTAAACAAGATATTGAAAATTAATTTAAGACAGTTTAATACGATTAATATATATGATTTTCTTAATGTTAAATGTAGAAGATGATATACATATACATCAAATTGTTTGTTTTTTTTACACTTAACTTAAATAATCAGAAAATGCAATTGCTTTTTCTGTTCCAATCTAAAAAAGGGTTAAACAATGTATGTGTGTTTATGCGTTTAACAGCCGTTCACATTGGATGTTGAATGCTTCATGGTTTTCTTGGCACTCGTATGCCGAATTCCCCTTCGTGTGACGATCGTTTTACGGCCAAGTTAAATGCAATCGCGACCCTGAGGAAGACCACCTTGACTTTACTGCCGATATTATAAACGTTTGAAGCACAAATGCGTTACCGAATCGCCAGATCACCGCCGTATGCTTGGTTCTTAAGTGCGTGGTATTTTGCATACGCATCCTTTAAGAATATAGCTCAATTTTTAGGAACTTACATTATAAATGTAAAGTTTTTATTAACGATTAATATTTATATTACATAATATTTATATTAAATTCCGATGTATTTCATCATCTGTATTGAATAGAAAAAAAAAAGAAAAAATAACATAGATTCTTCAATATTTCGTCCATGTCTATCTATAAACAGAGACTTTTGGCACGAGGACGAGGAATATGAAGACGAAGACGACGACGAAGAAGACGAATACGATTTCGAGGAGTATGAACGAAATCGAACGAACGCGGATTCCCGGTTGACGACCGGTTTCGAGGATCGGCTATTGTACGGTGAATCCGGCAAGTACGCGACATCCTTGGACTATCGAAACACGATCGATCTGCGGGAGATTGGCGTGGAGACGAAGAAAGACGCACTTTTGGAGCTTAAGTCCGGCCAAAAGACGGCTAGGTTAAATATAGCCGGCAGCGGTGCGGAGCATCATCACCATCACCACCACCATCATCATCATCATCAGCATCCGCAGCAGCAGCAGCAGTACCAACAGCAACAGTACGATCAACACGATCATCATCACCACCACCACCACCACCGTCGTCGCCGCCAACACCAAGGGTGGAGCGACGAGGAGCGTTTTAATTTTAGATTCACGGACAAATCGCAGAGCGCGCCCAGTCTACTCGACGGTATTGAAGAGTCAACACGTAGCGGCCTAAGCTGCATCTTACCGTCTCGCATCTCGAGGACGACTTCTTACGTGTCGACGTCTTCTCTCTTTGAGAACTACACACGGGTAGCTAGCGTGCCGGTGAACTTGAATCTCTGCGGCGTCGCCGCTATGTGCGACGACGAGATGAATGGTCAAGAAATGGCGGAAACCTCGCCTTGTGAGGAGGCTGAGATTCTGAAGAACTCACGAGAAGATATAATCCTAAAAGAGGACGATGAAACGCAAATGGGAACGAAGGTTGCCTTAACTAGTTCAGTTAGGACGCAACCGGCCCAGGGCGCATTCATGGATGACAATATGGAGGATCTCGAGAAGGAAAACGAAGAACGAATAAAGGTCGAATACACGAGCGATCGTTGCGAGCAGACACGCAACAAACAAGCGAAGACATCGACTGTGAAGACTCAAGATCGCGCCAACTGTGTTCTGGATATGGCGATGGTGACAGAGAACGACCTCGATGAAGCCATCAAGCAATTTAAACGCGAAGTGGAGGAGGCGGCCGCTTCCGGAGTGACGAACGCCGCCATTTTGGCAATGGAGACAATTCAGCGAACACCATCCGGTCGAGTGAAAAGTCGAAGAGTGAAGAACAACGCTAGTTATGAGCTGGCGCAACAACTTGAGGTGGATGAGAGAAATTTTCAATGGAAATTCAAAGATAATGATGAAAATTGCGATGGAGCTAGCTCTCCTGGGAAAAGACGGATGCTGAACAATGCCAGCTACGAATTGGCGCAACAATGCGACTACATCAAGACGTTGAAGAGCTCAAAAACGGCGTTCCAACGAATGGATGCATGCGACGAATTAGAGGAAGCTGCATCCGGACGCTCTTCAAGGCTAAATGTCGCCGACGTGATACGCCAAATGGGCTCTGACACGAACATCAGCGAGAACTCCAAGCTGAACGAACCGCAGAATGACTCGCTCTTCGGTCAGATAAAAAAAAACTCGGATCCATTTTCGGCTTGTGGCGATGCTAGCATGCTGAATCCACAGTTGCTAGATGACGAGGTAGATTATCCCTGCTTGGAAACTAAACCTATAGGAGCATCCTGCTTGGAAACTAGGGTCGTTTTGCGCGAGAAGATTGAATTGGAGAAACCAACTCAGTTGAAAAGTGTTCTTGAAAATTCTTCGACAGTGTTCTCCTATATCGATGAAGAATTATCCAATAAACGAAGAGAAAATGAGACTGAAGATATAAAGAAGAATTTTATCAGCGAGTTTTATCCGGAACGAATGGCACAGCTTCCTCAGGTGGATGAGAGCAAGGTTCAAGAGTTGAAAGTGAATTTGGAGAACGCATCATCGAATCGAGATCACGAAGATCGTTCCCGTAGTCCTGGTTCGAGCGATCAAGGCGCCGGCGAATGTTTGTGGAGGGTCGTGATCGAGAAGCAAGCGACAACGAAGAAAGAAGTGGAGAAGGAGGAAGAAAAGAGGGACGGAATGGAGGCGGTAGAAAAGAAGGAGGTAGAGGAGGAGGGACACAGTGTTCGCGGTGTTGGCTCTGAGTCCCCACCCGATGATGCGGGTTCACTCGGTGAACGTAGTAGTGGGAAGCTCGCGGTGGCCGTGGCGGCAGTTGATACGAATCATCGCGGTGGTGATCGTGACAAACGTCAGGGCAGCGACGAGCAGCAACGCGCGGCGAGCATCAACAAACAGGACGCGAACGTAAAACGGTCATCGTTTGTTGCCCCAAACAGGGAACCCGCGAAGATCTACGCGGTTTCTTCAACCTCTCTACCGACGTCCTCGTCCTCCGCCGCCATGAAGAGCGAGGAAAGAAAGAAGGGCGGCTTGGGCGGCTTTCTGCAGAGATTCTCCAGACTGAGGTTCAGCGGTCGAACAAAAGTACCACGTTCGGAGACACATAAAAAAGCTGTTGAACCGACGACGAGAACGCAGGAGGAACAACAGCCGTCTATTGCCAAGAAGAAGGAGCCGGACTATATTATCATACCGTTGCATCCGCCTGAGGAGGAGAGAAGACGCCAGGAGGTCGTTACTCTCGAGGAGGCCGCCAGGAGGAACAATGTGGACATTCAGAGAAGCGCTTCTAGTGTCAGGTAAGTCGTAAAATTAAATGGAATATATTTGTGGAGATGTTAAATCTTTGTTGAGCTAATATTATAGAAGATTAAGAAATGTTCGCTAAGAATAATTATGACATATGTTGAAATAAAATTTCCGAATAATTGAAAGCTGAAGTCTCTCGTCAAATTGCTTATTCTATTTTTCAATAAATTAGTTAAGATATTCTTGATGTAGAATACCGCTACTTTGTAGCGTGTTTCGAGCTAGGATATTCGAGAGCAACAAGTTGTTGGTTGCGCAGTGTGAATATATTGCGCAATATACTCCAACAACTTACGCGTTGTTTTTTAATTATTTAATTATTTCATCATCGATGATGCATTTTTATACGATATACAATGTTCTTAATTACAGGTCATAATTCTATATATAATGATCCGTAATTAATTTTTTCAAACGTACATTGTACGTTAATCTCTGATTAAAGTTCAATATTTACATAGAAAAAATAATTTTAAGTGTTTCATATAATATTTAACGCATTTATTATTATCATCCTTAAGCTCTATATCTTCAGTCGATAGTACTGTATTATCTTGTATTTTTATCACAAATTCGCAATTTGTTTATTTGTCGACGAGACAACTACTTTAATATATTGAGGACATTCGAAATAATCTCTTTTATACATTTTAACGCAATTTTATTCGATCCCGTCGTTTCCACTATCATCCCACGCTAGCGTTAGCAAACCGCTTCATTCACAGTTTTGTTTAATTCCACTTTCATCTCATCCCACATCGCCACCATTCGTCTGTTGCAATCGCTCGTCGACACGTTAGTTTCCTCCTCTCTTGAGGACTATGTATGTTCGCACGATCTAATCAGACTTCAGATGTTTGCACTTCAATCGATGTAACTTCATTCTCGTACGAGACTTTGCTACCCGACAACACCGATGACTCCCGCGTCATTTCTGTTGCCTCTCCGTAATCAGTGCACTGGCCCGGTTTCGTGCAGCAGCGACGACGGAAACCAGTTCGGTTCTCTTAATTAAATTTCACTCTCACCCCGCATCTCGCCACGTCATTCTCGCGTAATGTGACCTAATTGCATTTTATATCAACCCCTCCCCCCCTCCTCTTTCTCGTTTGCCCACAGCTTTTATTTCTTGCCTTCCGTGTCTCGTGCTAGACGCTACTTCGGCGCATCTCCCTCTTGCATTGATTGCACTTTTTTTGTATATAAAAAACAAGAAAATCTAAAATTAAAACAGTTTTATTAATTTACAACCAAAAGATCTCTGTAGATTGTAAGTATAATTTTGATTAATAAAGATAATTTATAAAGATCATTTCTTCTCTTCGTACATTGAGAGAAAAATGTATTAAATTTTAATAAATTGTTGTATGAATATGCAGTGGAAAAAGAATTTGATTGCATTAATTAGAATTCTGATTTCTCAGTAAATATTTTTATTGGCCTATGTGCATTCCTCTTTAAAACGCGTTGTTTGCATTTTCTTTTATGGGAAACAAGGAAATTAAAATAGTTTATTTAATTTACAAACAATCAAGAGATCTTTATTGGTGATAACCCATAATTTTTATCAATAGAAAAATCATTTGTAATTTCTTCTCTCCGATGTAGCCGCGAGTATTTTTATTGGCCTGCGCATGTTCGCCGCCAATCAACATCGCTGTTCTGAGAATTACGTATCTGATCCCTCTTCCCTCCTTTGCTTTTAACAAACATTTGCTTTATCGCATTAGATTTCGCCGAAGCAGCGTCTTTCGTTTCGATTCGTGCTGCGCCGAAAAAATTTCATTGAGAAAGAAAGAGGAGAGCGGCTTCTATTTTCTGCGCGAAATAGCTTTTCGTCAGAATGTTAAATTAGTTTCTCTGATTTGCACGCAAAACACGTTCTATTAGATCGTATAGAATGTTTTTAAAAAATTTAGTTTGTTTAAGTCATGATAATTCTCTCGAATTTCTTTTATATTATACTTTTTGTTAGTAAATTTCCTTTTACAAATATGAATTGAATATTGATAAACTCGTTTAATTTCCGATTTGTAATTCTTTTCATCTTGTTAAAACTCTGCCAGCTTCAAATGTTACAAATCAGCAACAATAACTTACTAATGTTTGTTAATCATTCGTACAGAGGTTACATGTAATTATCTTCGATTTATGACATCTTTTTTTCATGAGCTTGCATAACGGACTCACATTTCGGAATTTATTTCTTTGCTCTCGTAATATACTTCGGTGAGGGATTATCTTATTTACAGCATACCAGGGATTTTCGGCGGCTGCAGCGTTTCTCGGTTTGTTTGATGAGATGTTAAACAGAATGCGGCCGATATCCCACGCCCGTTTGCTCGCGTTTAGGGGCGATGAATCATCATCGCAAGTTGCGGGATGTAATTTAGGAGGCCGCCGCCATTCGAGCTTTCGCAAGCGGAGCTGGAGTCTGCGAATCAAACTTCCTTGGCGAGGATGCGATATATAATTGGAGTTAGTTATGCAAGAGTATGCAAAATATCTCACGCGACGTCCAGCTCCAGAAAACATAATTCACCAGCATCCGGCGGCTGAATAATTGAGGCAATTTATATAGTCAATCCACTTTTTTTTCATTCATAATATTTCATATGTGTAAACGGTATTAACGGTATCGATAGGAATTATATGTCACTCTTTAATTGCTTTTTAAAATTTCTTTTTTATTGCTATTTCGAATAATCTTTGTAATTTTGATAAAAAGAGATGGAATCAAAGACTGCAGTCTTATTTCGTTTTTTAATTAGCTTTTTTTTTATTTCTTAATCATTGAGTATTTAATGAAAATGAGGCAAAAATATTTCGTTATTCCTAGGTATCTCAATTTAGTGCGACGCAAAATGCTCGAGACTCGCTCGTTCGTCTCATGCCACAGTTAAATATACACCTTGCATGTGTGTAGGTGTAGTGCCGGTCAGAGAGTCGCCTTGTATTAATCTTATTCCATTCCGGTTCGAGAGAGTCCGGAAGTCGCGTTCGAGACGGGTTCAACGTCACGTTCACTCTAATCACGGGGTTTCTGTCCTCTTTGAACTTTTTGTTCCCTTCTTCGTCGACGCGTAAAAGGACTAGTGTTTTCCAGTTCCGTCTCTTATCTTCGTCTCGTTTTTTTTTGTGTCTGCCTATTTTCGCCCCCTCCCCCATTTATTTCACCGCCTTGAAAACGCTACCATTTAGCCGACTCTTTAACGAAGCCAGCAATTAAGCTAACTCCCGCGCTCATTCCAGCTCAGCTTCCATTACAGCTGCGTTCCATCGTCGTCGGGACGTAGAGTTATTACGTCGTATCGCAAGGCCGTGTATCGCGCGGATTAAATCCGCTAAACGCCTGACGGCGCCATTTTGTGGAATTTGTAGAATTTACTTTAGAGAAATGCGAAGTTTAATTGGTATAGCAATTAATGTTGATGAAAGTACACAATATCTTTGTAAATAAACCTCAAAAATATTAATTTGAAAATTTAATTTTTAAAAACAATAATAAGATTCTTATTCTGTAACTCTTAATGTATCGTTACATTGTCATTGCGCAGGTTTTTTACATGACAAAAAACCATACAATGATATCGTTACTGTCATTAAGAGTTACAGAATTGGAGGCTTGAAACAAAACAAAATGAATCTTGTACGTAATTTCTTTTTCAAGCTTCAATGCCTGCTTCTCCACGTGGAATGTTCATAACCCATCCTTTTATCTCATCTTTCTGTCCCATATGTTAAACATCGTTCCTTTGGCTTTGATATTAGGCTAGGCGTCGACATCTGCTAAAATTGGAAAAATATATTACTCGGAGTATGAGTTCTTAGCTTATTCTCAGGGCCCCAAAAATTCGCCGTTGTTTTTACGATCAGTCGTATACTAATTTTAGAAACTGATGATTCCCCATCGTCGTGGGCTGCGTTTATAAACATGATCTCACGCTATACTTCGATAATAAAGCCGACAACCGTTTGTTGCATCGCGTCGCTGAATCACGCACGAGCGAGGCTTCCGCATCGTATTCCGCATTTCATTTATTTCTCGCTTTGCGAATTACCTCAGCTCTCCCAAGATTTATAACTCTTATTATTATTAAATTTCTAGTATAATTATCTTCTCCGAGTGTGTCATGCTTCGGAAAATGTACAGGAAAAATACTGTTGATAAGGCAGTGTTTGCTTATGTATGTAAGATACTTTATAATATATCTGAGGAAATTTAATTTGTTAATCAAACTCGTAATCAAATCATTCTTCCAAACGAACTTCCAACATACTAAAACTTGCCGCTGATTATTCTGTAATCGCGCAAACTTGCGGTCAAAGATCATTGACTGTAACAGATTACAACTCCCTGACAGTTTCACAATAGAGACAGAGACGGAAACAGAGATAAAAATAGAGAGAGAGAGAGAGAGAGAGAGAGAAAGAGAGAGAGAGAGAGAGGGGGGGGAAAAGATATTGCAGCTTCGTACTTATTCGTAATGTAACGAGATCTCGAGGAATAGTAGTTCGCTGTATCCAGCTGCTTATCTAGAAGATTGTACTCATGGCAGATAGAAAGTGTCTCATTAATGACTGTCCTCCCTTTGCCGAGATATATAGTCATGCCTTTATCGATGCGTTATATATCTGCTAAGAACTCAATAAAGAAACTACTGTCTCTCGCGAATCTGGACTTTGCGGATTAGAAGTGGAAAAGCGAAAGTCGGTGTAATTTATCTCGTGTAAAAATTGTAATCACAGAGATCTTTTAATTCACGATTAATGTTTCGAAAGTAGTGGTCGACAATCAACTGTGATGTACAAATCTTTTATTGACATTTTAATAACACAAAGTTAAGGATATATACTAGAGGTTGGCAAATTTATTGCGATTTAGCTTTCTGTGATATATCAACTTTTCATGATGTTCCAATCAGAATTGTGATGTATCAGCTTTGTCAGCAACAATTAGATTAAGCGAGATACCCGCCGAATGCAAGGGGTTAATATCCCCAATTCCGGTCAAGGGGATGACAAAAAAGAGAGCATCACTCATCCCAACCTGTCCACTATCGAAAACCGATGTTGCGACAGCATAAAATACGCTTCAACGTCAATTGCCAATTACCGCGTGACAATAGCGTGCGGAACAAAAATTGTCAACGTTCTGGTTCGATACTACTATATTCGTTAGTATTGCTTAAAGTATGGGAATAAAGGTTCTAAAGAGTTAAGCTAATGTTTAAATAATTTGGTATGAATTTATGTATTACATATCCTATAAATTGCGCGTCAAATTTAATTTTCAGTCTTGAAATGATCCCGAATAATCCTAACAGAATTAGGAGTAATATAATA
>Ga0157367_1001140_pt1 | contig 11922 bp, 10 predicted proteins | sample AttbisABBM2_FD_113142 | JGI IMG/M metagenome (GOLD analysis project Ga0157367, IMG submission 113142) | Fungus gardens microbial communities from leaf cutter ant in Botucatu, State of São Paulo, Brazil - Atta bisphaerica ABBM2 | ecosystem: Host-associated > Fungi > Mycelium > Unclassified ...
CGTTCTTTGGTAACTTCGACTGGGTGATGCTGAAAAATATTGAGCTGACCGCGCTGATGGGCAGCTTCTATCAGTATATTCACGTGGCGTTCCAGGGCTCCTTCGCCTGTATTACCGTCGGACTGATTGTGGGCGCGCTCGCCGAGCGTATTCGTTTCTCTGCCGTTCTGATCTTCGTGGTGGTCTGGCTGACGCTCTCCTATGTGCCGATTGCGCACATGGTCTGGGGTGGCGGTCTGCTGGCAACGCACGGTGCGCTGGACTTCGCGGGCGGTACCGTTGTTCACATCAACGCCGCGGTAGCGGGTCTGGTGGGTGCCTACCTGATTGGCAAACGCGTGGGCTTCGGTAAAGAAGCGTTTAAACCGCACAACCTGCCGATGGTCTTTACCGGTACGGCTATCCTCTACTTTGGCTGGTTTGGCTTCAACGCCGGCTCAGCGAGTGCAGCAAACGAAATCGCCGCGCTGGCCTTCGTGAACACCGTTGTGGCCACGGCGGGTGCAATCCTCTCCTGGGTATTTGGCGAGTGGGCGGTACGCGGTAAACCTTCTCTGCTGGGTGCCTGTTCGGGTGCCATTGCCGGTCTGGTTGGCATCACGCCTGCGTGTGGTTATGTCGGTGTGGGCGGTGCGCTGCTGGTCGGCCTGGTGTCCGGTCTGGCGGGGCTGTGGGGCGTGACCGCACTGAAACGTCTGCTGCGCGTGGATGACCCTTGCGACGTATTTGGCGTCCACGGCGTGTGCGGTATTGTCGGCTGTATCATGACCGGTATCTTCGCGGCGAAATCGCTGGGTGGTGTGGGCTACGCTGAAGGCGTCACCATGGTTCATCAGCTTCTGGTACAGCTGGAAAGTATTGCTATCACCGTGGTGTGGTCTGCCGTTGTCGCTTTCATTGGCTACAAACTGGCGGATATGACCGTCGGTCTGCGTGTCCCTGAAGAGCAGGAACGCGAAGGTCTGGACGTCAACAGCCACGGCGAGAATGCGTATAACGCGTAATAAACAGCAAAACGGCAACCTCAGGTTGCCGTTTTTAGTGTTTGTTCCCTCTCCCCGTGGGAGAGGGCCAGGGTGAGGGCATCAGGCCGCACAAGGTAAAAGCAAAACGGCAACCTCAGGTTGCCGTTTTTAGTGTGTATTCCCTCTCCCCGTGGGAGAGGGTCAGGGTGAGGGCATCAGGCCGTACATAATCACCCGCGATTACGCATTACCCCTTCCTGCACCGTTGAAGCGACCAGCACGCCGTCCTGGGTATAAAACTCCCCACGCACAAACCCGCGAGCGCTCGACGCCGACGTACTCTCCACGCTGTAGAGCAGCCACTCATTCATGTTGAAGGGACGGTGGAACCACATCGAGTGATCGATCGTCGCGACCTGCATCCCTTTTTCGAGGAAGCCGACGCCGTGCGGCTGCAGCGCCACCGGCAGGAAGTTGAAGTCAGACGCGTAGCCCAGCAGATACTGATGCACGCGGAAATCTTCCGGCACGGTGCCGTTAGCCCGGATCCACACCTGGCGCTTTGGCTCGGCGATGTGGCCCTTCATCGGGTTGTGGAACTCAACCGGGCGGATCTCCAGCGGTTTATCGCAGAGAAACTTCTCTTTGACCTGCGGCGGAAGCAGATGCGCCAGCGCACGAGCTATATCCGTTTCCGATTTGAGATCGTCTGGCGCGGGTGCCGGCGGCATCACTTTCTGATGTTCATACCCGGGCTCCGGCGCCTGGAAAGAGGCGGTCATGTAAAAGATCGGCTTGCCGTTCTGAATGGCCGCGACGCGGCGCGCGCTGAAGCTGTTGCCGTCTCTCAGGACCTCAACGTCATACACGATCGGTTTCGCGCTATCGCCAGGGCGTAAGAAGTAGCTGTGGAACGAATGCACCAGACGGTCTGCCGGGACAGTCTCCTTTGCAGCGTACAGCGCTTGTCCAACGACTTGCCCCCCGAAGACCTGGCGTAAGCCGAGATCTTCGCTCTGTCCGCGAAAGAGTCCTTCCTCAATTTTTTCCAGATTCAGTAATGTCAGCAGATTGTTCAGTGCCTGACTCATAGTTGTCCTCAATAAACGCCGTAGCGAAAGATAGGCTGAGTATAACGCAGAAATGAAAGTGGTCCGATGGGTAGAATAATCTGAATATCAGGATGATTTCAGGCATTAATCAGTGAGTTGTGCCACACTTAACTACGTTATGTGATTGAAACGACATCGGATGGGATCGATCCCGCTGGTGCATTGATAAGGAGACTTCAATGAAACTCGTGCCCATGCTAAGTGGTGTAGCTATTGCGGTGGCGTTGTCCGCCTGTGCCGGTAAGAGCGCCCAGGTGCCAGTGCCAGCAGCAGACCCGAACGGGATTAATACCCTTTCGCAGCAATCCATTCAGCAGCCTAACGTTTCCGGTACCATCTGGATTAAACAGAGAGTTGCGCTGCCGCCGGATGCGGTATTAACCGTGACGCTGTCTGATGCTTCCCTGGCCGACGCACCGTCGAAAGTCGTGGCTCAGCGTGCCGTTCGTACTGAAGGCAAGCAGGCGCCGTTTAGCTTCGTGTTGCCGTATAACCCGTCGGACGTGCAGCCTAATGCCCGTATCCTGCTGAGCGCAGCGGTAACCATTAACGGTAAGCTGGTCTTCATTACCGATACGGTCCAGGAAGCGATTAACAACGGTGGGACCAAAATCGACCTGAACCTGGTGCCTGTGCAGCAGACCGAAGTGCCGGTCGCGCCGCAGACCAATCAGCCGTCCCTGCCAACCCCACCGACTCAGATGTAATGTGTATCCCCCTCTCCTTCGGGAGAGGGGTCAATATTCCCAGCGAAATTTCTGCAAATCGATCTGACCCGACCCTGACACCTGCACCCCCTCTGAAAGTAACGCCTGACGCTGACGCTGGAGATCCGGCCCGGTGAGCGAAATGGTGCCATGACGATTCACTACCCGATGCCAGGGCAACGTACTGCCTTCCGGCAGCCGTTTCAGGACGCCTCCAACCTGTCGCGCCGCGCGCGGTGAACCGGCCAGGCGTGCGACATCACCATAGGTGGTGACATAGCCTTCCGGAATTGAGGCAACGATTTGCCATACGCGCTGTGGAAAGGAGTCGTGTTCGTCCATACCTTCACCTGTGGGGAGTTTCTGGAAAGCTATGGTAAACCAGGATCTTCATGATTGCTGCGCCTGTTTGCGCAAGAAACCAGCATCCGGTTCCTGGCGGCTTGCAATTGGGCCCTCGCACAGGGATAATGCGCCAGCGCGTTGGTTATCAACGCTCTCAATGGGGGCTCTGTTGGTTCTCCCGCAACGCTACTCTGTTCACCAGGTCAGGTCCGGAAGGAAGCAGCCAGGGCAGACGACGTGTGTGCCGGGATGTAGCTGGCAGGGCCCCCACCCATTTCTGCCCTCATAAGATCTTCCTGCTTCACCTCTCCCTTTAAACCGCTATCCCGCAATAATATTATGCCTATATCGTGTAATATATATTTCATCCCACTGAAATATTATTGTCATAAACCTGTAATAATAGACTGTCATTTTATAATTGGACGGTTATTTTCTTCCATAACTCAAAAAAATATATATCTGGATAACATTGTTAACTTCGTGTATTAAATAAAGTACTTATTCCGAAGGGAAGTGACAAACATGGCTACAGCGGTATTAAACGTTAAGATTGATGATGCGCTGAAAGAAAGACTTCGCCACTATGCGGAAGTGAATAACGAGAATTTAAGCGTGACGACAGAGAAACTGCTGCTGCTGGCGTTCGAAGCAGTAGAAGAGGCGGGAGTATCGGAAGAGGATATTGATAATCAGCACACGGAAGAAGAGAGTGTTTCTCCTTTTACTCCTAAAGAAATCAAAGCTCTACGCAAACTTCTGAAGAAGAGAAAATGAAACAACAACTGTCAACTGCCAGTGACTACAAAGAGGCCTGCGATCTGTTGCGTTCAGGCTACGTGAAGCATGTACGTCTTGGCTGGAATGTCGGAAGTGATGAGTTCTTTCGTATTGCGTCTGACTGGTGTGATACCGGCGCAAAAATAAAGAAAGACGGTGAAAACTTCGTTATTTCACTGAAAGGTTTTCCTATTCCTGCTCAGCATTAACTCCTGACTAGTGAAAACTGCTGACTGTATCCGTAACAGTCAGCAGTTTTTATTTTTTATGATCTGCTTCAAAAATTTTAATATTAGATCACGCTGCGTTTTAACGATGGCACGTTTTTATTCAGGGCGAGCCATAGCGGTTTGATCCTCAGCAACGCCTGTTCAAGCTCTGTCGATTCGAGCGAGAAGGGCATCCGTAAATAGCGGTCAAATGCGCCAGATAAACCAAACCGCGTACCGGTTCCCAGATTGATCCCCAGAATTTCAGCCCGCGCGGCAAGCTGTGTCGCCAGCATGCCCGGCAGCTCAATCCAGTAAGAGAGCCCGCCTTCCGCTTCATGGAATTTCCAGTCCGGGAAATGTTCGCGCAACAGTTCACCGCATCGATCGCGTCGTTCCGCCAGCATCTTCCGGCGCGCGGGCAGAAACGTCTCGCTGTTGTTAATGAGCCACAGCATCGCCAGCTGTTCCAGCAGCGGCGAGCCTAAATCCAGAGTATCCCGCGTCTGGGCAAGCGTGGCGATCGTGCGCGAGGAGGCGCGGATCCAGCCAAGGCGCAGCCCTCCCCAGAAGCTTTTTCCGGCAGAACCTAAGGTGATGACGGTGGCCTGCGGGTTAAAAGCGGCCAGCGGTGGCGGGGGAGGCGCGTCAAACCAGAGATCCACCATCGTTTCATCCACCACCAGCGCCGTGCGGGTTTGGGCAGCAATATCCGTGATGGCCCGACGGGTCGCGATATCCATACAGCGCCCGGTGGGGTTATGAAAATCTGGCATCAGATACGCCAGGCGAGGCGCCGTCTGGGCAAGCGTTGCCGCAAAGCCATCCGTATCCCAGCCGGTTTCCGGCAGCGACACCCCCACGGGCCGACACTGCGCTCCCTGAATGGCGGCAATCGCCAGCGGATAGGTGGGGTGATCGACCACGACGCGATCCCCCGGCCCGGTCATCATCCGCAGCACCAGCGCAAAGCCGCTGACGGCGCCATTGACCACCATCACTTCGTCTGCGCGGGTGGGAAGACCCCGCGCGGTATAGCGCGCAGCGATGGCCTCCCGCAGCGTCGGCAGCCCAAGCTGATCGTAGCCCGTCAGCGAGAGGTGCTGCGTAATGGCCGTGAGCGCATGGGCATAAGCCTGATGGATCTCCGGCCCGGCATTGAGGGCAGCAGTGGAAAGATCCAGTGCGGCACTTGCCGCTGAAAGGGTGGGAACGGCGCGCGTATCCGGGAGGAGCACGCGTGACCCGCTGCCGTGGCGGCTTTCAAGATAACCCTCTTCTCGCAGGTGGGCGAGGGCGCTGCTGATGGTGGTCCGGCTCACGTCCAGCGCGGAGGCCAGCTCACGCTCGCCCGGTAGCCGTGTATTCAGCGCCAGACGTCCATCAAGGATTAACAGACGCAGCGCGTCGGCCAGCTGTCGCCAGAGCGGGGTACGGGATGAGGCTTGCTGCCAGTGGCCTAAAAGGCGTACCAGAGACTGGCTTCCGAAGCGACGTGATGACATATGCAGTCCACTATTTGAAAACTGGACATTAATCATAGTGCCATTTTAGGTCAGGATGAAAGCCTGGTTCACTGGAGAAGATAAAAATGGTACGTCGTCTGCTACAACTCTATGTCGGTTTAGGACTGTATGGCCTTTCCACCGCAATGTTTATTCGTTCCGATTTGGGTGTCGATCCCTGGGATGTTTTTCACCTTGGGGTGGGGATGCAGCTGGGGATGACGATCGGGACGGTGATCATTGTGACTGGCGCTGCGGTGCTGCTGCTATGGATCCCCCTGCGCCAGATGCCGGGCCTGGGCACCATCAGCAACGTGATTTGTATCGGTCTGGCGGCGGACGCCAGCATGGCGCTTATTCCGGAACTGGATTCGTTACCTGTTCGCATCGCTTTCCTGGTGTCGGGTATCGTGATGAACGCGATTGCGACCAGCATGTATATTGGCGCAGGTTTTGGTCCTGGCCCACGCGACGGCCTGATGACCGGCATTCATGCCCGGCTGGGGTGGTCCATTCGCAGCGTGCGCACCTCCATTGAGGTGTCCGTCCTGCTGATTGGGTGCGTGCTTGGCGGCACGTTTGGGGTGGGAACCGTACTGTATGCCCTGACCATTGGCCCACTTATCCAGCTCTGTCTGCCCTGGTTCCGCCAGAAGCCGCGCGTTGCTGAAATCGTGCAGCCGGAGCGGGTTGTCTAATTTTGCGAAGCGCTCACATGTTTTAACGGCGTCGCTGTGCCACAATAATGGGCCACGACTCACGCGATGCCACAATGCATGAAAGCGATCACTCTCTATGATGTCGCCCTCCTTGCGGGGGTTTCTTATCAGACCGTCTCTCGCGTCATTAACGACGCGGAGCATGTCTCTGCCCGCACGCGGGAAAAGGTGCAGCAGGCGATGGCGGAGCTGCACTACGTGCCTAACCTGCGGGCACAGCAGCTGGCGGGTAAACGCACCCGCACGCTGGGACTCATCACCACCGATCTGGCCCTGCATGCGCCCTCGCAAATTGTGTCGGCGGTAAAATCCCGCGCGGCGGAACAGGGGGCGAGTGTCCTTATCTCCATGGTGGAGCAGCCGCAGCAGTGTCAGGCTGCGCTTCAGGCGCTGCTGGCGCAGCGGGTGGACGCGCTGCTGGTGAATGTGCCGCTCGACGATCCTGACGCCGAGGCGCTCAGGGCGCTGGCGTCGCCTGTTCCGGTGCTGTTCCTCGATGTATCCCCCTCAGCGCAGGTACACAGCCTCGTGTTTGACGCAGAGCAGGGGGCGCATCTGGGCGTTGAGCATCTGCTTTCTCTGGGACATCAGCGCATTGCACTGCTGAGCGGACCGGAGAGCTCGGTCTCTGCACGGGCGCGTCTGGCAGGATGGAAAGCGGCTCTGGCCCGCGCGGGGCTTGAAGCCGCTGCGGTGGCCTGCGGTGACTGGAGCGCGGCCAGCGGTTATGAGAAAGGGCATGTGCTGCTGTCAGGTAGCGCATTGCCGGATGCCATTCTGGTGGCGAACGATCAAATGGCGCTCGGGGTGATGCGCGCCTGCGCGGAAAAAGGGGTAGCGGTTCCGGGCCAGATATCGGTGGTTGGGTTCGACGATACGGCTGACAGCGCCTGGTTTTCTCCGCCGCTGACGACCATTCGCCAGGCGTTTCGCGAGGCGGGCGAGCGCAGCGTGGAGTGGCTGCTGGCCCCCAACGAAGGCGAGACGTGCTGGCAGGTTCAGCTGCCGGTGACGCTGGTTACCCGTCATTCCACCGCGCGCCGCGCGACGCAGCAGGCCGAACGCGAGGATCTGGCGCAGCAGCTCAGAAGCCTGGCCTTGCTTGCCGAGCAGCTTGCCCGCAAATAAAACTTTGTGATCGGACTCGCTACCCTGTGATTGGGGGCTTTACCGTCGCAGAGTGCCAGGGCATGTTAACCAAAATTGTGAGCGCTTCGCAAAGAGGTTGATATGTCTCATACATCTTCGCTGACCCTCAGCGACATCCTGGCCCGTCGGGACTGGGAAAACCCCGGCGTTACCCAGTGGAACCGTCTGGCCGCACACGCGCCGTTGCACAGCTGGCGTAATGAATCTTCTGCCAGAGATGACGCTGGTTCCCTCAGCAGGCGCTCCCTCAACGGGATCTGGCGGTTTAGCTACTTTTCAGCGCCGGAGCAGGTTCCTCAGGCATGGGTAACAGAAGATTGCGCGGATGCTATTGCGATGCCCGTGCCGTCTAACTGGCAGATGCAGGGGTTCGACACGCCCATCTATACCAATGTCACCTACCCGATCCCCGTCAACCCGCCTTTTGTGCCGCAGGAAAACCCGATCGGTTGTTACTCGCTCACATTCGATGTGGATGACGCCTGGCTGCAGAGCGGGCAAACCCGAATTATTTTTGATGGCGTGAACTCGGCGTTCCATCTGTGGTGCAACGGGCAGTGGATAGGCTATTCCCAGGACAGTCGATTGCCCGCCGAATTTGACCTCTCGGCGGCATTACGCCCCGGGCAGAACCGCCTGGCGGTCATGGTCTTGCGCTGGTGCGACGGCAGCTATCTGGAAGATCAGGACATGTGGCGCATGAGCGGCATTTTCCGCGATGTCTCCCTGCTGCATAAGCCGGAGACGCACATTGCGGATTATCATGTGGTTACCGATCTGAATGCGGAGCTGGACCGCGCGGCGCTGAAAGTCGAGGTCGCGCTAACAGGCGCTGACTACGCGGAGTGCGACGTGGCGATAACGCTGTGGCGCAACGGTGAACGCTGTGGCGGCACCACCCAACGGTCAGGCTCTGCCATTGTGGATGAACGCGGCAACTGGGCCGAGCGGTTAACGGCGGCCATCCCGGTTACAGCCCCCGCGTTATGGAGTGCGGAAACCCCGGAACTCTATCGCCTGACGATTGTGCTTTTGGATGCGCAGGGCAGCGTGCTGGAGACGGAAGCGTGCGATGTCGGCTTCCGCCGCGTTGAAATCAGCAACGGCCTGCTGAAGCTCAACGGAAAACCGCTACTGATCCGCGGGGTTAACCGGCACGAGCATCATCCGGAAAACGGCCAGGTGATGGACGAAGCGACGATGCGTCGCGATATCGAGATCATGAAGCAGCACAACTTCAACGCCGTGCGCTGCTCGCACTACCCGAACCATCCGCTGTGGTACCGGCTTTGCGATCGCTATGGGCTGTACGTTGTTGACGAAGCCAACATCGAAACCCACGGCATGGTGCCGATGAGCCGCCTCGCTGACGATCCGCGCTGGCTGCCCGCCATGAGCGAGCGCGTGACCCGCATGGTGCAGCGCGATCGTAATCATCCCTCAATTATCATCTGGTCGCTGGGCAATGAGTCCGGGCACGGTGCAAACCACGACGCGCTGTATCGCTGGGTGAAATCCACGGATCCGACGCGTCCGGTACAGTATGAAGGCGGCGGTGCGAACACGGCGGCGACGGATATTGTCTGTCCGATGTATGCCCGGGTCGATCAGGATCAGCCGTTCCCGGCAGTGCCTAAATGGTCAATCAAGAAATGGATCGGCATGCCGGATGAAACCCGCCCGCTGATCCTCTGCGAATACGCCCACGCGATGGGGAACAGCTTCGGCGGGTTCGCGAAATACTGGCAGGCGTTTCGCAGCCACCCTCGGTTGCAGGGGGGATTTGTCTGGGACTGGGTCGATCAGGCTCTAACGAAGCAAGATGAAGAGGGCAATACGTTCTGGGCATACGGCGGGGATTTTGGCGATAAGCCGAACGATCGACAGTTCTGTCTTAACGGGCTGGTGTTCCCCGATCGCACGCCGCACCCGGCGCTGTACGAGGCGCAGCGCGCCCAGCAGTTCTTTACCTTTACGCGGGTTAGCACCTCTCCGCTGGTGATTGAGGTGCAAAGCGGCTACCTGTTCCGCCACACCGATAACGAAGTGCTGAGCTGGACGGTTGCCCGGGACAGGGAGGTGCTGGCTTCGGGCGAGGTGACGCTGGCGATAGCCCCTGGAGGCGCTCAGCGTCTGGAGATCGCTCTGCCAGAATTGAAAGCCGAGCCGGGTGAAGTCTGGCTGAATGTTGAAGTACGCCAGCCGCGGGCAACACCGTGGTCACCGGCAGACCACCACTGCGCGTGGGATCAGTGGCCGCTTCCCGCTCCACTCTTTATTGCTCCGTTAGTCCCGGCGGGCGAGCCGCCGGTGTTAACGCAAAGCGATCGCATCCTGGAGATCGCGCATGGTCAACAGCGCTGGCAGTTCGATCGCGCATCCGGAAACCTGACCCAATGGTGGCGAAATGGTGTTGAAACGCTGCTTTCACCTCTGACGGATAACGTCAGCCGTGCGCCGCTGGACAACGACATTGGCGTGAGTGAAGCGACGCAGATCGATCCGAATGCCTGGGTTGAACGCTGGAAAGCGGCGGGCATGTACGATCTCACTTTACGCGTTTTGCGCTGTGAGGCAGAGCAGCATGCGGGCGAAGTCGTGGTCACCACCCTCCACGTCGGGGAGTATCATGGCAAAACGCTGTTCCTGAGCCGTAAAGTCTGGCGGGTGGACGATCGGGGCTTTCTGCATGGCGATATTCAGGTCGATATGGCGTCCGATATCCCGGAACCCGCACGGATTGGCCTGAGCGTTCATCTCGCCGAAACGCCGGAAAACGTGTCCTGGCTGGGGCTGGGTCCGCATGAAAACTACCCGGACAGAAAGCTGGCGGCACAGCATGGGCGCTGGACATTACCCCTGGTGGAGATGCACACGCCGTATATCTTCCCGACGGAAAATGGTTTGCGCTGCGATACCCGCGAACTTGTGCTGGGAACGCATCAGCTGAATGGCAGGTTCCATTTCTCGGTGAGCCGCTACAGCCAGCAGCAGCTGCGGGAGACAACCCATCACCATTTGCTGCGGGAAGAGCTGGGGTGCTGGCTCAACCTCGATGCGTTCCATATGGGCGTGGGCGGCGACGATTCCTGGAGCCCCAGCGTTTCACCGGAATTCATTCTGCAGAAACGCCAGCTTCGCTACACCTTTAGCTGGCAGCAAAATCCTTAACTGACCAGGGGAGGCGGCCACAGGGCGTGGCCGTAGGCTTACGCCAGAATGCCGCTCAGACCGTGCAGGCTCATATAAATCCCTACCACGGTAATCAGCGCTGCGGAGAACCACGGCGCTTTACGGGAAAATTCGCTAAATCCGGGCCAGCGTTTTGTCGCATGTTTGAGGCTCAAGGCGGCAATCGCGCCGGAAGCCACCAGGGTTAACGCCAGACCAATACTGAAGCTGAACACCAGCGTCGCGCCGAGGGCAAAATGCTTCAGCTGCAGGCAGATCAGCAAAACGGTGATGGAGGCCGGGCAGGGGATAAGCCCGCCGGTCAGGCCGAACATGACGATCTGTCCGGTGGTGACGTTTTGACCGCTGAAGCGGCGGTTAATATCCTGCGCGTGCGCGCGCTGGTGGGCATCCTGCCACTCCTCTTCAACCAGCGGGTGTTCGTGGTGGTGATGATCATGATGATGGTCATGGTGGTGATGATCGTGGTCATGATGATGATGATCGTGTGGCTGGCTCTCTTTCCAGGTTCGCCACGCCATCCACAGGGCGATCGCAACGATCAACACCCCAGAGATCAGCTGGAACCAGGGTTCGGACGTATGCGCATCCCAGCCCCGACCAAACCATAATCCCGCCATAGCAACGAGCCAGACCACCGCCGTATGGGAGAGCGTGGCCGCCAGGCCGAGCAGTACCGCCTGTTTCAGCGTGCCGCGGATGGCCACGATAAAAGCGGCCATCATGGTCTTTGAGTGGCCCGGTTCCAGACCATGCAGCGCACCGAGCAGGATAGCGCTGGGAACAAACAGCCAGGCATTACCCTGCTGCAGGAGTGAAGCAAAATCGGTCATGGGGGATTCCGGCGTGGAAAATGTCTGCAAATACTACTCCCCCCCAGTAGTCTAATACTACCCCCCAGTAGAAAAATACTCAGGGGGAGTAGAGCGTGTTATGCTTTAAAAGCCAAAAATAAGGGATAGAGAGATGTCACATACCGTTCGCGACAAGAAAATGTTACTGACTCGCCTGAAGAAAATTCAGGGGCAGAGTAATGCCCTGGAGAAAATGCTCAACAGCGATCACGAATGCGCCGAGGTGTTACAGCAGCTGGCGGCGATCCGCGGGGCGGTCAACGGCATGATGATGCAGGTGATCGAAGGGCATTTAACCGATCATGTGGTGAAAGAACCTGAAGAAGCGCAGCGTGAAGCCGATCTTGGCGTGGTGCTGCAGGTGATCAAATCCTATCTTAAGTAG
>Ga0157367_1001141_pt1 | contig 11921 bp, 10 predicted proteins | sample AttbisABBM2_FD_113142 | JGI IMG/M metagenome (GOLD analysis project Ga0157367, IMG submission 113142) | Fungus gardens microbial communities from leaf cutter ant in Botucatu, State of São Paulo, Brazil - Atta bisphaerica ABBM2 | ecosystem: Host-associated > Fungi > Mycelium > Unclassified ...
AAAAATTCTATTTAGATGATTGTTAGATAGAACTCTTGACTTTAAGTCACTGCTTGAAAGTTATGTTTTCCAAAGAGAGATAATGAAGAGATGTGTTCTTGGAATGTCTGTTTTTGAGAAGAGCACTACTGATTGCATGATTTGAAGATAAATTAGTGGTTCTAATTTGGTATCTTCTACTGAGTTTTTGAAGATGCAGATGAATGGGAATTAAACCAGTGATGGCTTCAACTTCCAATGTAGGAGAGGTGCAAAAAGCATCCATGATCCAAATGGCAGATCTCTGTTGCATTTTCCTAAGTTTCTTGAGAGGATATGAAAGGGGGGCTTTATTGAAAAACCACAAAGGAAATCTATAAAGCACTATAGGGAGGACACATGATCTGTATAGAAGGATTTTTTGATGAGGGAGTAGGCCTCTTGTAGAGTTTCCTAGCATTTTCATGCATTTGACAGTAGACAATGCTTTATTGGCATAGAACTTGACATGTTAATGACAGTTTCCTGTTGAAGATGAAACCTAGGTACTTCCAGCTATCTTTCGGGCAAAGAGTGGGTCCTCCGAGAGGGGAGAGATTTAGAGGAGGTGGGTTGAAGAGTCCATGAGATCTGGAGAAATGGAAAACTATGGAAAACTTCAGATTTTCCGTGTTAGTCACACCACACTTCATTGCCTAAGTCAAAATAGAAAATAGAAATGATAAAAGAAAATAAAAATAAAAGAGAAAGAAAATAACATAAACCAAGTCCATCACTCACAACTCTGTCTTAGATATTGTTCCCTTCAGTAGACTGTTTCAATCTTATTACAAGTAGAGTACTCAGACATGATCTGTTAGGGCCAACAAGGAATGAGAGTGTTGTTGCAAGTTTTGTCATTCTAACACATGTAAGACCTGGAGTTCACAACAGTAAGATGTGAACTCTAGTAGGAGGAAAAATTTACACTTTGTACATTTCTTCTATGTATGACTATTTTCCTTTCTCGATCACGCTCGGATGTTGCTTAAGCAATCATCTACATTACTGAAATATACAGTATCATCGCCACTGTCATAGGATATGCTTGACCTTCACCAGAAAACTTCGCCTAGATTGCTTGTAGCGGTATATAAATGCTGAATCCAAAAAAAATCAGCTCACATGAGGTCATATTTTCCATCTTGAATAAACAGTGGGATTCCCATCCAGTATGCCTTCTTGTCATGTCCCAGGCTGAGAAGGGAGTGTAGCGACCGACTCCTAACGCATGGCAAAGAATCTCAACTCTCGGATCTAAGTAACTAGATTCGTCGTCACGGGCGCTATGGCGCTGAATAGAGTTGCGCCGACTACGGGGTTCGCAACTAGAGATACACAGCGCCGAAGTTCCTCCCAGTTTTCTTTCATTCAGGTTGAGGTGCCAAGCGCTGATAGCACTTATGGGAGCATTAATTAACCAAGTATCAAAGTATGCGTGATGATGACATCAGGGATGAATGCAATCTATCTATCTCAGTGCAAAGCCCAAAGAACGGGCAGAAATCGATATTCTCACATTGGTCGCATACACTATCCCAGATGATACTCATCCATCTCAACTCAAAACTGTTGACGAGAAAATATCACTATCGTACCTTGTTATATTGGTGCCATCCAAAGCAGGAAATCCACTGATAGGCATACAAATTGCCGCTTTTGGTTTTTCGGGGTTATTTCCTGGTCCTATCTGCGCGAATGGAGTCGCTCACAGACTATCTATCAATGGTGATGCTGTCAGTGGGTCTGGTCGGCTTCATTTCCCAACCGAATACTATGCAATGACCGGGAGAGCCGGTCTCCTCGCCTTGGCAGCCGCGCAAGCTTTTCTCCGTACAATCCGAGATCAAGGACTTGAAGCTGGGCCAAAGTTCATCGGAGCTGGAATGGGTGTTACAGAAAGGACCATTGGGACGTTGAAAAACTAAAACCTGCATACTGCTCTGTTTCGCTGGTGTGGTCGATTGGCATCGTCCATGAAGCAAGACCTGTCTTGATAACATCAGCGGGTTAGCTCATCCTATCTCAAGTGCCAAGGCACAGCATCTAGGCGCGCCATGATATTCGGGTCAATAGCTCGAGAGGGTGATGGTGATTCATTGGAGGATATGATCGAAATCACGGGAGGTCACGAAGCCTCGACTGACATACTGATCTCAGTATTTTCTAGGGTTCTGAGGCGAAGAAATCAATGGTAACTTGATGACCATACTGCGTGTAGGATGTTTATCGTTGGCCTGGTTCAAGTGAGGAATGAATTCTAAGGGGGAAGTCATTTTAGTCCAACAATAGAAATGTTTGCTTGGCGTTTTCGGCAAACCATCCAGTAGGTAATAGTTGGTCAAACGAACTAGTCATGAACGGCGCCTGAGTGTAGCCTATTTAAAGGCACCCAACTATTCCCCCAATCTAATTCGCCTCCTATCCGGTTGTTTGGTACGTTTTCATCTTCGTGCAATGCAGACATACCATCTAACCCTTCCATTAGCAGTGAAAAATATGAAGATTTCGTTTTCATCAGTCCTCCTTCTTGCAGTCATGGTCAGCGCCTTGCCTGAACCACAAACTGTCTGTGCTGCCGTATGTCAGCCAACAAGGCCCGTATGCCAGTCAGGATGGGTAGCATCGGGTTCAGAAGGCTGTTGGGGCTGCTGCCAGCCTGAACCAACTACCTGCCTTGCCGTATGTCAGCCAACAAGGCCCGTATGTCAGTCAGGATGGGTAGCATCGGGTTCAGAGACCTGTTGGGGATGCTGCCGCCCGGTTGCTGAGACTTAACATAAATAACGAGCCGTTCGAGAAACATAGTTAGTTTGTATGCAAGTGGTGTATTCACCATTCAATACTCCTTAAGAATTTGGTCGCTGTGTTGGAAAGCCTCTAAAGATGTGGTTGTAAAATTCTCAGATAATTTCTGCCCACGTAACCCCGCAGGACTACGGTTGGGGACGTACCATTGCAGAACAATTGCGGGGATGATAACGAGCTACGGTGATAGAGCTTCCCGTTTCTCTCGCATCCTGCTGCCTACCTCTCACCCCACTAAACCTTTACTCCCTATTTGCTTCGGTCGCCTAAAATGCCAGCAAAATATTCATATTCAGTCTCCATCACCGACTTCACTGGAAAAATCCATACATTCCTCTCTCAACCATGATTTCCAGCTGAACTCAACTCGTTATGGAAATGTGTGTAAATCACGTTGTATCTTATATTGATGCCATCTCATTCTTGCCCTGTCACTGCTTTGACTATGGATCCATTTGAAGTTAGAATGCTGTTCATAGCCCTCTTGAGGCGACTTACTGCGTAAGACTAGATCTCTCTGCTTTAACTTCATGCAGGTTAAAGCTATAGTAGTGCAGCTCGCAACAATCTATTCAAAAAGTAGTCGGTTTCTCTGTGAAATTCGCTCAATGCGGTGAAGATCTATGGGAATGTATACTTGAAGAGTGCCAAAAAGTCCGCCACAGCTATCCTCTTCTCAATGACCGGTTTCTAACTAATTGGTTCTACCACCAGGGTTCTATAAACTCACGGATCAACATCCTCCATTTCTTGGACTCGCTTTGTGAGACGTGTCAACAGCTTAAATCTCGCCCAGTGAATCAGAACGACGACTCTTCATCAAAATTTCTCTATATCGAATACTTAGCCCGTGATCTACCGAAAATAATTGAACTTGTTGCCCCAGATGGGCGGCAGGGCCTCCCAAATCTCTCGAGTACAAAACAGGTATGTCTGCAATCTAGTCAGTCAGCCATATGACCAGCTACTTATCTCCCTCTCAAGATACTTGAAAGCTGGCGTACGAAACGCATGATTGATCCTAAAAAACTTGATGAGATACTTTCGTCCCTAAATTCACGTACCAACACGAAAGCCACCGGTGCCCCTCAACCAAATCTCGAGCCCCAAACTCAAGATCGTCTTTCCCGCAATGATGTCTTCAAGCGCTTCGAGGAAGACCGTGAACGTCACAAAAGGCTACGAGAACGCCGCTGGGTACAAACCATGTCGCACGATACAAATGACTATCGAGCTCTCTCTCTTGCCTGTTTTCTTCCACTCTCCGGTTCGGCGGATGGAAATCGGGATTATCCATTTGACATCGAGTTCGAAAATGATTGGGACACAGTGAGTGATTGGAATGAGGACGATGACGAAGCAGCAGTAGAAGAGTCAGATCTATGTTTTCGCATCAGAGGTCCAGATACTTCGATGAACTTGACATGATGCATGAATTAATAATGTATGATATTCCTCTCATCGTTAGATTCCAATAAAGATCTAATTCGCTCCACGCGTAAATCTGACTACGCTACACGAAAACCTTATTCCGGATGAGATCCCCAGATGATTCATGCAACCTCAACTATTCATTTTTCTTCATCTTGAATTTGCCTCTGTTTTCACTGGTTATGTCAGTTTTGTACTCATGACTTGCAATAACAAACACTTACGCAAAGCTCCTCTCTTTTCGTTTTCTACTCTCTTTCTTAACTGCATTCCGCTGTATTTTCCGCCTGGCTGCTGCTTCGGGATTCGTGGTGGCCTGTAGTGTCCTCACCACTTTGCGATTACGCCGCAATTCTAAAGTCTTTTGGCGAATCTGGTTGTAGATATTGGAAAATTTTATAGTCCCAACTTTCGCCTGTACTAGGTCCTGTAACTCGATAGCAGTGTTTTTCACCTCCTCTACGAATTATGGTTCATAATCGACGGAGTCAGGGAGAAAAATGAATACGTACCCATTTGCGAATCTCTGACAGTGTCATCCTCTGTTAACCGATATACAGGAGTAAGAATATGCACGAGAAATTGCTCGACCCTATCTGCATACATATGAGAAGTCATAGCAGCGAACCAGCGCAACACTGCCAGTGGGTGTTGATGCCAATTAGCCTAGAAAAGTACATTCAGCGATAAGAACTAGCGCCTAGAAAACTGAAGACAGCCTTACATTGCTCTTTGTCCGATTTCTCCTGATAATATGGGCAGATTTAATTTGATACGAAAGTTTCGAGAACAACCAAGATAGGGGGTCCTTTTGCTTTGGTACCTCATCTACATTCTGATTCTCTATCTCGTCGTCGTCCAACATGGCCTCCGGAGGTTCAGCGATAGAGGTTGCTTTCGGCATAGCACAAAAACATTTTCCGATAAAGAAGAGGTTCTTCACTACCTGCATGCTGAGGTCCTCATCAAGATTCTCACTCTTCAGCTGTGTTGATAACATTTTAGTGACGTCTTGCATCCCTACTAGGGATGCCGGGTGATCATCGGAGAGATCAGCTCGTGGAGCGGTGACAGGTAGCGCGGCGAAAAGCAACCCGAGAACTCGACAAGCGGCAGTACGAACCCATGCATGAGGAAACAGTAGATGGGAGGTGACCAAGCTCCAAGACCAAGATACTTTAGTGTCTTGGGTGCAGAAGTCTGGGAAAACGCGGAGCACTTTGAAGAGGACTGTGAGGGAATGATAAGGGACTTTCCATTCCAAATCAACATCCATGTTCATGTCCCCATCGTTTTCTTCGTTCTTAGCTAGGAACCTAAGGCTGGTGACAAGGGCATTGCGCAAATCTTCCATCATTAGTCCAACGTATGGCTGAACTTCCACCTGTGCTACATCTACTATAAAGCCAGAAATCTGCAACGAAACCCAGACAAGCTGAACCTGTGCAGCCTGGGTGGCCCATGCGTGCAAGTGCGAGAATATGAGTTGCTTCCTCTCATCATCCAGGCGGATATATAAGTTCTTTATTAGTTGGGCTGACATCTCACGACATTTCGCAGATTCATCGTTGGCAATGACCATGACCAACGCTACGAATAGCAAGTCGGCGTACTCGTAGATTAATGCATCTTGGAACTTGGTAATGACAGCGCTCAGGAGTTCCATAACGGACCTTCGACCGGTCTCATATACATAGGATAGGTTTTTCGCGAAGAAAGCCATCTGGTTGTGCAAACGACCCTTGCCTTGGGGATAGTCCAGAAGGAACTGTAGGAGGACTCCACGGCACATTTCTTGTACATGAGGTGATTGGCTGGTAACCATAATCTCTCCGACTTTCTCCATAATATCGTAAATTTCTGGAATAACAAATTTGCGAGCCACGATGGCTCGGAGCATCGTGAATACAGCTGTCTGACGTTCGTGATCTTCTAGATCAGGTGATAACAATTCGAGGAGAAAGACAAGGTCTTTTTCCTTTGCTCGAGCGGTAGGGAAGTCACGAAGGATATTGGCAAGAGATTTGAAGGCGACTTGAACGATCTCGGATTCTGTACTTCCAACTTGGCGGATGATGTTAATTATTTGAGATATGAAGACAGGTACTGATTTGGAAAGATTCTTCAAAGGGCACTTAATCAGCCCAGCGGCACACTTGAGACTCAGAGTAATGACAGAAGCGTTTGTTGAATAGAGAGCATTGCCGATTACGACGGTCATGCCTTCCAAGCGTTTGATTGTCTCAACATCATGAAAGTCAAAGCGACCTCGCCGAATGGCGGTGTGGAACAGATCCAGGCCAAACGCCACAAATCTAACAATAAAATAAGTAGACAACGGGATATCAAAATTAATTTACCTGAAGGAATTGTTTGCATAGTGGTCCGTACTAACCGTAACCTCTCTTTTCACTTGAACGATGGCATCACCCTTGGGATTTGGTTTCTTTTGTACCGTTTGCTTGAGAAATTTTGCATCTTGGCTTATCAACGTATGGCACAACACAATGAGTTCCACGGGAAGTAAGTGCTGATTACTGTTTAACCCGGAAGTCACGCGCCTGAGTACTTCCTCAACGAGATGCATAACTTTCAGAGATTCCGTTTCTTGCATAATGGCACGTAAAGGAGCGAGCAGACTGCTGATCTTGTTTGGACTTATAACCTTAGCAATTGTAGCAAACGAGTCAAGACCTCTGGATGACGACCCTCGAACTTCGCGCATTTTGGTCTTGAAATCCTCTGAAAGCACGTTTTTCCCCGACTCTCCGAATATGACTTCGGCAGAAACGTGGGCAACATCGTTGACGCAATCATCAAGATTGTTAAAGGTTTCAATATGTTCTGCTGATGTTACATTTACCAGGATAGAATGGGCCACAAACGCGAGGACATGTAATTGAGGACCCCGAGTCAATGCACCTCGGAGTTCTTTGAAAACCAAGGAGAGATACCGCAGCCCCAGACTTGTGGAGATACGAACGAGAGCATCACGTACGAGGTCTCGAGTTTCCTGAGAGCGACTGCGAAGAATCTGGCTGAGGATTGTCAGAAGGCGTGTGATCTGAGTTTCCCGACTGCTATCCGGGAGATGTCTAGCGACAGTAACGATTCCAATGGAGACCGGGATTCGTGTGTTATCGTCTGTTGATGCATCATGCTTCTCCAAATAATTGAGCAGATTTGGAAGAAGACGTAAATTGACAGCGTCTGCAATCCGAGAAATCTGTTTTGCAGAAAGACTGATGGGCCTATCCTTCGTCATCTGAACCTTCAATGATTCCTCCATTTCGTCTTCGTCTTCGTCTTCGTCTTTCTCTTCTTCGACAACCGTCTCCTCCATCGGAAAATGGAAGTTGTCCAAGACAGCGACAAGTGCCCTGACATAAACCCTCTCAGATTCATCTTTGGCCTTGGATAACTTGATTAACTTCTGAACAAGGGCGTAATATGCTGACCAGCTCAATCGCTTCGCCATACGTCCCGTAGCTGTGATCGCATCAGTAACAAGATGATGATCAAGGGTTGCTGTAGAGATAATATAATTTCCCACGAGAGGAATGAAGATCTCGGAAAGAGTGCTGCTTCGTAAATGCCCTTCGTCACAGTGATTTCCTAGGCGTCTGAGTGCTCGGGAACGGCGGTGCAACTGAACATGGAGGATGTTATTGAAAAAATTAGCCTCTTCGTCTCCACCTTCTAATAGGACCTGCATTTCCTTGAGCGGTGCGATGAAATCTAGTTTTCCAATAGCATAGGCAATGACACCTAGAATCTCGGCTCTGACAAGTTCATTCTTCGACCTTAATCCATTCTTTAGCCCAGGGAACAGCAACTTCATGAACAAGTCCTCGAAATCATGATCATCGTCTCTCTTGACAAAGACAATATCAATGAAGTGCTTGATTGAAAATGCGGCATTATTCCTCATTGCCAACTCCACAGCGTCTTGAATACAGAACAACGAATTGTAAAGAACAGGTGTCCAATCGGCGGGTGAAAGCGTCTTGTATACCGTCTCGTTTAAACGAGCAAATGCGCCTAGCCGCCGGTCAAAATCTGGTTCGTCCACACGCTTGACCGAGTAAGCGTTCAACTCCGTCAGCAGCGTAGCCAAGGGCTGAAAACTACCGAGACTTGCAAACTGGTTGAAGGTATTAATAAGACTGGTACGAGCAAGCCGTGACCGAAGTGACTGGAACAATTGGCTGAAAAGGTCATAAGTCTTGATGTGAAGGTCGTTTTGCCTGTTGTACAAATCTGGGATGAGTGGCATGAGGTTTGTCAAAATCTTCAGCAAATCGATTTTAATTTTTTCAGCTACAATCTTAGTAGATTTACGAAGGAGAGGAGTGAACAAAATCAGTAACGTTGTAGCTTGAGCAGCGTCCTCGATATACTGAGCAATTTCCGCAAGAATGCTGATTTGCCGTTGACCGATGGGTGTAGCAACGGTTGCAGTGTCCTTGACGCGTTCAACTAGAAGCGCGAGATTGTTAAGTAACTTCGATACATGTGGCTTGAGGACAACGTCACGTATAATCTCGTCAGAGGCTGCGTGAGTCAAGATACGCTCAGCTATGTCAAAGATACGCATGATGACTGCAGGTTTGACATTGATCGCAATGAGGCAATCGTATATTTTAGGTAGAAGCAGGTCGGATCTCTGGGAGAGGAAAGTACAATACTCGCTCCGTGTTGACCATGAAAAGAAAAGCTCCATGAGAGCAGAAGGGGCTTGGGTATTTTCCTTGTCCAAATTCGGCAGTCGAGGAAGTATGAAAGCATCGAACGCGGCAGGAAGATAAGGCACAAAATCAAACGATACGGAACATCTGAAAAAGTCTGCAAATCGTTTAAGGCCGAGCTGCCGTATACCTCGGACCGCCTTCAACGGAATCGCGGAATTTACAACTTCCTCTTTCTCATCTGTGTCCTCAGGACCTTCAGCATCTTCTCCCTCGGCTAATCCCTCGGCCCCATCCATGGCCATGTCGTTCAGTTGCTTCTGAGCATTCGCCAAAATATTGACAGTCGAACCCAGGAGAGCAGGCCAATAAGGAACCAACCTTGGTCCCAGGTTCTTCAGAACGTCTCCAAGCAAGGTAAGATATCCGACAATCTGCTTATCTGTCACGCCCCCTGGAAGCTCCCTGATCAAGAACACACCACCATCCTTCCGGTGTAGTTGTCTGTCCAGGCCAAGCGATTTTAGCATCAGATCAACAAGTAAACCAAGTTCATCATCTGTACACCCCGCTAGAGCAGTCAACACCGCCACTCTGCGATCTGCTCCCCTAGCTCGACCCTTCCTTTCAATCATCAGACCAAACAATAAGCGTATGATAACATCGACAACGTCTTTTCGATCCTCCTGCTCGACTGAGTCGATTTCTAGCATGGTGAGCTCATCCCGCCATCGGATATCATCGAGCAAAAGCCGTATTTTTTCTTCGTGATGGGCAAGATGAGGAGATTTGTACATAAATAAGCAAGATAATGCGAGAGACTGGATTGAGCGGTCAGGATAGGAGAGATGGTTAATGTAGAATGTGCGTAGAGTGCCAGTCGAATGCAGGGCTTTGGGATTAGAAAACCTCGAAAAGAGCGTAAGCCAGTTAATGAGCTTTTGCCTCGACAACTTGCTGGAGTTTGATGACGTCAAAGAGAGAAAGTAGGATACGATGTCACGATTATGTTTCTCGGCCAAGCAATGGCATTCACCAAGCGCCAGGAGCAACTGGTGCTGATACGAAAGTGGGTCAAAGCGATCGTCTTGGCGAGAACCCTACATACTTGTCAGTCTCTATTGCAACGAGCAATATATTCTACCCACACCGAACAGTTCCCTTGTCCTGTGTGTTGAATCCAACCACTTTGATAGTGCAACACGGAGTTTATGTGCACTAGGATCTCTCCATGACCGTTCGTCTTCCCAGATATCATTTTCGTTACCCCTGACTTCCTCATTATGCAAACCGCCAGATATTGGATTTCGTGTGACTGGGTTGAAGTCTTCTCCTCGTTGAATTTCTGAATACATAAGGTCCCAAACGACATCTCCAAATCGTTGTGACAGAACTGCTAGGGCAGCAGCAGCAGGAGACCAGAGTGGCTTCAAATTCACCTTCAATTGAGCTAAAAATTAGATCGACATAAGTATGATATGTAGAAGAAGATAGATTTGAAGCGTACCAATAAGCCACCTCGCACAGAAATCAGCCCCCTTGGCATCACCCACAACCTGAGCAACTCTTCCAATCCTTAAGATACGCTCCCTAACACCCTGAACATCACATGGCACCTCTTCTCCCTGCAGGCACCGCTTTAGGACTTCCTGCAGATTTTCAGGAACCGTGATAAGCTTTGAATACATTAATCTCATCGTGCTTAATCGAAGGATGCGACAGTGGGAGAGGAGTGCAGCACGTAAGTGAGGGTATATCTCAGCAAAAGGTACAAAACTTGCGGCAGCACTGTCCAACGATGAAGAAATGATCATCGACGTATGTTAAATAAGCAAAATTCTCACCTCATTTGAGCTAAAGGTACTAGACCTGCAATTACCTCAGGAGCCATACCCCAACATCTAGCTCCGGTGCGTATCCAATCGCATATATCCACAATCGCATCCCACTCCGAGTGGTTACGCTGTTGAAGTGCTTGCATGCAAGCACCCAAGATCCAAGCCGGTGTTGTAAGCGTAATGTCGTCGTTGGTCGCTTCTGGAGGTGTCATTTGTACATCCTCGCCATCAGGAATATATAGTTCGCGGTTGATAAGCTCAATGAGTTTTATCGTGAGCTTCTCAGTCATGAAAGAAGAAAGTGCCAAAATATTGTCCAATTCTGTGGCCTAACGGCAACATTATCGGGTTGAAATAAACAAACTCATGACAACTTACAGCACCGTCCCCGCCTCGTCCTCCTGCTTCAAAGAGAGCTAATCGATCATTAATCAGCCATCTTTCCCAATTCTCCTTCCAAACTACATCGACGTCCTCCACGCTGAGTTTTCGTGCCCTCACTATTCCAGCCAAAAAATCAATTAATACCTTCGGATCAACTGTGAGGCTCTCTGGCTTTCTGGTAGCTTTGAGCAAGAGAGGAAGTGCGACGAGTTTCCAACCACCCCAATTGAGATCAGCCAGGATACCATGTAACCTAAGGTGGAATTCTGTTGATGCCGTGCTGGACGCAGGAGGGAGAGTATCTAAGTTTGCACACGTAGACCATGAGTGTTGGAAGAATTTGTAACCAGGTCCGAGCCAGAGAGAGGCCTCTGATGCGATTAATAACGCAGAAATCAATTTGAGCAATGCAGAGCGTGTTCTTTCTTTATCTAGTGGAAGGAAGTTGATCAATGTGAACAGAATTGTATGGTGAGTTTCTAAAAAAGAAGGCGCGTTAATCAAGGAAATTGCTTGAAGAGCATGAAGACATACGGGTCATCCTCGAGCCCTGACGAACAGAGTAGGGAATGCTAACCACCTCAATAACGCGTCGTAACTTCTCTACGTCACCACCATCATGCTCATCGACTACTTTCTTGAACTCACGGATCAGGAAGTCCGCCAGGGCAGTGAATTGGTCTGCTTTCTTAACATGGTGAATGAGAGCAGTCAGGGAACGACGAAGGACGATGAAGGTAGCTTCGGGATTCTC
>Ga0157367_1001142_pt1 | contig 11909 bp, 10 predicted proteins | sample AttbisABBM2_FD_113142 | JGI IMG/M metagenome (GOLD analysis project Ga0157367, IMG submission 113142) | Fungus gardens microbial communities from leaf cutter ant in Botucatu, State of São Paulo, Brazil - Atta bisphaerica ABBM2 | ecosystem: Host-associated > Fungi > Mycelium > Unclassified ...
CTCGTGATGGCGAGCCTCGACAACGGCATGTCGATGCTGGACGTCGACGCGTACTGGCAGATGATCGTCAAGGGCGCGGTGCTGGTGCTGGCGGTGTGGATCGACGTGGTGTCGCGGTCGAACCGGCGGTGACGCGGCGCTCGACTGCCGGTCAACGGGGGAAGACATGAAACGGCACGCGGTTTCCATGCCCGGCATCGCGACGCCGGCGGCCGCGCCGCTCGCGCAGCCGGACGCCGAACGGCACCCCGGGCCGGTGCTCGGCCTCGGCGATCCGCGCGACCGCCGCGTCATCGCGGATGCGCTGCGCGCGCTGCTGCGCGAGCGCGCCGAGGCGCTCGCGTTCGCGATGCGCATGGCGGACGAGCGCGAGCGGCCGAGGCCCGATGCGAGCGATTTCGCGCTGACCGACATCATTCGGCTGGCGCGCATCGTCGAGCGGGCGGAGCGATACGGCGACGCGATGAGCGAGGTCGTCCCGACCGGCGCGCGCTGAAGGGCGGCGTGCCGTTCGGTCTGTGGCGGCGGCAGCCGTGGCGGAGCGGTGCGACGCCTGGCCGATCGGGCAGGGCGTCGATGTGATGCGCGGCGGTCCCGGCGTCGCCGGCTTTACGCTATCCTGTCGCCCCCAACCGACCGCCCGATCCGATGAAGCGTCCGCCGTTCTCCACCCAACTCGTCATGCTCTGGGCACTCGTCGCGGCGCTCTGCGCGACGCTGGTCGCGGTCGTCTGGGTGATGGCAAGCTCCGCCGAGGGGCAGCAGATCGCCGGCGCCGCGTCCGCGGGCGAGGCGGCCTGCGAAGCGGTCGCGTCGCGTTACGACGCGTCCGCGCCGCCGGCGGGCGCCGCGCCCGATCCGGCGCTGATGCATGCGATTCTCGACATCGTCCTGGCCCGCGCGCCGGACGTGGAGGGCGGATTCTGGGCGGCCGGCGGCGCATCCGCCGCGGGCGGTTTTCTCGCGTATTCCTTTCCCACCTATCAGGGGAGCGGCATCAAGCGCGACGTTCCGGAAGCGGAAACGCCGCTGATCCTGCGCACCGTGCGGGCCGCCGCCGCGACGCACGCCACGAGGTCGAACTTCGTCGAGGGCGCGCAGGACGCCGTGATTGCGGCGGCCTGCCCGGTGCGCGACGGATCGGGCCTGTTCGTCTGGATGCTGACGCGCGCGCGCCCGCCGCTCGGCCCGCACGGGGAACTCCTGGCGACGGGCCTGGCGGCCGTGCTCGCAGTGATTCTTGCGATCGCGGCGGCGCTGGCCGTTGCGCTGCGCCGATGGAGGTGCAATCTTGCCCGGATCGAGGCCGGGCTGGCGCCCGACGGTCGCGAAACGCACCTGCCGCACGTCGGCGAGACGGATCTCGACCGGATCATCGATGCGTTCAACGCGCGTGCACGGCGCGCCGAACGCCTGCAACAGCAGGCCGCCGAGCTTCGCACGCGGCTGGCGCAGGCCGAGCGTTTCGGCATGCTGGGCAAGCTGGCCGCGCAGCTGGCGCACGAAATTCGCAATCCGATGGGGGCGATGCGGCTGAAGGCGGAAAATGCGCTGGCCGGCGACAGCCGGCGGCAGCAGGATGCACTGCGCGTGATTCTGGCGCAGATCGAGCGCATCGATGCGCAGTTGTCGGGGCTGCTTGCGCTGACGCAGCCGGTTCGCCCGCACGCGACGCGCGTGGATGTCGATCAATGGCTCGCGCAGGTCGTCGAATCGCACCGGGAGCTTGCGCAGCGGCAAACGATCGACCTCGTGCTGTCGCGCGCGGGCAATCGCGAGCGGCTCGCGCAGCCGGCGGATAGTCCCGCATTCGATCCCGACCAGATGCGGCGGGCGCTCGACAATCTGTTGCTCAACGCGCTGCGCCATGCGGGCGACGGCGGTGCGGTCACGCTCGCCGCCGCGCGTTGCGCCGTCGCCGGACGCGACTGGCTGAGAATCACCGTGTCGGACAGCGGCCCGGGGGTTCCCGCCGCGCAGCGCGAGCGGATTTTCGAACCGTTCGTGACCGGGCGTGCGGACGGCGCGGGCCTCGGTCTCGCCGTCGTGCGCGAAGTCGCCGCCGCGCATGGCGGGCGGGCATGGCTCGACGACGCCCCGGAGGGCGCATCATTCGTCATTGAAATCCCATGGCAACCATCCTCATAGTCGACGACGACGCGGCATTTCGCGACAGCCTTGCCGAGACGCTGGCCGATCTCGGTCATCGGGTCGTCGAAGCCGCGTCCGGGCGGGCCGCGCTGAGCGCGCTGCGCGACGGCGGCCGCGTCGAATGCATCTTCCTGGACTTCCGCCTGCCGGATCTGGACGGGCTCGCGGTGCTCGCGCAATTGCGCGACGATCCCGCACTGGCCGCGATTCCGGTCGTGGTGCTCACCGCCCACGCGACCAGCGACAACACGATCGACGCGATGCGGCTCGGCGCATTCGATCATCTGACGAAGCCGATCGGGCGCCGCGACATCGCGCAGTTGCTCGAGCGCATCGTTTCCGCGAACCAGCCGCCGGCGCAAGCCGAGCCGCACGGCGGCGGGTTCGCGCGCGAGTCGGCCTCGGACCGCCCGCGGCTGTTGGGCGTGAGCGCCGCGATGCGCGACGTGCAAAAGCAGGTCGGCCGCGCCGCGATGAGCGATGCGACGGTGCTCGTCACCGGCGACACGGGCACGGGCAAGGAGGTGGCGGCTCGCGTGCTGCACGCCGCGTCGATGCGGCATGCGCAGCCGTTCGTCGCGGTCAACTGCGCGGCCATTCCGGCCGACCTGCTCGAAAGCGAATTGTTCGGGCATCGCCGCGGGGCGTTTACGGGCGCCCACGTCGATCGTGCCGGGCGGCTCGTCGAGGCCGACGGCGGCACGCTGTTCCTCGACGAGATCGGCGACATGCCGGCCGCCATGCAGGCCAAGCTGCTGCGTGCGCTGCAGGAGCGCCAGGTGACGCCGCTCGGCGCGGATCGTCCGACGGCCATCGACATTCGCGTGGTGGCCGCGACGCACCGCGATCTCGCGGCAGCCGTCGCGAACGGGACGTTTCGCGAAGACCTGTTCTATCGCCTGAACGTCATTCCGCTGCACCTGCCGCCGCTCGCGGATCGCGTGGCCGACATCCTGCCGCTCGCGGCCCATTTCCTCGCGTGCGCGGCAGGCGCGCGCGCGTTGCACCTGACGAACGACGCGCAGCGGGCCTTGCTCGATCATCGCTGGCCGGGCAACGTCCGGGAACTGCGCAACGTGATGGAGCGCGCGGCCGCGCTGGCGCCCGGGCCGGCCGTCGCCGCGGCCGATCTCGGGCTCGTCGCCGCGCCGGCGCTCCAGTCCGGCGCCGACGCGCTGCCGGCATCCCTGTTCGACATGCCGTTGCCCGATGCCTTGGCGGCGGTCGAGCGTGCCGCGATCCTGCGCGCGCTCGAGCGCGCGAACGGCAATCGCGCGGAGGCGGCGCGGCAACTCGGCATCGGCCGTCAGTCACTGTATGCGCGCATGGCGAACCTGGGGATCGCGCGCGACGACTAGCCGCGCTGTTTCGACTGTCGGGATGCCCGACAACCGGCGGTGAAACGTGTCGGGAAACCCGACACGTTCGGCGCGGTGCGTCGTTCGACGCGCCGCCGTGCGGGCGCCCGCGAGCTGGCATGCGGGTTGCAATAGTGATGCATCGCAACCCGTCGCCGGAGCCCGAGATGATGTCCCGTCCGCCCGCCATTCGATCGCGGCCGCCGTGCCGCGCCGCCCTGCGCCGAACGTATCGCGGCATCTGCGCCGCTTCGCTGATCGTCATGACGACGGTCAGCGCGGCGCAGATGCCGCCCGCACCACGCGCCGACGAGCCGCCCGGTGCGCCGCCGCGCGCCGGCGCCGTGCCGCCCCCCGCGCCTTTGCCTGCCGGTGCCGGGAACGACATCGCAGCGGATGCGCTCGTATCCGGCACGCTGTCGCGCCTGACGATCAACCCGGAAGGCGAGGTCGACGGCTTCGTGCTGACCGACGGCACGCTCGTCGGCCTGCCGCCGCATCTCGGCACGCAACTGATCGCGCTCGCGCGGCCGGGCGAGCGCGTGACGGTGGCCGGCGAGCGCCGCTTCGGCGACGACATCCGCGCGCGCGTCGTCCGCAACGACGGCACCGGCGCGTCGCTGTCCGACCAGCCGCCGGCGCCGGCCGCGCATGCGCCGCCCGCGCTGCGTGGCGTCAATCTCGCCCGGCTCGGCGTGTCCGGCGTCGTGCGACGCGTCACGCGCGCGCCGCGCGGCGAGCCGGACGGCGTGATGCTCGACAACGGCACGATCGTCAAGCTGACCGTGCCGGCCGCCCAGCAGTTCGGCGGGCTGCTCGTCCCCGGTGCGCATGTTGCCGCGGTCGGTTACGGCACGCGCAATGCCTACGGCGAAGCGCTGCAGGCGACGGCCTTCGGCTCGCCGGGCCGGGTCGTGAATCTCTACGACGATGCCGTGCGCTGATCGCGTGGCGCCTTGTCGCTATCTCCGCACGAGGCGCCCTGCCATGCACTGGATCGATCCCGCCCGCCTGCCTGAAACGCGCGGCCGCGTCACGCAGTTCCTGCTCGATCCGCACGGAGAAATCGACGGCCTGGTCCTGAACGGCGACCTGCAGGTTCACGTGCCGCCGCATCTGGGCCGCGGGCTGGTCCGCCATGTCGCAAGGGGCGATCGCATCGGCGTGCGCGGCGTCAGGTCGCGCGGCGCCGGGATGATCGCGGCCGTGCAACTGACCGGGCGTAACGGCGTCGACATCGTCGACGACGGGCCCGCGCACGATGCGCCGAAGCCGCCGCGCCCCGGCCGCAAGCTGATGGAGATGAGCGGCGAAGTCGCGTTTGCGCTGCACGGCCCGAACGGCGAGCTGAACGGCGCGTTGCTGACGAGCGGCGTCGCGCTGCGGCTGTCGCCGCGTGCGGCAGCCGAGCTGCACGACTATCTGCGCGCCGGTGTGCATGTGCTGGCGTGGGGGCACGGCGTCGTCACGCCGCACGGCGCGACGCTCGAGGTGAGCGAGATTGGCGAGCTCGTCGATGTGGACGACGCGTGACCGGGCGGCGGCCGGGCGGCCGGCGCGTGCGCTCGAAGCGCTCAATTTCTTTCTGGCCGACGTGCAGGCCGGCGTCGGCCCGTTCGTCGGCGTCATCCTGCTGTCGCGCGGCTGGAGCGCCGATGCGATCGGCTCGGTGATGACGCTGGCCGGGCTCGCCGCGATGGCCGCGACGCCGCTGGCCGGCGCGCTCGTCGACACGCTGCGCGCGAAGCGTGCGCTGATCGTGGCGGCGGCCGCCGCCACGGCGCTGGCCTCGCTGGCGCTGAGGTTCGCCGACGCCTATCCGGCGGTGGCGGCGTCGCAGATCCTGGCCGCCGTCAGCGGGGCGGTGCTGGCGCCGGCCGTCGCGGGCGTGACGCTCGGCATCGCGCGCCCGCAGGGCTTCGACCGGCAATTCGGCCGCAACCAGATGGCGAACCACGCGGGCAACGTCGCCGGCGCGGCGCTCGCGGGGTGGCTCGGCTGGCATGCCGGATTCGACGCGGTGTTCGCGCTCGTCGCCGTCTTCACGATCCTCGCCATCGCGAGCACGTTGGCGATTCCGGGGCAGGCCATCGACCATGCGTGCGCGCGCGGCCTCGACACGGCTGGCGCCGGGCCGCGAACAGATGTTTCGCATGGCGATGCATTCGACGCCGCGCCGATGCCGCGCGCCGGCGGCCTGCGCACGCTGGCCGCGAACCGGCCGCTGCTGCTGCTCGGCGCGTCGCTCGCGCTGTTTCATCTCGGCAACGCCGCGATGCTGCCGCTCTACGGGATGGGCGTGGTCGCCACGCATCGCAGCAACGCGAGCGCGTTCACCGCGCAATCCGTCGTCATCGCGCAGCTCGTGATGGTCGCGGCGGCGTGGCTCGCGCCCCGGCTGATTCGCGCGCACGGCTATTGGCGCGTGTTGCTGCTCTCCTATCTGGCGTTGCCGGTGCGCGGCGCGCTCGCCGCCGTGCTGATGAGCGAGGCGGGCGTCTGGCCGGTGCAGGTGCTCGACGGCATCGGCGCCGGCCTGCAGAGCGTCGTCGTGCCGGCGCTCGTCGTGCGCCTGCTGCACGGTTCCGGCCGGGTCAACGCCGGGCAGGGCGCCGTCGCGACCGCGCAGGGTATCGGCGCGGCGCTCAGCCCCGCGCTGGGCGGCATGCTTGCGCAGCACTTCGGCTATCCGGCCGCGTTCGTCGTGCTGGGCGCCGTGTCGACGGGGGCGCTCGCGCTCTGGCTCGGCCATGCGCGATCGCTGAGCGGCGTGTGCGGCAAGCCGGCCGACCTGCCGGCCGCGTCGTCATGAAAATCGCTTCGATCTCCCTGCCATTCCCGGCCTGCCCATGAATCCTGCTTCGCTTGCCTGGCTGATTTCCGCGCTCGCCACCGCCGGCGTCATCGCGCGCCCGTTCGGCTGGCCCGAGGCGACCTGGGCCGTGAGCGGCGCGCTGCTGCTGGTCGTATTCGGCCTGTTGCCCGTGCATCCGGCGCTGGACGCCGTCGCGAAGGGCGGCGACGTGTACCTGTTCCTGACCGGCATGATGTTGCTGTCCGAGCTCGCGCGTCGCGAAGGGCTGTTCGACTGGGTCGCGGCACGCGTCGTCAACCTCGCGCAGGGTTCGCCCCGGCGCTTGTTCGCACTCGTCTATCTGGTCGGCGCCGTCACGACGATCTTCCTGTCGAACGATGCGACCGCCGTCGTGCTGACGCCCGCGGTCTTCGCGGCCGCGCGCCGCGCGAAGGCCGATCCGATGCCGCTGTTGTACATCTGCGCGTTCGTCGCCAACGCGGCGAGCTTCGTGCTGCCGATCTCGAATCCGGCGAATCTCGTGCTGTACGGCGCGCGCATGCCGTCGCTCGGCGTTTGGCTGGCGCACTTCGCGATACCGTCGGCCGCGTCGATCGCGTGCACGTTCCTGATGCTTCGGATGACGCAGCGACATGCGCTTCGAGGCCGTTGCGCATCCGGCCTGCCGGTGCCGCCGCTCGCGGGCGGCGGACGCATCGCGCTGGCCGGCATCGCGGCCACGGCCGCCGCGCTGTTGGCGGTGTCGGTGACGGACCGCCCGCTCGGCTTGCCGACCGCGGCGGCGGGTGTCGTCACCGCCGCGTGCGTGCTGTATCGCGATCGCGCGGCATGCATGCCGATCGTTCGCGCGATTTCGTGGAGCGTGCTGCCGCTCGTCGCGGGGCTGTTCGTCGTCGTCGAGGCGCTCGACCGGACCGGCGCGGTGCGCGCGCTGGCCGGGCTGCTGCGCGCGCTGACGGCAAGTGGCGAGCACACCGCTGCGGCCGCATCGGGCCTTGCAATCGCGCTGGCGTCGAACCTCGTCAACAACTTGCCCGCCGGGCTCGTCGCGAGCTTGACGATCGACGCCGCGCGAAGCCCGCAAGCGGTGATCGACGCGATACTCATCGGCGTCGACCTTGGGCCGAACCTGTCCGTCACCGGATCGCTCGCGACGATTCTGTGGCTCGCGGCAATCCGGCGCGAAGGGCAGCAGGTCGGCTTCGGCGAATTTCTCGCGGTCGGCGCGTGCGTGATGACGCCGGCCTTGCTGCTCGCGCTGGCCGCGCGGCTCGCGCTCGGCGGCTGACGGGCGATGCCGGTCGGGAAACCGGATCGACCTGCAACGAGCAGGCGGGCTGCGAATGTCAGGGTGGTGAGCGGAATGCAGCAGCAGCGGAAAATGCGCGACATTGTTTCGACGTATCAGGAGATCCAAGAGGCCGTTTTTTGAGCGTTCTGCGAGGGGACGACGGCACTTTGGATACGCCTGTCCCCGAGGCAGTGGCATGGCCTCGTGGATATCACCGGATCGATCGTGTGCAGGCGTATTCGCTGGACGCGCAAATCAAGACCGCGGGTCGAGCCAGTTCCGAACGAGTCGCGCAACCTGCCTGCGGCGCTCGATCATCACCATATGCCCTTCGCCTGGCAGCGCATGATGGGTCACCGACGGCACCCACGCGGAAGTCTCGCGCGCCGCCTCGGCGAAAATCGGGTCGTCGGCGCCGCCGACGATCAACGTATCTGCGCGGATCCGCCGGGGCCACGGCGAATCGTCGCGTGCGTCGTCACGCAATGCGCGCAGGGTGCGGACAATGACGTGCCGTTCGTTGACCGATGACGCGACGTGGCGGCGTCGACCGAGCAACGCCGCGCGCAGCAGCATGTTGCGCCAGCCCGCGCGGAAGCATCCGGACATCGTTTCGAGCAGGCGCACGAAATCGGAGCGGGTCGTATGCACGATTTGCTGCTCGATGAGCCGGCAGCCGTCCGGGGCAAGGCGATGCGCACTCGAAACCAGCCCGAGCCGCGACACGCGTTCCGGGTGGGCGGCCGCGATGCGCGCCGCTACGACGCCCCCGAACGAGATGCCGATGAGCGTCGTGCACCGCCAATGCGCGGCGATGCCGCGCGCGACATGCTCCGCGATGTCGGCGATCCGGTATTGCGTACCGGGCTTGTCGGGATACCCGAGCAGTACGAATGGCGTGCCGGGCGGCAAAATGCCGGCGACGCGGCGCAGGTCGCGCCGCAGCCGACGCGAGGTCGGCTTCGAGACGAATGCTTGTCCGCCGTTCAGTACGATGACCGCCGGCGGTTCGCTGCCCACCTGTGCGGCGAGGATGCCGCCATCCAGCTGCATCGTTCGAACGGGACGAGCACCGATCCGGAACGGGTTCGATTCGTCCGGTATGAGGGTCATGCGCTATCTCCGAGGAAAAGGCGCCAGCATGAACCCTGACGCCCACGTGAGGGTCAAGCGTCGGACTCGACGTTGCCGTCATATGCGATGGCGGCTTCCTGACGTTGGAGCCAGGCGAGTACGTCGGGACCGATCGGATGGCCCGCTTGCAGAATCGGCTCGTGAAGCAGTGCCCGTAGCAGCTTGCCGCGTAACGCGACGTCGCCGCGCGTCGTTTGCTCGAGCAGCGCGTGCCAACGGCTCACGAGCGCGGAGGAATCTCCGTTGCCCGCGCCCCCCGCGATTGCGCGTCTGACGTCTGCGCCGAGTGCGATCCATTGCGCCGACAGCGTCCTGTCGAGGCGTTGAATGTCGTCTTCCGTCAGGTGGCGCCGCCAGGCCGCCATGTGCAGACGGGTCGCCTGTTCGATGTAGGCGATCAGCGCAGGATCGAGCCCTGTATGGGCCGGCACCGCGCCCTCATGCAACTGCCGCCAGCGCCGCGTGACAGCGATGTCGCCGTTCATCCATTGCATCGCGGCGGCAAGCCAGCGATATGCGAGCTTCTGCGCTTCGCCGGAGTCGGGCGGGACGTGCCGATCCATTGCGTCGCGCATGTCCGCAAACAATGCCGACAAGGCCGCTTCCATGTCCTTCCAGCGCGCGAGAATCTTCGCAATCTCGGCCGTGTCGAAATGTGCGCGATATCGCTCGAGCCACGCGAGCGTTTCCGGCCAATCGGCATCGAGCCAGGTCACGCCGGAATCGGAGGCGGCTTGCAGCACCTCGAGCCGCGCGTTCAGGTTATTCAGCCGGGTCAGCTCGGCGTCGATCGCCAGCCGGCTCTCGGCAATCACTTCCGCCGTGGCGACCTGCCGCTTGCACAGCATCCGTGCAATCGCGTCAAGCGTCAGCCCCAGGCCACGCAGCGCCTGGATCGTTCTGATCGTCGACACACTGGCTTCGTCGTACAACCGGTAGCCCGACGTGGAGCGGCCGCTCGGCTTCAGCAGGCCTGTCTGATCGTAGTAGTGCAATGTGCGGACGGTAATGCCGCAACGCCGGGCGAGCATGCCAACTGTCAATGGCATATAGACTCCGTCGACAATATAAAGGCGGATATCCGTCGTACACGACTTCCCAAAGCCTGACAACAGGCAATGGGTTAAAGACCGCGCTTTAAACGCCCTGCATAATCGCGGGCTGCTTCATCCAGTGAATTGCTGGTGTTGGCCGTCGCGATCAGCTCCTCGACGAACCATGGAAGGACGAGCGTCGTTTCCTTGCTCGACAAACCGACTTTCACGCGCTGCGTAGCGTCATCCGGTTGAGGCAGCGTCACCGGCTGGGCGCCATCGGATCGTGGTTTGTCGGCGGCAATGGTGTGCGCGTTCGAAAGCTGCGCGATTATCGAAAGCGCAAATGCCATGGTTGCGTGCCGGATATGCATCCTCATATTTCGCTATCCCTTGAGAAAATATGAATCGGAAAAACGGTGCAGTGATCCTAGCGAATGTGTTGCGTGAAAGGTATGTGAAATTTGTGAATATCTGTGCGAAAGGCCATGCCTTCTTTTATAAGTCATCGATAAACGACGCCCTTCCGGCGAGGGGCAGAGGGGCATGCCAGGTGTCCGCGTGGACACCTGCACTCAGACTATGATGACCGGGAAACAAGACCTTCGAAGCAGATGGGTGGCGGGCCGCCGACGGGACGGCCGTCGGCAAACCGGAACGAACTAGAACGCGTAGGCGAGCGACGCGAACAGGCTGCGCGGTGCGCCCGGCGTGACCCACAGGCTGTTGTAGGAGCTGACGTAGGTGGTGCGATTGAACAGGTTGTTCAGCACGACCGACGCACGCAGGTGCTTGTCGACCTGCACGTAGCCGTTGAACTGCACGGTCGCATAGGCGGGCAGCGCGAAGCCGTCCTGCGTGTTCGCGGTGTTGCCGGCCCGGCGTCCGACATAGATCACGCCCGCGCCGGCGCCGGCCTTGTCCACGAACGGCAGCGCGGTTTCGTACATGAGCAGCGCGCTGCCGCTCAGCCGCGGAATGTCGACGAGGCGTGCGCCGGGCGTCAGCACGGTATCGCGCGTGACCTCGGCGTCGACGTACGCAAGGTTGACGATGCCGCGCACGCCATGGCCGAGGTCACCGTTCCATTCGAATTCGACGCCGCGGCTGCGCACCTCGCCGGCCGCGCGCGAGAAGCCGGCATTCGCCGGATCGGCGGTCAGCACGTTGCGCTTGGTGACGTGGAACGCCGCGACGGTCGCGAGCCAGCGCGCGCCGGCCCATTTCGCGCCGGCCTCGTAGCCATGCCCCTTCTCCGGGTCGAACGCGCGGCCGGCGGCGTCGGCGCCGTTGTTCGGCCGGAACGAATACGCGGTGTTTGCATACAGCGACAGCGCGGGGCTCATTTCGTACACGATGCCGATGCGCGGACTCAACGCAGTCTGCAACTGGCTGCTCGTCACGCCCTTCAGGCGGTTCTCGACCGACTGGTGGAAGCGATCCCAGCGCAGCCCGGCGAGGATTTTCCAGTGCGGCCCGAACGCCAGCGTGTCCTGCGCGTAGACGCCCTGACCGTCGTCGCGCTCGAGCAGGTTGGTCGCGGTGCGCGGCACGGGCGCCGGCTGGCCGTAGACCGGAGCGAAGATGTCGATCGCATACGGCGCGGCGGCGGTCGGCGTCGAGCGCGCGACGAACTGGTCGTAGTTGAAGCGATAGGCATCGACGCCCATCACGAGCGTGTGGCCGATGCCGCCCGTCTGGAACTTGCCGGTCGTTTCGATGCGCCCCTGCAAGTCGTTCGAATGAAACGCGACCTGGCGGTAGCGGCGCCACAGCGTGCGGCCGTCCGGCTGCAGCGCGAACGCTTCGGACGAGCGTCCGGACAGGTCGGTGGTGCGCTGCGCGAAGCCGGCGTTGATCGACCAGTTCGCGTCGACGCGATGCTCGAGCGTGAACTGGTGGCCCGTGTTGCGCACGTCGTAGTCGCCGTCGCGCGGCTCGCCGAGGAAGCGCGATGCCGGAATCGCGCCGAGCTGCCCGTTCACCGCCACCACGCCGCGATCGAGCGGCGCGCGCTGGCGCACGCTCTCGAACTCGTAATGGAGCGTCGTGTCCGCGCCGATGTCCCACGTGAACGACGGCGAGAACAGGTAGCGTTTGCTCGATACCGTGTCGCGGAAGCTGCC
>Ga0157367_1001143_pt1 | contig 11906 bp, 10 predicted proteins | sample AttbisABBM2_FD_113142 | JGI IMG/M metagenome (GOLD analysis project Ga0157367, IMG submission 113142) | Fungus gardens microbial communities from leaf cutter ant in Botucatu, State of São Paulo, Brazil - Atta bisphaerica ABBM2 | ecosystem: Host-associated > Fungi > Mycelium > Unclassified ...
CGGTGCTGTTCATGTCGTTGTATTCGACCTTCACGCCGTACAGGCTTTCGAAATCCTTGATCAGCGGCCGTACGAGGCCCGTGTCGGTCGTCGAGTAGACGATCAGCTTGCCTTCCTTCTTCGCGGCGTCCACCACGCCCTGGTAGCTGCCCGGATAGCCGGCCGGAACCTGCGCCCACGCGGCGCCGGCGGCGGCGCCCGCGATGAGCGTGAGGGCGGTGGCGAGATGCTTCGGTGCGAACGGCATGTGTCTTCCTCCAATTACGCGTCGGTGTTGTTCGAGTGAGGCGGATGGTAAGTGGGGGGCACTTTCAGCCTGCTTTCATTTTTGTGTGCAATCGATGCGTTTGTGTCATGGATTTCCCGAGGTCGACAGCAGCGTGCCGAGAATCCGGCCGCCATGTTTCGCGTGCGCGGCGGTGAGCGCCGAATACCCGACGATGATGCCCGCGGCGAGCTCGGCGCTTCGGCAGAAGCCGCGAATCGGCTGCAGCGACACGCCGGCCGCGTGCGCGTTCGCGACGTACGACGCGTCGTCCATGCCGGGCGGCAGCCACAGCACGAAATGAAAGCCGGCATGCTCGCCCGACACCGTGTATTGCCCGCTGCCGTGTTTCGCGAGCTGCTCGAGCACGATGTCGCGCCGCTGGCGATATGCGTGGCGGCTGGCGCGCAGGTGCTTCGCGAAATCGCCGCGCCCGATGAAGCGGGCCAGCGCGAGCTGCGGCGCGACGCCGACCGAGCGCCCGGTCACCCGCCACACGTCCGCGAGCGCCGGCCGCAGCGCCGCCGGCACGACCATGAAGCCGATGCGCAGCCCGGAGAACAGCGTCTTGTTGAACGAGCCGCAGTAGATCACCCGGTCGCAGGCGTCGAGCGACTTCAGCGCGGGCAGCGGGGCGGCCTGGTAGCTGAATTCGCCGTCGTAGTCGTCCTCGATGATCCACGCGCGACGGCGCTGCGCCCAGTCGAGCAGTTCGAGCCGGCGCGACACCGACATCGTGACGCCGAGCGGCGATTGATGCGCGGGCGTCACGTAGGCGGCGCGCGCATCGGGGTGCCGGTCCAGCGCGGCCGTTTCGATCCCTTCGCGGTCGACCGGCACGTCGACCACGGTCGCGCCCGTCATCGCGAAGATGTGTGCCGCCGACGCGTAGCCGGGGTCTTCCATCAGGACCGTGCTGCGCGGGGCGAGCACGGTGCGCGCGACGAGATCGATCGAATGGCGGATGCCGGTCGTGATGAAGATGTCGTCGGCGGCGCACGGGATCCCGCGGTATTCGCGCAGGTATCCGGCAATTTCGTCGCGCAGGGCCGCGACGCCTTGCGACGGCGTCGAACAGAGGTCGCTGGCGGTCGCGGCAAGCAGGCTCGCGCCGAGCGCCTTCTTCCATTGCTGCATCGGCAGCAGGTCGGGATCGGCGAGCCGCGCGACGAACGGTACGCCCGGGCGGACCGCGTGTTCCGGGGCGGCCGCGCCCGTTGCGCCGGCCGGTTGCGGCTCCGGCTCCTGTGCCGGTGTTGCGCCGCCGCGCTCCCGAGATTGCGCGAACGCGCGCAAATAGCTGTCCGGCACCACCGCGCACACCCGCGACCCGGAGCCGCGCGTGCGCGCGATGTAGCCCTCGGCGCCCAACCGGTCGTAGGCGGCCTCGACCGTGCCGCGCGCGACACCCCAGCGCGCGGCCAGCGTGCGGCTGGACGGCAGTGCGCTGTCGCCGGGGAGCAGGCGTTTCAGGATCGCGTCGCGAATCGCGTCGGCAATGCAGTCCTGCTTCGATTGCGGGCTTCCGGTCGACAGGCCCGGAGGGCACGGCAGATCGAGCGGAATCGCGGCTTTGCCTCGCGTCATAGTGGTCTAGTTGATGGTCGATTTAATGGCTCTTCAGCTTATATCACTTTGTTCGTAGATTGATGCCGAGCACTTGAACCCGAAGGAGACGAAAGCACCCTATGAAATCCCGGTCGTTGCCCCAATGGGGCTGGTTGTTGCTGTTGATGCTCGTCGTTTGCCTGCCGCGCGTCACGATCGATGCCTACCTGCCGTCGCTGCCCGCCATGGCGGATGCGCTGCACGGCACCGACGCGCAGCTTCAGCTCACGCTGACGCTGTACATGGTCGGCTATGCGCTGTCGATGCTGGTGTCGGGGCCGTTGTCCGACCGGTACGGCCGCCGCCCCGTGCTGCTCGGCGGCCTGTGCCTCTACGTGGCCGCGAGCGTGGCCTGCGCGCTCGCGACGAGCGTCCCGGCGATCGTCTGCGCGCGCATCTTCCAGGCGCTGGGCGGTTGCAGCGGAACGGTGATCGGGCGCGTGATCGTGCGCGAGCGCTTTCCTGCGGCGATGCAGGCGACGATGCTCAGCCGCATCTCGGCGGGCATGGCGCTGTCGCCCGTGATCGCGCCGCTCGCGGGCAGCGCGATCGCCGCATGGCTCGGGTGGCGCGGCGTGTTCGGCTGGCTCGCGGCCGGCGGGGTGATCGCGACGGCGATGGTGCTGCGCTACCTGCCCGAGACGCGCGCGAGCGACGCGCGGCCGGAGCCGGGCGCGGGCCTGCTGCGGACCTACGCGGGGCTGCTGCGCGAGCGCCGTTTCCTGCGCTACTCGCTCGCGATCAGCTTCGTCTACTGCACGTACTTCCCGTTCATCGCGGAATCGTCGACGCTGTTCCAGCGGCAGATGGGCGTGTCGGGGCCGGTCTATGCGGGGATCTTCGGCCTGACCGTGCTCGGCTACCTGATCGGATCGAGCGTGTTCCGGCGGACCAGCGGCCGCTGGAACACCGATGCCGTGATCGCGTCGGCGGCCTTCGTCAACCTGGCCGGGGCCATCGCGCTGTGCGGGGCCGACGCCGTCGCGCCCACGCACGCGGCGGCCGTCGTCGTGCCGATGTTCTTCGTGATGATCGCCGTCGGGATCGCGATTCCCGCATGCCAGTTCGCGGTGATGCAGCCGTACACGAAGATCGCGGGCACGGCTTCCGGGCTGTTCTTCTTCATCCAGATGGCGATTACCGCCGTGTGCGGCGGGGTGCTCGGGTGGCTGTCGGACGGCACGGCCCGCCCGCTGGCCGCCGTGACCCTCTGCGCGAGCGTCGCGTTCCTGGCCGCGATCTATGGCCTGCGCGAGCGGAACGCCGCCACCGCCGGGGCCGATGGCTTGACGACGGGAGGCCGGCGCGCGGCGGAGTGACGGGCGCTGCTCGTTGCGTGTAATACGTGGCGGCAAGCGGCAAGCGGCGGGCAGGCGAGCAGCAGACGGGCAGCGCGCAACACGGAACAGGTGTTTTCGCGGAGCGGCAGGGCGGAAAGGATCGTGTAATGTAGCGGCCTTGACATTACCTGCCGACCTGACCGGATTCCCCATGCGTGTGCTGCTCGTCGAAGACAACCCGATCCTCGCGCAATCGCTCGGCGACGCGCTGAGCGCCGCGCGCTTCGCGGTCGATCACATGGCGGACGGCGAGGCGGCGGACCACGTGCTGCGCACGCAGGACTACGCGCTGGTGATCCTCGACCTCGGGCTGCCGAAGCTCGACGGGCTCGAGGTGCTGCGGCGGCTGCGCGCGCGGCGCAACCCGGTGCCGGTGCTGATCCTCACCGCGCACGGGTCGGTCGAGGACCGCGTGAAGGGGCTCGATCTCGGCGCCGACGACTATCTCGCGAAACCGTTCGAGCTGACCGAGCTGGAGGCGCGCGCCCGCGCGCTGATCCGGCGCAGCCTCGGGCACGAGCATTCGCGTGTGGCGTGCGGCCCGCTCGCATACGACAGCGTCGACCGCAGCTTCCGCCTCGCGGGCGAGCCGCTGTCGCTCACGCCGCGCGAGCGCTCGGTGCTCGAGGTGCTGATCTTGCGCAACGGCCGCGCGATCAACAAGGAAACGCTGTCGGAGAAGATCTTCGGGCTCGACGAATCGGTCAACGCCGATGCGATCGAGATCTACGTGTACCGGCTGCGCAAGAAGCTCGAGCACAGCGGCGTCGCGATCGTCACGCTGCGCGGGCTCGGCTACCTGCTCGAAGCAAAAGCCGCGTGATGCGCCCGAACCTGCGGATGCAGGTCGCGCTGTGGCTGCTGCTGCCGCTGCTCGGCCTGCTCGCGCTCGATTCTTGGCTGACCTACCAGCGCGCGATGAACGCCGCGCACGTCGCGTTCGACCGCACGCTGTCGTCGTCGCTGAAGTCGATCCGCGAAGGGGTGCGGCTCAAGCAGGGCGAGGTCGAGGTCGACCTGCCGTATCTCGCGCTCGAGATGTTCGAATCGAGCGACGGCGGCAAGATCTACTACCTGATCCGCGAGGACAACGGCCGCGCGGTCACCGGCTACCCGGACCTGCCGTTGCCGAGCGGGCGCGACGCCGGCGACGTCGCGCTGTACGCGACGCGCTACTACGACGCCGTCTATCGCGGCGAACGCCTGCGGATGGGCGCGCTGCGGCTGCCGGTGCACGACGTGCCGAGCGCGCAGTCGCGCATCGTGTGGGTGATGGTCGGCGAGACGATCGAGGGGCGCCAGGCGCTCGCGCGCGAGATCCTGATGGGCTCGCTGCTGCAGGAGGGGCTGCTCGTCGTGCTCGCGCTCGGCATCGTGTGGCTCGGCGTCGGGCGCGGGCTGCGGCCGCTGAACCGGCTGTCGGCCCGGGTCGCCGCGCGCACCGAGGACGACCCGACGCCGCTCGACACGGGCGCGATGCCGAGCGAGCTCGCGCCGCTCGTCGATTCGATCAACCAGTACATCGGCCGCACGCAGCGGATGCAGGTCGCGCGGCGGCGCTTCTTCGCGGATGCGGCGCATCAACTGAAGACGCCGCTGGCCGCGGTGCAGGCGGGCGTCGAGCTCGCGCTGCGGCCCGGCGAGCAGCCGCGCGTGAACGTGCACCTGCTGCGCGTGAACGGCGCGGTGCGGCAGGCGGCGAAAATCGTCCAGCAATTGCTTTCGCTGTCGCGCCTCGACGCGGACAGCGGGCAGGCCGTCACGCACGAGCCGGTGGCGCTGCACCGGCTGGCGCGCAGCGTGACGCTCGACTGGTCGCCGGTTGCGCGGGCGCGCGACATCGACCTGGGCTTCGAGCACGAGGCCGACGTCGACGTGCCCGGCCGGCCCGACCTGCTCGGCGAGATGATCGGCAACCTGATCGACAACGCGATCCGCTACGCGGGCGACCGCGCGGTGATCACGGTGCGCGTGTCGCGCGACGGCGAGCATGCGCGGCTCGACGTGATCGACAACGGGCCGGGGATTCCCGAAAACGAGCGCGACGCGGTGTTCGAGCGCTTCCATCGCGGCAGCAAGACGCAGACCGTCGAAGGCACGGGGCTCGGGCTGTCGATCGTGCGCGAGATCGCGCGCGTGCATCAGGGCAGGGTGACGCTGGCCGATGCGGCCGGCGGCGGGCTGGTCGTCACGGTGACGCTGCCGGTCGGCCCCTAGAAACACCGGCGGTTATCGCGCGATCATGCGTAATCGCGAGGCTCGATCAAATCGAAACATTTAATTCGGAAATTGAGTGTTTTTATAATCGCCCCGGCATGCTGTGATTTCTGACAGCTAGAAAACCCCATTTTCCGACCTACGATAAATCAGCCGTCCAATATACGGCTTCGCCTTGTTTATTCAGGGATGAATCGTAATTTTCTATAATTAATTGAGGGCAAAATCATGGCCACGACACTCGATGAAGAAGTCCTGCCGGAGATTTTCGTCAAACGATTCAGGGTCAGCGGCGGGCACGTCACGTCAGGAAAGGGAAACGCGCCGACCATCAACTTCATCGCCGCTTTCCACCCGGAATTCGAGCATCCGCAAGGCTCGGGTTCGCTGCAGGGCTCCGGCCGGATCATCTGGACCCATCGGCCCAACAACGTCACCCAAATCACGATCGGCGGAAACTATACCCACTTCCCGTTGAAGGAAGGGGAAAGCGCGTCCGTCCTTCCGGTGCGGTCGCTTTTGCTGCACGTGCACGGTTACGTCGGCGGGATCATTCCCATCAACAAGTATCACGGCATCCCGCCGGCACTGTTCCCGGTGCTGGATTTGTCGTCCCTTATTCCGCTGAATTCGAAAACCGGGACGGCCAACTATACGGTTGTCGATCCGCAAAATCCGGAGGAAAAATTTACGATAAGCGACGCAAAGATTGCGGAATTGTGATTCCGGCAGAAATCGATCGGCATATTGTCTGAAATCGAATCCGGTGGCGCAGTGCGGTAAATAATCGCATGCGCCACCTTCCGATGCGGCGCGTGGCGCCGCTCATGCGGGTTCGCGATTTTTAATCGCCGAACCCGATCTCCGCTTCGAGTTCCTGTCCAACCTCGAGAAAACGCCCCGTGCCGTGCACGACGATCGCGTTGTTGCCGAACGTCAGCGCGCCGTCGAAGCCCGGATGCGCGCGGTAGCTCTGCATCGTGTCGGTCGGCTCGTGCGGCCACGCGGGATCGGGCGCGCCCGTGCGCTGGTCGATGGTCGGCACCGGGCAGCGCGTGCACGGCTTCACGAGGCGCAGCCGCACGGGCGTGTCGCCGCCGGCGTCGAGATGCTCGACGTAATCCTCTTCGTACGCGTCGAGGCCCGACACGACGACGTTCGGGCGGAAGCGGTTCATCGGAATCGCCGGCGCGCCCTTCGCGGCGAGCCGCGCGTTCAGATCGTCGAGCGACGACTGGCCGATCACGAGCAGCGGATAGCCGTCGGCGAACCGGGTCGACGCATCGAGCTCGCCGGTCCATTTGCGGTTGCACGGGCGCCGCGCGCCGGGCGCGAAGCGCGCGAGCTTTGCCGGCGCGCCGAGGTAGCGGGTGAACCACGCGGCGGTGGCGGCGCCCGTGTCGATCGCGTCGACGGTGTCGCGCCAGACGGTCGCCGCCATCTTCGGCGTATCGGCCGTCGCTTCGCCGTCGAGCGGCGTGCGAATTTCCGGCATGTCGGGCGCGTTCAGCACCAGCACGTCACCGTCGAACGCGGTCTGCACGAGCGCGAGGCGCGGGTGCGTGCGCTGCGTGATCATCTCGCCGGCGGCGTCGGTCACCATCCAGTGGCGGTCGTATGCCAGCCCGGTGTCGAGCAATTGCGCGCGGCGCAGCGCGATGCCGCCGCAGGATTTGATCGGATAGACGAAAAGTTCGCTGATGGCTGGCATGGCGCGGGCTTCGAATGACATGGAAAGTCAAAGCGCGATTGTGCCAGATCGCACCGAAACCGGTCTTCTCGCCGGACGTTCACGCCGGCAGCGGGAAACCGCGGTCGAACGTCGCGCGCACGTCGAGCGGCTGGCGCAGCAGCCCGGCCTTCAGATAGAAATCGGCGGTGCGCTGCTGCTCGGCGATGACCGCCGCGTCGATCGGCAGCCAGCGTGTGCGGCGCCGCTCGAACTGCAGCTTCGCGGCCGGCTGCGGAATCCCGATGATCCGCGCGAGCGCCGCCGAGAATGCGTCCGCGTGCTGGTACGACCATGCCTGCGCACGCACGACGCGCTGCAGGAAATCGCGCAGCACGTCGCGTTTCGCAGCGATCGCGGCGTCGGTCGCCGCGAGGTAGCTGAGCCCCGACCACAGCCCGCGGCCGCTGACGAGCACGCGCGCGCGGCCGCTCGTTTCCGCGAGCGCCGTGTACGGCTCCCAGGTCGCCCACGCGTCGATCGAGCCGCTTGCGAGCGCGAGCATCGTATCGGCGGGCGGCAGGAAGCGGAACGACACGTCGTCGGGCGCGAGGCCCGCCGCGTCGAGCGCCTTCAGCGTGACGAAATGGCCGATCGAGCCGCGCGTCGTGCCGATGCGCTTGCCCTTCAGGTCGGCGGCGGTCTTCAGCGGCGCGTCGGGCCGCACGACCACGGCGGTGCCGTATGGATCCGAGCGGTTCGCGCCGATCACCTTGATTTGCGCGCCCGACGCGAGCGCGAAGATCACCGGCGCGTCGCCGATCGGCCCGCAGTCGACCGCGCCCGCGTTCAGCGCCTCGGCGAGCGGGGCGGCGGCCGGGAACTCGGTCCATGCGATGTCGTAGGCGAGGCCGTTCAGCTCGCCGGCCGCTTCGAGCAGCGCGCGCAGGCCGCCTTTCTGGTCGCCGGCGCGCAGCAGCGGCCGCGTGGCGGATTGCGCGCGCAGCGCGAGCGGGGCTGCGGCAAGTGTCGCGAAGGCGGCGGCCTGGGTGAAGAAGTGGCGTCGCATCTGATTCATCGTGAATTTCACTCGGTCGGTCAGTCAGTCAGGGAAGGGGCGAATGCCGGCGCTCAATGCGGCAGGCCGGCCTGCACGTCGCGCACGGGGTCGGCGTCGAATCGCAGCAGCAGCGCAGTCAGCGGATCGCGGCCGGCGGTCGAGCCCGCGATGCCGGGCGCGGCGGCTGCCGGGCCGGCGTCACCGGCACGGCACAGCAGGTCGGCGTCCGACCATCCGGCCTGGCCCGGCAATGCCCGCGCGCGCAGCCAGCCGGCGCGGTCGGCGAGGAACTGCGTGCCGCCGAGCGCATCCGGCGCGAGGCCGGCGATCGTCGCGAACACCCGCCATGCGTCCGCCGTCGCGGCGATGCAGTTCGCGCGCCCGTGGGCGGCCGGCGGCGCGACGGCATCCCGCGTGACGAGCAGCGTTTGCCAGCGCGCGTCTTCGGCGGGCGGCGGCGCACCCGGCGCGAGCGCGACCACGCGCACGCGCTGGCCGTCGCGCCAGCGTTCGAGCGCTTGTATCGCACCGTGCTCGCCGCAGCGCACGTCGAGCGCCGGCAATGCGACAGGCGCGGGCCACGCGCCGCCCGCCTGAGCGCCGCTGCCTGCCGCCAGCGCTTTCAGGTAATCGAGCAGGGCCCACGTGTCGGGCACATCGAAGCCGGGGATCGACGCCGTGCGCTGCGCATCGTGCAGGCCGTGCCGCACGCGCCAGTAAAGCTCGCCGTCGAGCCGCCGCGCGAGCAGCGTGCCGGCAAAGGTCGGCGGCCAGTGCGCGAGCGACGCGGCGAGCGGCCCTTCGCCGCGGCCGTCCGCGCCGTGGCAGGCCACGCAATGACGGCCGTACAACTGCGCGCCGCGCGTCAGGTTCGTCACCGACAACGGTGCGGGGCTGCGCTGGAAACTCGTCGGCACGGCGGGCGCAAGCCACAGCGCGGCGGGCGGCCACGGCGCGCACACCCCGGCGAGCACGGCCGCGCCGGCCCAGACGACGCGCCGCCTGCGCAACACGAGCGCGGCAAGCGCGAACGCCGCCGCGAGCGCCGTCAACGCGAACGCGAGCGCGAGTTGCCGCGTCAGCCCCGCGTCGATCCGCAACGTTTCGAGCGCGATCCGCTGCGGCCATGGCCACGCGGCCTGGCCGTCCGCGTCGCCGGTCGCGCCGGCCACGCGCAGCACCTGCGCGAGCGCGACCTGCGCGCGATACAGCACCTGCAGGAACGCGAGCGTCCAGTCGGCGAACGGCGGCGCGCTCATCGGCCGAGCCGCCGGGGCGATGCGATGCCGCGCATCTACCAGCTCGCATCGAGCCCGAGGTGGCGCAGCGCGTCGTGCCGCAACTCGGCCAGACGCGGGTCGCCGCGATGGCGCGGATAGGGCAGGTCGACGTGCAGCTCCGCGACGATCCGCGCGGGCCGAGGGCCGAACACGATCACGCGCTGCGCGAGGAACAGCGCCTCCTCGACGTCGTGTGTGACGAGCAGCGCGGAGAAGCGGTCGCGCCGCCACAGCGCGGTGAGCTCGGCCTGCATCGTCAGCCGGGTCAGCGAATCGAGCTTGCCGAGCGGCTCGTCGAGGATCAGCACGCGCGGATCGTTGACGAGCGCGCGGGCGAGCGCGACGCGCTGCGCCATCCCGCCGGACAGCTGATGCGGGAAAGCGTGCGCGAAATCCTCCAGCCCGACGCGCGCGAGCGCATCGTCGACGCGGTGCTGCGCGGCGCGCGCCACGCCGCGCGCCTCGAGGCCGAGCGCGACGTTCGCGCGCACGCGGCGCCACGGGTAGAGCGTCGGATCCTGGAACACGACGATGCGCGACGGGTCGGGCCGCACGATCGGTTCGCCATCCTGGGCGATGGTGCCTTGCCGCGCGGCGTCGAGGCCTGCGACGAGCCGCAGCAGCGTCGATTTCCCGCAGCCGCTGGGCCCGAGCAGCGCGACGAATTCGCCGGCAGCCACCGACAGCGTGACGTCGTCGAGCACCGGCAGTGCGCCGCCGGCCCCATCGAACGCATGGCTCACGCGGCGCACGTCGATGCGCGCGCCGCGCGGCGCCGCAGGCGCCGACGGCGCGGAAACGGGGGATTCGAGGACGGCGGCGCCTACCATTTGACGGTTCCTTTCTGCCATGCGAGGGTGCGGTCGCGCACCGCGAACAGCAGTGCGATCAGGCCGGAGAACAGCAGCGCCATCACGAGCAGCGCCGCGTACATGTTCACGTACGACGCCCAGCCCTGCGCCCAGCTCAGGTACCAGCCGAGCCCCGACTTGACGCCCATCATCTCCGCGACGACGAGCACCGTGAACGACGCGCTCAAGCCCATGAAGATGCCGACGAACACGTGCGGCAGCGCGGCCGGAATCGCGACGCGCAGCACGAGGAAGCGTGCGTTCGCGCCGAGCGTGCGGGCGACGTCGTAGTACTGCTTGTCGACGCTCGCGACGCCGGACCAGGTCAGCACCGCGACCGGGAAGCCGGTTGACAGCGCGATCAGGAACGCCGCGGCCGAGTAGCTCGACGGGAAGAAGTAGAACGTGAGCGGCAGCAGCGCGGTAGCCGGCACGGGCCCGAGTACGCGCAGCACGGGGTGCACCCAGTAGCCGATGCGGCGCGACCAGCCGATCGACACGCCCACCGCGAAACCGGCCGCGACGCCGTACGCGAAACCGAGGCCGAGCAGCTTCAGCGTATTGCCGGCGCTACCGGCGAGGCGCGCCCAGTCGTCGGCGTAGACCTCGATCAGCGCCTGCGGCGGCGCGAAGAACGGCGTCGGCAGCCAGCCGGTTTTCGCGGTCGCGATTTCCCAGGCGGCCAGCCCGAGCGGCAGCGCAACCAGCCACGGGCCGGCCGGGTGCACGCGCGCGAGCGGCGCGCGCAGCGCGCTCACGCGGGGGCCGAGCGCCGCGAGCGCGAGCAGCAGCGCGGCGATGATCCACGCGGCCGTGCCGAAGGTGTCGGTGTACGCCCAGTCGCTGAAGCCGACGACGCGATTCGGCCACAGCCGCGTCACCGCGCCGAGCGCGGCCCATGCGACGGCCGCGGCGAGCCCGGTGGCCCAGAGCGGCGCGCGGCGGGCAGCGGCGGCCTGCGCCGCGTCGCAGGCCGTGCACGCGATGCGCGGTATGGGCGCGGGCGCGATCGACGCGGCGGGCACGGCGGCCGAGGCCGTGGCGGCGGATGCCGTCGTGGAGACGTGTTCGAGCGTCGACATCGCGTCACCCCAGCACGTTCGCATAGACCTGCTGCGCGAAGCGCTGCGGGTCGGTGCTTTTCTTGATCACGCCGATGCGGCGGAAATCGTCCGCGTAGAACGCGATTTCCTGCTGCAGGTCGACGCTGGTCGGGTGGTGCGTGTAGGTGAGCGTCGCATACAGCTTGCGCAGGTCTTCCGGATCGATCTTCGGCGAATACTTCGCGAACGCCCTGGCGGCTTCGTTCGGGTTCTCATGCGTGAACTCGGTCGCCTGCACGATGGCGCGCGCGAGCGCGGCGGCGGCCGGCCGGTCGTTGCGCACGAGCTCGCCGCGCGCGCCGATCACGCAGCACACCTTGCGCGCGTATTCGCCGGACAGGTTCGTCGCGAGTTCCGTGTACTTGCCGGCGCTGCGCTTCTCGAGCAGATACAGGTTCGGGTCGCCGTCGGCGATCGCGTGGATCTCGCCCTTGTCGACCGCGACGCCGAGCAGGTCGGCCGGATACTGCCGCCACGTGATGTCGCGCTCCGGATCGATGCCGTTCTTCGCGA
>Ga0157367_1001145_pt1 | contig 11881 bp, 10 predicted proteins | sample AttbisABBM2_FD_113142 | JGI IMG/M metagenome (GOLD analysis project Ga0157367, IMG submission 113142) | Fungus gardens microbial communities from leaf cutter ant in Botucatu, State of São Paulo, Brazil - Atta bisphaerica ABBM2 | ecosystem: Host-associated > Fungi > Mycelium > Unclassified ...
GAAGAAGAAGAAGAAGAAGAAGAAGAAGAAGAAGAAGGGCTCACGTAGCCTCCTGCGAAGTAATATGCTCTCGCCGCATGAGGTCCTTTCCTCTCTCTCCTCCCAGGTTCACTCACCCTCTGGGACTTCATGGAACCCTTTTCACATTCGGCTGGGTACGTCCCTCCGTTACATCGCGGGGCTCCGTCCCACTTGATCAATGTTTTAATTGCCGTTAATGATTCGGAGATATCTCTCACGCATCCGAAAATGAAGAACGAGCGCGAAAAGGACCACGATGGCGGGAGGAAGAATGCAGGGAACGTGGAAAGAGTGAGATGCAGAGAGACGTCGTTTAAGTGTGATTACACCTCGTGTATGAGCGCCCTTCAGGGTCTTTGACTCTTTTCGTGGCCGCGTTCATTGTACTGAGGCTTTTCTAAGAGCATCTCATTTCGTATTCATTGCTTAAGCCGCGGGTATATTCATTAGCGCTTTTGTCGAATTCGCGAAACAAGTGGATCGTCCACCGATACGACTGGCATTCACCGACAGGTAGGTAGATAGATAGATAGGTAGATAGGTAGGTAAGTAAGTCCGCCAGGTCGACTCTTTATCGCACGAAGGGTTCCCCGTTCGCCTCTTAGCTCCGGGATCAATTTCGTCTCGGGCACAATGCGCGTTTATAGAACCATACATCAAGGGCAGTTACACGTGTGCCGCTCGCATACCTACGCTTCTCGGACGATTATTCATTCTCGCTAATTGTTATTTAATTACGGTACATCAACGTTGAATGATCTACATTATCTGAGTCGCCTTCGGATCTTTTTTACGAATCACATGACACGTGAGTCCACGAAATGTAGTTAGAGAGAAAAACTATAATATATCAAGAATTATAAGAATTATAATCAAGAATATAATATCAATGTATCAAGAGGATTATAAATTCCACACACGATGAAATCAATCAAAATTAATATATACTAATGGAAATATAGAATATAAATTTTATGAAATAGAATTGAATTATTAATTGAGGTAGATTTGCAATAAAACAAGAATTAATTAAGAGATTCCACCAAACTCGAATTAAAATCTAAATCGAAGCCTGCATAAAATTTGAAGAAACTTCCCCCGCAATCTAACGTGTTCGTGTGTATCGAGTTGTATTACTCTCGATTTTGATCTCTTGGCCCACCGTGCACGTGGCATAACGACACGACGGGAGATTGGAATCGGGAGACGATGAAGCCTGATGCGAGCGGTGGGGACACGGATGAAGGTAGGAGGAGGTGTATGAAATAGTAACTGTCAGCGTGTAGGCCAAAGTTGATGGCACATTGTCGTATTAAGTCGGGGGTAATTTGTCTGGCCTTCTCTCAACCACCTACACCCGGGAACGATGGCCGTTCGACGACCTCTTCTGGCCTTCGATTCGACAATGGCGCACCTTCTCCACTTCTTCCTTCTTGCTAGTTGAGAGAGAGAGAGAGAGAGAGAGAGAGGGAATACGAAGAGATTCCACATCTTGATGATGTATCCAAAAGGTGGATGTCTATTCTAAGACTGGCCTTATAATCGGATGACGGAATACTGACATAACATGGCATACAAGTTTACAAAGAAGCATCGCAAACATATCTCGACGAGAGTCGTGGCAATAAGTATGCCACATTAAAATGAGACTTAGCCGCTACCAATCTTCCGCTATACTGATTTACAGTGTTGATTATCTCTCGATTGATTTCTTTCGAGTGATTCGTAACATCGTTTTTTATCCCATTTATAGTGAGACCCGACACATTGAAAAACATTTTGGCGAGACTATTTTGAAAGACGCGCCACGTCAGATTTAACATAAGTGATAAACGATGCACGGGGTAAGATTGTGTATATACGTATGCATAAATTTCTCCAACAACTCTGTGTTCCAATGTTACATAATGACCGGGCCGAAATCGCGCCGGTATTCGTCCCTGGACGACCTCCGGGGGAATACCAACGGTCAGCAAATGGGACTAATTTTTATTTCTCGCGCCATTTCTTAATGCCATCTCCTCCACCCGTCAGTCCCCGGTCCGTACGTCTGATTACACAGCCGAAAAGAGACCGCATTAGCTCTCTTAGAAGCCCTTTCATGCGCGAGTGTGCTTTTACACGCTATCGCTACAAAGAATCCGTGAATGCGTGAGAGTGCGTGTGCCGCCGGCCGGACACGCACACGCGGAACCCGACTTTTACACCTGCGGGCCCACGGGTGTTACCGTGCGGAGCAGTAATAATAATTTGGACGGCGACGAGCGGCCGCATTTGATGTTTCAGAGTCGCCTGCTGGGCGAATCGCGCGACAATGTTGTTCCCCCTCCCTTCCTCCCTCCGCGAGACCTCCTAACACGCAACTCGAAGTAATCGATCATTACTCCCGAGGGCTATTAAAAAGCGGCCGGGTCCTCGTCCGAAACCCGGGCGCATCATATCGCGGTCTTGATTTCGCTACGGCCGCCGTTAATTAATTCAGCTCACGAGAAGGCGCGAGTTTTTCAATCTCGTCAGTTCTTTCGTCGCAACAATCGGTCGACATTTTGCGATCTCTTTCTCGATGCTATTTGTCAAACGTAGAAAGCAATCAATCATTCCGTTATCGCCTTACGCGATACATGAATTGCCCGGATTAATGAGAACGTACAGATAATGTCGACTTCATTAGCGACGTCGTACCCTAATTAACTCGACTTTGTTGCAATTTATTCTTTATTCGTCAAGATGTAGGTCGGATGTCAGGATCGTCAGGACGTATGTGAGAATAGAATGTAAGGAACGAGTGCATAGAAGCGATTCGCCGAGGACATTAAAAACTTTTACTTCTTGAATTACTCGTCCGACAAGTTTTTTCAATGAACCTGTCCGACAACATCATTTTCGTCAAAAATTTAATAATATCAATTGTGTGTGTGCACGCATGTATGTATGACCATAGATGCTAACCGCAACGGTATATTTTATCATCAATGAAATTGTCATGCAAGATTTAATATCATAAAAATTATTCGCGCGCAACGACATAAGATATAAGACGAGACTTCAAGAAACCACCCAGATACCTAAGGGAACTACCGAGCTACGAAATTACTATGATTTTGCTAGCATCTCCGGAAGATCGATAATAATCGCAATTACGAAGTAGTCATTCGTAACGAGCGTTCCTCGTATACATGAAGCGAAACGAATTTGCTAAAACTCGCGTGATAAGGAAGAGCCACCGAAAGAAAAAAAAAATCACTAGAAAATCAAGGCTAAAAGATAAAAAAAGAAAAAAAAAGAGAAATTGTATAAGTTGCAACTTTGCAAATTTACTGCATAAATAAATTTATTCGCAACTATATCTCTCTCTAGAATACTAGACACTTTATTCGATAATAAAAAAACATCCTGACTCTTTATAGCTGCATAAACAACATTTAGAGGAAAATATAGTTATTTTGAAGATCCCAATTATAATTTTAATAATTTCATTAGATTTTCAGATTTGCTTAGAACGTAAGTTAGTTAAATTTAATTGTTGTTCGAGCGAGTGTACAATTGCTGTTTTAATGTGTTAATAACACAGGGATACTCGTGTCTCATCAGACAAGGAATTCCATACACCGTAGCGAGAGAGAGAGAGAGAGAGAGAGAGAGAGAGAGAGACTCTGAAATCAGAGCGAGAAGAAGGTAGAGATGGACGATTTCCGGTGAAGGGAAAAGGGAGAAAGGAACGGAGAGCCGCACGCGCACGTCTACGCGCTGCGCAGGCAAACTGCCTCGCGCATCGCTTACGCACGTACGTGTATATGCAAACGCACCACATGGGGCGACGAGATGACGGCCGACAGAGTACACGAGGCACTGAAGCAAAAGGTGGAATAAGAACAAGAGAAAGCAAGGCGAAGGGATGCATGAGGGAGGATGGGAGCGGACGAAGGATGGACGGACCAACGGCCGATGGAGAAAGGGTGTAGTGTAGGTACTTCTGATTCTAATTACCTCGAGTTACGAGCGGACAACAGGCTGATCCGCCGGCCGGTCCACGGGGGTTTTCTCGCCGTGCGACCGCGCACGCCGCGCCATAACTTTCTGTGCTCTCCATAGCTTATAGACCACGTACCAGCGTAATGGCCCGACCAGACGATACAGTACGTATACGATACGGTTACGGAGTAGACGAGGATGATGGGCGACGTGAGTGCATCACTGAGATATTCTCACTCGTGATCATCCTCCGCGAGATACCGCTTTTCGCGATCGCCAGGAAATATCTTTTGAGTCCCAGAGTGCAATGTAGCGAAATGACGGCGCAATCGCTTGGAAATATTTGCTCATATTGCATATATCTTTGTCCGCTAATTATATCCAAGGTATTTTTGTCGCATGAACACATGATTAATGCAACAATTATACGCGTTATAATGATATGAAATTCACAATTAATTTTTCGCCTTATAAATGGAATTAACTTTAAATTTGTTGCAAAGTAAAGCGGCATAAAGGTAATAACAAGTTCTGAGAAATATAATATAAATTAGAGGCATTAATTCTCCGAAACCAGTTACATGCTAAAGGTAATAAAATAGGCGTATAAATGAGAAGCGTATGCTCGATAAGTTACAAGGTTGCACTATTAAAGAGAATATTGCCGCACTTTGAAAACAAAATCGATTAATCGATTCTATACAAAGTAACCGTTCGTCGTGCTGCTTTTCTTCGTGGACGTGCAAACATCGTGATCAGCAGGACGAAAATATTTGCCGTCAATTTTATTTTCTACATCATTAGATCGAGCTCAGGTAACCGGTTTATTATAATTTAAATGAGCTGCCATTAAATCAATAGCTCGTTAAGACACTTTGAACCTCGAGCTATTTGCCTAGAAAAAAAGAATACGGCCGTATTCTTTTTCGTGGAATCTCAAATAGTTTCCTTCTTCGAACGAAATCTACACCATGCTCAGATGACTTCATTAGACGTCTTAAAAGCTGTAAATAATTATTATATTCGCTGGCGTTTCCATCATCCCAATCTTTCTTCCTTTCGCATCGTATCATCCTGATGGAAGAAAACGATTCTCTTCAGTCTCTCATTACTTTCTCCGCTTTTCACAGACCGTGACTCATTACATTTTGGCAGCATGATAATGAGAAGCATAGAGCAAGAGGAACAAGAAGTAAGTCACAACAAGGATAAGCAAAGTAGAAGCCCCGCAGCAAGTGAGCTTACCGGAATCTAATTCCCGCTTTCATCATTTTAGCTAATTCTTTAAATCTTCGAGTCGGCCATGCGCGTTCTCTTAACGATATGCGATGTATAGATTCTTGAACGCCGCGTGCCGCTGTGTCTGACCAAGCGAATCTCCGACACGAGTAACCGTTAGAGGCACTCGGTGAACTGAAGAAGACGGCAATTACTTGAACGCGAGTCCTCGAGGTGGGTCGAAGGAATTTCAAACGCGCAACGATACTTCTACCGGTCTCATCGCGTCCTTGAAATGATCCACAGACCATTCTTAACTCCATTGCACGTTGCAGCTGAGCAAATGTGGATTCTTTCCCGACTTTTATAGATTGCCGCTGCGTGCTCACAGTCTCTCCCTGTAATATCTTTCTCTAAATCAATGGATAATCGATTATTAGTCTCAAGTATGCCATTGTAATCAGTGAACACAGTGAAATAATGATTAAAAAATCAATAAAATGTGAAATCCCTAGATAACCTCGCTTTAGTGTATAAATTTGATGTATGTATTCAATATGTATTGAAATTGACGTGCAAATATCGGTATTTTAATTATGCATAAATTTCCTTTCTTTTTCAGTTGAATTTATTGATTATCCAGTGACATACTTTGAATTGATAGTCAGTAATTATCCACCTACTTTAAATTTATAAAGTTTCCAGAGGAGGGGGGGGGGAAGGATGATTAAAATGGAGTCTCAAGTATTCTCTAGGAATTTTTCAAGGATAAATAAAAATAATGAGAAGAAATAAGGGAGATGTAGGTGAAGAGAGAGATAAATTGGCATTGTCACGTAATCTATCGGCGTTCGTGTCAATAACGCGAAGCGGAAGAGGACGAAAACGGAGAAGAGAAAGAAGAGGAGAAAGAGAGGAGGGCGATGAAGACGACGATGATGACTGTGCTGATCTCGATGGACACGGGAGAGGCGTTTCGGTTACCGTGGGGGGTAAAAAGCGCGTTTTAACACGGTTCCGCCACCATCATTCTCCGTTAGCTGCGCAACTGATCTCGCGGCACTTCTGGATTAATCATCGAAGCGATAAAGGTCCTCGTTACATTGTCGCGCCATGGAAGAGTCCGAGAACTTTTTCGCGACAGACGGGCGTACGAATTTAACTTTTCAGGTAGACATTTTCGTTCACAGCAGCGTTTGCGTAATTCTTTTCTCGTCGTTATCGAATACGATCTCGCGACTCGACACAGCTGGAAGATAAGAATCGTGATTGATCGATGGTAACAGTCGAGAAAGAAAAAAAAAGATACAGAAAGAGACGTTCTTGCTTCCTACTTTCAATACAGAAACCGTAACGCGGTTTCTCTTACGCTCCTCTCAGCTGATACAATGAGGCAATTTCGCAATAATGACGTTGCAAAAGTCAACGACCGGAATTTGTCGTTAAGTGGTTTCGGGAAGAAATCTAACGCTTTATTTTAATCGTATTTTACGAGCGTAAAATACGCGCAACGTTACTCGTCGATCGTTGGTGAGACGTCGCGGTAAATAATGCAACGCGAGATTACGTCGCGGGAACGAAACGCAGTCAACTCGACGCAGTATTTCGTCAACGGGGCACCACACCGGCTTCTTAACCACCGCGAAGAAAAAGCGTTGCGGTGTAACGAGCTGCAAAAGAACAAATAGCAGTAAAAAGCAGCTTTCTTGTAAATAACGAGCGCGATCTCGAGAACAAGATTATCTACTGGGACGTAAATTTGAAATGCACGCGAGTCACGCGTAAGATCGGTAGCCAGTCGCGAGTGCCAGAGTGATATAATGAACAATAATCCGAAAAATATTCAGAGCGCGACTTTATCACGAGATAATACAGATGACTTACTCGAAAGTGGTCATTTGTCATCATACAACTTTTCAGGATATCTTTCGAGATATATATTTGTGAGAAAAGAGAGCAAGCATATACGTGTAGGCGGACGTACAAGACGGACAGCGAGAGAAGCGGTGATGAAAATAAAAAAATAGGGGCTACCATCTTCTCTTCGATAGCCAACATTGTATCGCGACTAAGTACCTACTCTAATATGCAAGAGAATCTTATCGACTGTGCGGTGGCAAATTCCGCGACATATCGAGATGCGAAAGAAGAGGCTAAAAAGAAAGAGAGGGAGAGAGAGAGAGAGAAAAGGGAATGGAGTAGAAGAGACAGAAAGGATTGCCGAGCATAATGGCCACGACATTACGATCGGGATTACGCGCGCCGAAAAGTAGACCCGTTTCAATGCCAAGGCATCGTCACTTGTTCGAAAGATAGTGTGTTATGCGCGTTTCGCTGGTTCTCTTCGGGCACGGCGTCGCTCTGGCTCGCCTCCTCCGCCTCGCTCCGTTCGGCCACAATCTCAAGACGAAACTTTGCCGGCAGCTGCGCCGCCCCGTCGGTCCCCATCGGTCGCGTTTACGGCTGCGGAACTATTGGCTATCTCTTGTTGTGTATCTGGCATATTGTTAAGTTAATTGAAAGGGATGATAAAATCGCGATGTTTTTTGACGTTAAGCGAGGTGAGCGGCTCGCGAGAGAAAGAACAGACAGCGCGGTGGCGATGAAGAGAAAAAGAGAGGAAGAAAGGAGAGAGACAAAGGGGAGAGGAGAGAGAAAGCTGCGGGAGGGCGGAGGCCTAACCTGAGGTAGACAGAAAGAAAAAGAGAGATCAGAGAGAGAGGGGGGAGGGAAGAGAGCGAGAGAGAATCATGCACGCAGAGAGAGAGAGAGAGAGAGAGAGAGAGAGAGAGAGGAGAGCGCCATCGGGAGCCGCGAGTCTGCCGCGGCGCTGTCTGTGATGAACCTGAGGGGCCGGTGCGAGACCACCCGAACAGTGAGGATCCTCTCTTCTTCAATGCCCGGTCGGTGTATGCAGAAGTGGCTGAAAACGGAGGAGCGGGAGGTGGAACGAAACAGACAGTAGTGGGACAGGAGAGGGTACGTCGGCGTGGCAGAGCGCCGACGCCCCTTGAGATTCTTAATTGCAGATAAATAATGAGAACGCGCGAGGTAGGCACTTTTGAAAGTGAAATTAGTTGCGAGGGCCCTTCGCACGTGAGTGAGGAGGCTGCCTCTTCCCGCTGCAAGATACAGAGTTCTCTTCTCTATTGTTTTTCGTGTGCTAATGTAACGGTCGGTTCGAAGCTACAGACAGGCGTCTACTTACGAAATGTCGACTACAAAAAGAACTTGGACTTGTTTATTTGTGCAGATGTTGATGTTATTTAAAAACAAAAAAGTTGCCCAATATTTTCTGATCACCTGTTAACGTCGTGTACTAAGTCAAAAGAATTTGTAACGTACAACATGGTATCGGATTCGAATTTTGGAAGACAAGTTTGCGTGGTCGGTACCTCAGTTAGCCCGAAACTGACAGTATGACATGACACATTCCTGCGGACACAGTAAAGAAACTCAGTGCGACTAAAAAGTACGTATATTCTCAGAACAGCGTGTCAATTTCCTTGACACGTCATTCGAAATCGATCTAAGTGTGTCTAGCGCTGACATTGACGAAAACCTTTGTCACTCTATTCTTGTGAGATATCCTTTCACCATCTTCTTATGGGAAAAAGAATCGAAACACCGATGAGAAACGTGTCTTTTCTGCGACTTATAGGCTTTCTACAATAAACCATTACGTAAGCTGCAAGTCTTAAATCGTAAGAAATTGACCAATCATAGATAATTATTCTTTTCACATTCGACTATGATTGGTCAATTTCTTCCAGCTTAAGACTTACAGCTTAAGAAATGATTTACTATAGAGCCTGTAAGAGTAGGAGCACATAGATTCTTGCATAACGCGATAAGACATAAAAAAAATCGATCAATTAGTCTTTTATTTTATGGAAGAAAGGAAATGAAAGACTCTGATTGGTTAATTTTCTTACGTATTACGCATTATGCGAGAGTCTGTGCTTTCGCCAACTCTGTTAACCCCGCTCTTCTTATGTAAGTGATACCCTCGAAGAACCCTAAACTCAATGAGGACAACGCGTCTTGAATATATCTTGTACATTCTTGGGTACAATGAATTACCGAGAATATATCCAATCGAATATTATAACAAGAAGCTGATTGCAAGCAAAAAGAGGGAGATACTATCGCAAATTTCGGACTCGATGTATGTAAATCAACGTGCAAAGTAATTTCTGAAAAGACGATACGCGATCCAGCGATATTCTACATTGGGACGACATTCAACGCGCCGCATCGAGATCGCCTCTGGACGAAATGCGCGAAACGTGCTCGTACGTGCACGACAGACTCTAGAGAGATAGAGGCAGGATCGTGCTGTGCATTTACTACGTACAGGATTTAGCAATGTTACGCGTGCAAACAGTTCCGGGTTGGCCGAGCTCTCCTCTCTCTCTCTCTCTATCTCTGTCTTTGTCTATATTTGTCCCTCGAAAGCAAGATAATTATCGAGGGACTTACAGCGTACTTTATGCTGGAATGCATTTCTTGTATAGTCCGGTGCGAGTGATCCTCGCACGAGCCCTTTTCTGCTACCATCCACACTGACGCTATTATTCCTCTGCCGCGCGCGCGTTGTTGTTTGCACGACTATTTACTGCGTTTACATGTGAATGTAACCCCGTACTTTGCGAGGATATATTTGTGAGTACTCGCGAGTACGTTGCGCCTACGTGTGTGCGTTAGCGTTTAGTGTTTGCTGCTATATGCTATACGGGAGCGCCACGAGACACGAGGGAATATCTAAATGCGCCTAGCTCGCGTAATAACGCGAAATCCCACGGTTGCGTGTACACGGTCGTGCATGAGCGCAGCTCCGGTTAATATCCACGCAATCATGCTCCAGAAGCTGTGAAATGGCTTGTATTATTCGCTCAATCCCTACAGTCCGATATAAGTAGTTCGTTATATTTCTTTACCTATCGCGTATTATACCTATCGCGCGTCCGTGACCGTGGTAGTCCTGCACCGCGTTACGTCACCGTGTCGTTTCACATAATACGCTTCTGTTTATCACAACGTTCGTTAGCACGATCAATTCGATCGATCTTCCCATTTCCGCTTACCGGTCATGATCTCACTCTCCCGTTTCGCTCCATGAGTTTCTTGTAGCAGATTTTTCAAATATCGCGCGCACCGACTTACATGAAATATATCCTTCATCATCTTTTCTCAGCAAAGTCAGGGACGAACGCAACCGCAGCAGTGCTTGGACGAACCAACGCTGTTAATAATTCGTTCCAAGCTCATGTAACCGAATGATTCGTGCCCGGAAATCCAAGAGATGTATGCAAAGAAAAGAGAGGAGGGGCATCCTATGATCCTATCTCGCGTTAACGGGATTTCGTGAATCTTTCCGAGATAGCCGAATCATTAAATCGCATAGATTTTGAAATAGATGACTACCTATTTAGAGAGAATAAATTCTCCACGATGTGCTTAACGTTTCTACTTACATTTCAAAGAATGTAATTAGAGATTGCGCATTCTTATATTTTACTCGATATTATATATACGACACCCTATTAAATTTATTCTTAGAATCTTTTTGAGACGGCCAAGATTGCCGAGCTTGGAACTGTGCTTAGAAGCTTTCTTTGGCCGACGTTAAACGAGATAGTCCTCCGCCAGCACAATGAGCGGATCTTACGCCACAGAATTTTGCAGTTCGCGCGTGTCGGAGTATGCGTTAGATGCGCTCGCGGACCCACAAAGCGCTATATAACGTTACCCGGAGTTAATAAACCCCGAGGTCGAGGCCTGGCCCGCGGTTCTTCTCTTCGTCTTCGTCTCCTTCTGCGTCTTTGCATTTCCTCCGCCGTTACCGCCACCCCGTTCACTCTCATCTACGAGCGTCGACCACAATATTCTTTTCCCTTCCATCTATCCCCTGCTTCTCGTTCGTCCGTGATCATCCGCGTACATTCCCTATTCTCTCTTTCTCTCTTCGAGATTGTACGAAGACCGCAGACACCGCTGGTCGGTTGGTCACCCGCAAATTATTTTCTCCCGGGGGAACTCATCTAGAAGTTCCACCGCCATCGCTATCTTTTCTAATCTCTCTCCATCTTACCGTGTGTCTTCCACTTCTAATCATGCTACGAGACAACGCCCGAAACCACACTGGAGGAGTTTTCAACACAATAAAAATGTAAGGATATTCGGATGCTATTTTTGCAGAAATCGCCAATAAAAATCGTTTAATTTAAATGACAAATTAATTTTCTCATTAAATGATATATTCAAAACTATAGGCTGTGAAACAACTGTAATATACAAGACAAGTTATACGTTCGCACTTTGTACATCGCCGGTAAATTCATTCGAACAATTCTAGAACGGTTCGGACTTGCAAAGCTGATGGACACTCGCGCGATCAATGCCCTGTTTGTTCAACGTATGCGGCTGAAAGCGAGCGATCGACGAATACGCAGCCGGTTTCGAAGCCGGAGGTGACTTTCGTGCTTGCTTCTTCGTGCAACAAGATTGCACGAGAAATGAATGGCGTCGAAACTCCGTCATACCGAAAATGCCAGAGGCGGTGTGGTACGCATCGACTTTTGCACGCACATGACGAAAGTATACATACATAGCGGTTTCGACCGGCTCTTTCTCTCTCTCTCTCTCTCTCTCTCTCTCTCTCTCCCCC